>Ga0206128_1000838_pt1 | contig 33423 bp, 28 predicted proteins | sample Helgoland_Spring_7_FD_148601 | JGI IMG/M metagenome (GOLD analysis project Ga0206128, IMG submission 148601) | Pelagic subsurface seawater microbial communities from Kabeltonne, Helgoland, North Sea - Helgoland_Spring_Bloom_20160426_1 | ecosystem: Environmental > Aquatic > Marine > Epipelagic ... | reverse complement strand
CTGCCTCTAAAATCCTAACCGGCACGCCTCGCTTTCGCAGATAAATACCGAGACTGAGCCCACTCAAGCCTCCCCCAACAATTTCAATCTCTCTCATCGCATTCCCTTCACTCTAATCCCTCCAAATACCCCCTTCTGATCAGACCACATCAGTGTTCCGCCCGGCTCATAGTTTAGCATACCGCCAAGCTCATCCTGTCTGAAACCAGCACGAATACTCACCGCCATGTCATGGCGGGTCACATCGTTTACAAAAGGGAATAAACAGCGGCTCATCATCAAGCTCATTTGCCCTCGATAAGGTTCTGCCGCCAAAACTCCACGCACCCTATGAATCTTAGCTGCTAACTTTTGTAGCTCAGATGAAACCAAATGATGAAGGAAAAGGTTGGCCACAACCACCGTGGTCTCATCATAATGCTCATAATCAAAAACATCGCCCTGCCACCAAGTAATGCGCTGCTCCAAATTCTTAGGACGAGGCACTAGATCAACACATGTCACTTCTAAATCAGGGAATTCCTCCATGATTGCAGCCCCGAGAGATCCGTCTCCGGCACCCAGATCAACCACACGCCTTACCCCCTGCATTTTTTTTAATTCTCTGACAACCCACGACTCCCCCCTCATGAACCAGTTTACCAGTCGCAAATCTCGCCGGCTACGCACTGCCCGCTTATCGGCTGGGTCCAGCTCATCAAGTATTTCAGGTGCCACCAAACGATTCACTGTCACCACTATTCATGAACTTCATCGATAAGCAACGTGTAATACTTATTGATACTCTCAATCAAAAGAACCCACCCTCATCACCCTTGCCTATCTCAGCAAGCTACCATCAGCGGCAAAGGCCCCACTCTGAAAACCAGCTGTCAGACCCGCATTGCCCTTGCCACTCAGTCACCTATCTGTCAGGAATTCGTCGATGAATAATCCATGGCACAACAGGATCTCAGAGCAGTTTTTTGCAAAACCGCATGATCAAATTGACTGGCACCAGAGCCTGGCCGTGGATGGCACCCTGCTACTTACTGCTATTCTTGGCTCTGTCATCTCCTACTGGGTCGCTCGCAAGCTTGTCTTTGGGCTTATCTCTCGAGTTGTTCAGAAAACCGAATCCACCTGGGATGATGAACTCCTCAACAGCAAGCTGTTCAAGTGGCTTTCATTATTACTACCCGCTGTGATCATTCTCACTGCAGCACCCCATGCCATCATCACTCATCATGATGGCGTGCCTATCTTTTCGTCGTTCATTCAGATCTCAGCCAAGGTCTTTATTGTCATCTTATCATTCCTCGCAATCAGCTCTCTGCTCAATATCCTCGAGCGTATCTATAGCCGGCTTGAGGTATCACGAGAACTTCCGATTAAAAGCTTCTTTCAGGTTATCAAAATCATATTGGTACTAGCCGCCATCATACTCATTGTTTCTACCCTCATCGGCAAATCTCCTGTCCTGATTTTCTCCGGACTAGGCGCGATGACCGCCATCATCATGCTGATCTTCAAAGACAGCATCCTTGGCCTTGTCGCAGGCATCCAGTTATCGGCTAACCGCATGGTCGCCCGCGGTGATTGGATTGAAATGCCTAAATTTGGTGCTGATGGTGAGGTGCTTGAGGTCGCACTCACCACGGTAAAAATACGCAACTGGGATAAAACCATCACCACTATTCCGACCTATGCGCTGATATCAGACAGCTTCAAAAACTGGCGTGGCATGTCGAACTCCGGCGTGCGCCGTATCAAACGCTCTGTCAGTATCGATATGTCGAGTGTTGTATTCCTTGACCAAGAGTCTCTACCTCGACTACGCAAAATATCTCTCCTGAAAGATTACCTATCTGAGAAAGAACAGGAAATCGAGACATGGAACACTCAGAATGCTGATCTAGCCAACCCCATCAATGCTAGATCGCTCACTAATATCGGCACTTTCCGAGCCTACATCAGAGAGTATCTCAAGAATCATCCAAAAATCGCCCAGGAGGAAACACTCCTTGTGCGCCAACTTCAGCCCACGGAGAACGGCATCCCTGTTGAGCTCTATATATTTACAACGGATAATCGCTGGGCATATTATGAAGACATCCAATCCGACATCTTTGACCACCTCCTATCTGTCTTGCCTGAATTTGGTCTGCGCGCTTTCCAAGCCCCCTCCGACTTCTCTTTTCAATCCATGATCAACGTTAAGTAAACCGATGAACTTATTCGACACCCTCACCCGCAGCAAACAAGAGCTCTCACCCATCGACGGTAAGGCCTTTCGTTTTTACTGCTGCGGCCCCACTGTTTACGGTCCCGCACACATCGGCAATTTTCGTACTTTTGTGATGCATGATGTCTTTCGCCGCGTTCTTGAAACAAGCGGCATGACAACTCTTCATGTGCGCAACATCACTGATGTAGACGATAAAACCATCCGTGATTCTCAGGCTGCCGGCAAGTCCCTTAGAGAATTCACTCGTCATTGGCTGGAGAAATTTCATGCTGATTGCGTGGCTCTCAACTGCCTAGCCCCTCACATCGAACCGAGTGCTCTCGACCACATCCCACAGCAGATCGCCATGATCGAAAAGCTCATCGAAAAGGGAAACGCGTATGCGTCGGATGATGGTTCAGTCTACTTCAAGGTTTCCTCTTTTCCTGAATACGGCAAGCTCTCCCACCTCGACACCCGTGAGCTCGACCTCGGCAAGACTCAGAACCAACGTGCCGATGCGGATGAATACGAAAAGGACTCCATCGCCGACTTCGTTCTCTGGAAATCACGTAAAGCTGAAGATGGTGAAAACTACTGGGCATCTCCGTGGGGAGAAGGTCGCCCTGGTTGGCATCTCGAGTGCTCCGCCATGATTAAAGAGTATTTGGGCAATGACTTTGACCTCCACTCGGGCGGGGTTGATCTTGTCTTCCCCCACCATGAGAATGAAATAGCTCAGTCACGCTGCAGCTGTGGTGGCGACTTTGCGGCCCACTGGTTCCACATTACACACCTAATGGTCGATGGCGGAAAGATGTCGAAGTCACTTGGCAACCTCTACACCATCGATGACCTTGCTGAGAAAGGTTACACCGCCATGGAGGTTCGCTACGTCCTGATTTCTGGACACTATCGCAAACAACTCAACTTCACTCTCGACTCTCTTCACGCAGCCAAGGAAGCATTACAAAAACTCGCCAAAGGTCGTGCATTACTGGCATCCGTCGGAGGCAGCCAAGCTGACTGTTCAAGTTCTATTGAGAGCTCACTCTTTGCCCCTGCATGGGAGTCACTCAATCAAGACCTCAATACCCCCGCAGCATTAGGTCATCTATTCTCAGGCCTGAAAGCCGCGCAGAACCTGAAGAGTGCAGAAGCTGCCGCCAACCTCGCCGCCTTTGATGCTATTCTCAACGCACTCGGACTCGAGCTGCCAGTCCAAGAGCAAGAGCAATCATCAGATGCTCCCGCTGAAATCCAAGAGCTTGCTGAGCAACGCTGGCAAGCGAAGCAAAACAAAGACTGGGCTGCTTCAGACCAACTGCGCGACCAACTCAGCTCCGCTGGCTGGACTGTCAAAGACAACCCAGATGGTTACGAGCTAAGCCAGTTATAGTGTCCTCATCGCCGTCGTCATCGTCATTCCTTCTTGAAAACAACTGCAGTCAATACGACAATCCCCACATGATCCGCCCGCGCCGCAATCGCAAATCTCCCGCTGTCCGTGCTCTCGTTCGCGAAACCACACTGTCAGCTTCCGACTTCATCTATCCGCTCTTCGTCCATGACAAAAATACCGATGAGGCGATTGACTCGATGCCAGGCTGTACCAGATGGTCGATTGAAGGCCTGCTCAAAGAAGCTGGAGAGGCCCAAGCGCTGGGCATTCCCGCTGTAGTCATTTTCCCTGCCATCTCGGAGGATTTAAAAAGCTCCGATGCAGCGCAATGTTACCATGATGAGGGCCTCGTTCCTCGTGCCATTAAAGCACTCAAGGCCGCTTACCCTGATCTATGTGTCATCACCGATGTCGCCCTCGATCCATACAACAGCGATGGTCATGATGGCCTCGTCGCTAAAAACGAGCACGGCGCGATTGAAATCATCAACGATGAAACTGTCGAAGTGCTGTGCCAACAAGCACTCTGCCATGCCCGTGCAGGAGCTGACATGGTATCTCCCTCGGATATGATGGACGGGCGTGTCGAGGCTATCCGCACCACGCTAGACTCAGAGGGTTACCAAGACGTCTCCATTCTTGCCTACACCGCTAAGTATGCTTCAGCTTACTACGGCCCATTCCGAGGTGCGCTTGAATCGACACCTAAGGCAGGTGACAAAAAAACCTACCAGATGGATCCTGCCAACGTTCACGAGGCAATTCGTGAAACCCTACTCGATGAGGAAGAAGGCGCGGACATCATCATGGTCAAACCCGCCGGCCCCTACCTAGATGTCATTTCACAGGTTCGCAATGCGACAACCTTACCCCTTGCGGCATACCAAGTAAGTGGTGAATACTTAATGATTAAAGCTGCCGCTAAAGATGGCTGGCTGGACGAACAGGCCGTCATGATGGAGTCCCTTATCGGCATCAAACGCGCCGGAGCTGACATCATTGTTACCTACTTTGCCAAACAAGCTGCGCGCTGCCTATAAATCAGCTTCAATGTGATAGCATCACTTAAGCAGATCCTTAAGAAGGCTACCGGCCTTTTGCTTCAATAGTTCACCAGCGGCACCCTTGGTAGCCTTTGAGAGATCAATAATCTTACCATCAGGTCTTATTTTTGGATCTGAAAAGTCACCAGTCGATTTGATTTTGACCAGCAAGCGTTCATCGCGGAAAAGATTTTCTTTCACGTCATCAGCAACACTCGCCCTGAGCTCCTTTGGCAACAACTCCAAGCCTTTAAAAATGGTAGGAGCCATGACAGCACTCGTCTTTTTAGATGCCAGCAATTCACCTCGGACATCGTGCTGATCTGTCTGCGTGCTAAGCCATCCTCCGCCAAGTATGGCAACCTCCCAATCCTCCACCCAAATGGAGAGAGCTTTTATAATGCGAATACGACCCAGGTGATAATGCGCTGAAATAGACTTACTGCGCCCAAAAGTCGCTCTCTCTGGCACCCGCCCTACATTGAGGCCCACTTTTTTGAGCACCGAAAGCTGCTCCCAAGAACGCGAAATAAAGGGCATATTCGTACTGAGCCATGATTGATCTGACAAACGAAACTCACCATCGACCTCGGCCTCAATCTCGCCTGTTGTCACATTAAACAAACTCACACCAGATAGCCCATCAATATACAAATCACCGTAATGCTCTCTCTTATCAGAATACACACGAATTAAACTCTGCAGCTTTAGCTTGGCTTCATTTGAAGCCACCAAATCATTTGGGTCTATTTCGATAGAGCTTAGCTCCACCTGCAGGTCCTGGCATTCTAATTGCAAACCCATTTCCTCCAGGACTAAGTTCAAACTGCTATTGCTTATAGAGAGCCCGCCGAGTGAGGCGACAAAGTCTCCTTGTTCATGAATGTTAAATCCCCCCTGCTCCTTTTTGCTGCTTTCTTGCACCTCCCCTTCTGCCTCATCAGGGGATTGAAAAAGCTTTTTGAGAGATGTCGTGCCGTCCTTGTGATAGGTGATTTTAATATCAGCCTCTTTGATCCCGATATGCTTTACATCAATGTGCTTTTGAAAAAGGCCTAGCCATCCGATACTAAGACTAATTTCGCCTATCTTGACAGGTGCCTCAGCGGGAACGCTAGCCGCCTTAGGCATGAGAGAAATATCAGTAATAACGAGCTTAGCTGGAAAATTAAAAATAGACACCTCCACTCCGCCAATAACAACCTCAGCATTGATTGATTCCTCAATTTTTTGTTCCAACAGGTCTTTGGTCGCAATGTTTTTCACCAAAAGTCCTATTCCAACGAATACACAGAGAACAAAAGCAGCCGTCAGCGCGACCATTTTCACAGAGGGTTTTTTAAATAGAGCAGCCATAATAGAGAGATTTGCTTCAACGATTGATCACCATTCAAGCTTATGTAATGTACGTGTCACATTACCAGATAGGGTAGAGTTAACAGTAATAAAATCAATCGAAGCAATATAGCTAATTCAGACCTTGCGCCCGTGGCCATGATAACAATATGTTGCCGTCATGATCTTAACACTGCTCAGCGCTTGCTGCCTCATCATTTTGGGTCTTGGAGGTTTTCTTGGCTGGGAGAGGCTGGGAACAGAAGGCAATCAGGTGGAAATGCTAATGCCTGTTTTTTTTGGCGGAGCTCTGATTATCTGTATCGCATTCGGACGCCAGCATTATCGTCACGGATTATATGGAGGGCTCATTGTTGCTCTACTTGGCGTAGTGTCGGCAATCGTGCGTATTTATCAGTATGAGCAGTTTCAAAGCATCTCTGATCCAAAAACCCAAATCATTATCGCCATGGCAGCTATTTGCGCACTGCAACTCTCCATCTCCTGGAGAGAGGTTCAAAGAGACAGAGCCCAATTGCTGGCAGTCGATGATGCCGAGTAGGCCACAAGGGCAATGTGAGCCAATATAGACAACTCTGGCTTCAATCTCTCAGAAAAAGGTTTTCCAGCTTTCGTCCATTTTGCCTTTGCGCCGGAATCCAAACAACGGTCGCCAGCGAGGCGCCTTGGGGTGCATGGCGGGGAACATCCCGGCCTCATGAGGAAGCTGGTTGGCCTTGCGCGTGTTGCATTTGATGCAGGAAGTTACAATGTTGTCCCAGCGGGTTTTGCCGCCTTTATCGCGTGGCAACACATGATCAAGGTTGAGATTTTTTTCGGGGAACTTCTGGCAGCAATATTGGCAGGTATAGTGATCACGCAAAAAGACATTGTGGCGAGTGAATTTCACCTCCTTGCTTGGCAGTTTGTCGTAGAGCGCCAGCACGATGACTTTAGGAATCTTCATCGCAAAGCGTACGGATCTGATCACCTCCTCAGCTACCCTCTCGGAGGATGATTCCAGCCAGGACCCTAGATCGTGTGTCTGATATTTCATATCCCCCTCCGCCTCCACTACGTGCGCATGCCCCAGACAAAGTAACTTCACAGCCCGGCGCACCGAGCAGGTCTGAATAGGCTGCCAGAGTTTATTGAGAACTAATACATTCAAATCCAAAGCTTCGATCATAATAAGCGGGTAGATTATACAATTTGCGAATTATAACATGCTATCGATGAGCCTTCAATCTTGAAATTCGACCCGCTGCACTGCACATTTTTACGGCTGTTTATGCCCTCCTTGGAAGCAAGGTGAGCAACTGCAAGGTCACATTTTTGAATCAAAGACAGGAGATACAAACGTTATCAACAGACTTATTCACACTCGATTTCGGAAACACAAAAGCCCTCTGTGAATAACTTGGGCAATACCCTTGTTTTTATAAATTAATACAGAAACGAGCGTAAATATATTAATCTTCCTGATCCCATACAGCAACAAACTCGAGTGCACGCTCAGGATCATTCAAGACAAGCGATGGATTGTGAATAACTTGGCTATAAAGTGCCTGCAGCTCACCTTCAGCGAGTTTGTTTTTTTGCAAAATTCGAAGCTGGCCGCCTTTATTGGGCATTCGTTTTTTGGCGATCTCAAGAGCCACGCGGCCCATGGTCATCCGCACATTGAGTTCAATGACATAACGTATTCCTAATGAGCCATCCGGACGACGAGCCACCATCGCATCCACCCCGACTGGTCCAACATAGCCTTTTAGTAGAGTGCTCAGTGCTAGGGGAATTTTCTCACCATAGACATCATTGATCTTTGCATCTCGGAACAGAAACGAACTCAGTTCATCATTAAAACCTGTAGCCCACTTCGGCTTAACCTTTGTACTTTGGTAGCGCCCCTGAGCATCATTCTTCATCTCAGTCATTCCTATAAAGTCAACATCCCCACCCTCACGTATTTCATAGAGTGCAGAAAAATCCAACTCTCGCTCCAGCCACGGCTCTACCGCAACGCCACCATGGCGCTTAATCACCTTGTTCAACCAAGGCATGAAATCTTCTCCAGGCATAACTTTCCGATGCCCACGGCCCGCACACGCGTATGCTGCCTTGAGCAGAACCGGTCCTCGCTTTAGTAGGCATTCCACTGCCTCAGCTGCCGAGTCTAGATCCTTACAGAAAAACCCAACCTCTTCTCCGGGCAATGTCAGCATTTCATTGAGCCGAAAACCCGCTTCTTTACTAAACCACCATTCAGGAACCTGCTCACGCCACTGCCATGGCAAAGCCGGTGAAACATCATCAGCAAATGATTTGAGCGCATCCGAAGCGTCCGGTGACCATGCCCAAGGACGTAACCCCCCTAGCTTGCGCCCAGCCAGACTACCGACTTCCATCACCTCAGGCAGGTCGAAACCAGCCTTTTTCAAATACGCCCGGTGAGCATTGCTCGGCAATGTCCGCATCAGACTAACGTCATCCCGTCGGCACCATGCCAAAGAAAGCATTTCCAGGTCATGCTCCAATGCTACCTCTATTTTATTCGGCTGATAGCTGCGATGCGTGTAAGCGGCTGCAGCGTGAGACTCCGCGTTTGGATTATACCAATGCACGACGGGAGTGCGCCCTCTGGATTGCTCGCATATTGCCAATTGCTCAATGAAATCTTGGTCCAAACCTGCCAATTGACGGCCCTCGGTATTAAAAGGCGCCATTCCTTTTGCCTTTGCCGGTGCCATCGGAAAGCTCAGTGATTTACGGTAGGCATTCCAATCTGTTTCACCTTGTTCTTTCCATTTCCGAAACCACTTCAAGCCGTGACCCACATGATTAATCTCATCGAGGTAAATCTTTTCCAATACCTTAGCCGTGGCATGATCGCCCACTTGCCGAAACAAACTTGCATAGTGTTTGGAGAAATCCAAATTGGCCTGCTCGAAGGTGAGATTAAGCCGGGTGACAAAGTCCATCGGTGTATCCATCGGAGCCACCAACTTCCAGAAGTAATCGTTAAGTGGTAAATCGCCAAAGGATATGCCGCACTCTTTCATCCTGCGCAGATACATCAAGGTATGCATCTGTTCCTCCCTCATCGATTCATAAACACCACGGCGGTATTCAGCAGGAGCATCGGGAAACTTAAGCAAAACCAGAGCCATCAGCTCAGCTGCCAGCATCTCATGATTAGCAAGAAAATGCAGCATTTTGCCACGTTCACGATCATCATCGAGTTTGTTGACCCCAGGAAAATTTGAGCGAACCACCTTGTTGGTGATTTTCAACTCTTCAGGGCGTCCGGGCGCATCTGGCAGGCTAAATGAACGCCCTCGATCATCATCAACCACACCATCCCCCAATCGAGGAGCAAGCAAAAGCTTCTCCTCCAGTGAATTCGCAAGCAAAACTCGCTCTGCCACCTCCCGCATCTGCAATACCTGCATAGACTCAGAGTTAGAATGAGCGCACCAAGAAGCAAGATAATTCCCCTCCGATACAAAACTCGCTTTTAACAAGAGCCTACCCGCAAGGTGCAGGAAATGATATATTACTCGCCAGTTCCAAGCTCATAGGCTAGCAAATGGACATGCACAGCTCTGCAGATTTTGATCAGATCATACCCCGGCGAGGTTCAGGCTCCATCAAATGGGATCGGTTTCCCAATCTCGATCCCTTCTGGGTCGCTGACATGGACTTCATGTCTCCGCCCTGTGTTCTTGAAGCACTTCAAGCACGGATCTCTCATGGGATTATGGGTTACGCTCAACCACATGCAGGCCTCATGGAGGCTATTGATCACTACTTGCAAAACAGACACCAGCTTGTCGTTGACGAAAAAGAGATCGTTCACCTCGGTGGTTTAGTACCTGCGCTCTCCATTGCTGCGCGTGCGTTCGGCTCTCCAGGAGATGCCGTCATGACCTGCACACCGATCTACCCTCCTTTTCTCTCCATACATCAGGATGCCAACATGGAGCTGATTTCCGTCCCTCATATTTTAACCGATGGCCGCTGGGGTTTTGATTGGCAGGCGATGGAAGCTGCTGTCACAGCAAACACGAAGATATTTCTTCTCAGTAACCCTCAAAACCCACTTGGTCGTGTCTTTTCAAAAGAGGAAATCGAGCAGCTAGCAGATTTCTGCCAGCGCCACGATATGATTTTGGTATCGGATGAGATCCACTGTGACCTCATACTTGATGAGGAGCAAACACCACACGTGTGCGCCGCCAGCCTTCCGGAGGAATTACAAAATCGGATCATCACACTACTCGCACCCAGCAAAACCTACAACATCGCTGGACTTGGTTACGCATTTGCCATCATCAAGGACGACTCGCTGCGGCGCAAGTTTTGCGCAGCCCGTGGCCACACCCTCCCCGAGATCAACTGCCTTGCATACTATGCTGCGGAAGCTGCCTACAAAGAGGGAGACGCATGGCGACAAGCATTACTGGCCTATTTACGCAATAACCGCGACACCCTGACTAGCTTTATTGGCAAGCATATGCCCAGCCTCATTACTCCTGACATAGAAGCTACCTATCTAGCATGGATCGACTGCCGCACCATGAACAAAGAAAACCCAGCAAAGTTCTTTGAACAAGAAGCTGGCATCTACCTCTCGGACGGAGCCTTCTTTGGCAACCCGGGCCACGTCCGCTTCAATTTCGGATGTCCACACAGCCGGGTCATTGAAGGTCTTGAGAAAATGGCCAAAGTCATTGATTAAAAAAGCAGCCACCTTATGTTGGCCACTTATATCATGAAATCTCTATTTCCGCTCACCATTCTCACCTTCTTCCTACCCTGCCACCTCCCCGCTGATGTCAGTAAAGAAATCCAGCTTGGTGTGGAAGCCGTCGCGGGATACCGCAGTGGATATGTTTATCGAGGCTTTGAGCTAGCAGAGAGCACCATTGACTTTCAGGTAGAGACTGAGATCGCGCTCAGCAATCGCACCTCACTCAATCTTGGATCATGGTATGCTACAGAAAACGGCAAGGGTGATTTTGATGAGTCTGCCTTTTTCTCCCACTTGCGATTCAAACAAACTGACCAATTCACTATTGGCCTAAGCGCCAGTTATCGCCATTTCGGCAACTCCAGCTCTCCGCTTAGCACTGCTTTCAAGGATGGTGTCGATGTGGGCACCTTTGCCACTTGGCAATTTAACGATGACTTCAGCACCACTGCCGGAGTTTATTACGATTTCGGCGCAGAAGCTTGGTATGGAAATGCAGAAACACAATGGTCCAAAGCCATCTCAGAAAAAACCTTCTTAGCACTCAACACCGGTATCAGTTATGTCGATGATTACTATGGTCGTGACGGCATCAACGACGCCTATGGTCGGCTATCACTAACTCACCACCTATCTGACACCGTATCCATCACTCCCTATCTGGGTGGATCTCTACTCTTAGACAGTAGTGATGCTGGCGATGACCAAGCTTTCGCTGGCCTCTGGTTCGAAGTCCGATTTTAATCCGTCATCACCGATGACTCTGACTGACTCACACTGCCACCTGGCTTCGCAGAAATTTTCATCTGACGAGCTCGACGACATTATTGCCCGAGCACGGGAACGCGGCGTGCAGCGTATGGTCACCTTAGCCACATGCTTGGATGACTGCCCTCAGAACATATCCATTGCTGAGCAACACCCAGAGGTTTATGCATGCATAGGCATTCACCCATGTGATGTTCACGAAACAGACGACCATTACATCCACGAGCTACAAATTCATGCGGATCACCCGCGGTGTGTTGCTATTGGTGAAACAGGCCTCGACTACTACCACCCTGCACCAGAGGGATGGTCAAATGATCAATATCACAGCAGACAACAAGAGTTTCTTGAGCAGCACTTTGAGCTGGCAGCTAAACTCGGTAAAAATATCGTCATCCATACCCGTGACCGCTCCGGTGAGGCTTCACTCCAAGATGCCATCAGCATCTATCGTAAGTATGCAGATCAAGTTCGTGCAGTATTTCACTGCTTCCCCTTCAGCCTGGAAGCTGCCCAGCCGATACTCGACCTAGGAGGACTTATCTCTTTTACCGGAATCGCCACCTTTAAAAATGCAGCGACTGTTATTGAAGCCGCCACGAACTGCCCTGCAGGTTCTTTCATGCTTGAGACCGACTCACCTTATCTTGCTCCCGTTCCGCATCGAGGCCAACGCAATGAACCAGCATTCACTTACTTCACAGCGGAAGCCATTGCTAAAGCAAGAGGCGAAAGCCTTGCAGATCTTGCCGCCCACACTGAGGCTACCGTGAATGAATTTTACGGTATTGGTGCAGCTTTATAGAGAGAAAGAGAGCCTCCCAGATCTATGCTATATCTACAGGCTCATGAGGTTTTCCAGATCAGATGAAAGCCTAGCCGAACTCATGGCGTTTTTATAATATCCCTATTTTACAAAATACATCCACGTGTTAATGAAACAGAGGGTGAACATTAACCATCACCTCAACCTGAGACACCATACTATTCCATTATGAAAACCGCTACCCTACTACTTATCGCAACTTGCCTTGCCCCGCTTCTATTTAGTGCCTGCTCCACGGGTTCAGGATACAGTACGTGGAATGGCAATAATTCAGGACCGTCTGGCGCAGCTAACCCATACGGAGTTCCTCGTGCTGGCGGCGAGCTAGGCAGCTACCCGCAAGCCCCAACGGCTCCAGCCGCTCCAACAGCTCCAGAGAACAACCCATACCAAACCCTCCCCGCCATCACTCACGCGGCCAGCCCTACTACTCCATCTACAGCTCCTAGCTCAGCCTCAACCAGCACGCTCGATGGTGCGCCCACCCCAATCGCTGCCTCAACCACCTACACCGTGGTATCAGGCGACAGCCTCTGGGGTATCGCCCGCAAAAACGGCACCAGCGTTGAGGCCATTCAGTCCGCTAATGGGCTCAGCAATACAACGATTCGAATTGGGCAACAATTAACCATCCCCAGTAACTAACACGGCAAGCAAAGCTAGCATCATCTGATTTATTCAGCGGACGATCCTGTATTAGGATCGTCCGCTTTTTTAGTGTTGGTATTTTAACGTCAAGCACCCCAAGGTTTGCGTCATGAAATCTTTGATACTCTGCTTAATATTAGGCACCCATGTGATCGCACTCGAAAACCCAGCTCCCTTGGAAGTTGATAGCGTAACTACTATACAAACCAGCAAGGTCAAAGACGCTGCTCTGGAAAAACTTTTCACCACCTTGGGACAAGATGAATTTGCAACAGCCCTCAAAGAGGCTCAACAAGCAGACGTCCACCCCCAAGTTTTACTCGAAGCTCGCTTTCTCAATTTCATTGATCTTGGCAACAACGCAGCCATTGCCGCCATGGCACCAGAACTCAGCAAGAAACGTGACACCTTTGACCCTAATCACTCAGAGGTATTTGCACTTAAAGACGACTGGCTAGCAATCGTTCACTATGCTCAAGCACTGGCTGCACTCGAAAACAACAACAAGGGAGACTTCAAAAAACATATCACCGAAGCATTTTGGCTAAGCCCACGCCAAGCACAGGCTTTCGGCCCACACATCGAAAGGCTCCAACTAGAGGAAGCCATGCAATCCTTGAAACTACCTCTCAATCAATCGCTTAAATCTCAAATAAATGGCAAATCAACCCCCCTAGCCCAGTATATGGCGGGCAACAAAGCTATCATCCTCTACTTCTGGAACCCCATGAGCCAGGAGATACAGATCAACCTAGCTGACTTCATCGTTACAACGCAGACCTGCCATCAAAACAACATTCCTGTATTAGCTATCTTAACAGGCCAATATCCGGGCATCATTCAAGATGCAGAAACCATCCGCAAAGAGGACGCCACAAAGGCCCAATGCGCATGGCTCGTTGACTCTAACAAAAAGTTACTCAGTAGTCTATTACGCGTAAGAGACATCCCCACGATGGTCATCGTATCACCGGAAGGAAAAATTTTATTTAACGGCCACCCAGCAGACAAAACATTTTGGACCACACTAGAAAAGCTATCACCAAAATTCAAACGCCCTAACAGCAAATGGAAAAACGACTCATAACAGATCAAAACACGAAACATCATTTTAAAAAATACTTTGCTAAAGTTTAATTCCCTCCTTGACCAAACGAACCTGTTAGAGCATTGTCATCTATAAAGAGAGTTTACATTTACGATGCAGATAACTTTTAAAAGTTATCTCTGACCAAATAAAGCAATCTAACAAAAAAACATCCGCAAAAACTAAAATGCTCTAAACAGCAGACCTTCGGATTCCAACTACCCTAACAAACAGTATAATACAATACCACTATGGCAGCCAAAAAAAAGACCGCTAAGAAGAAAGCCGCACCGCGCAAGGCCAAAAAAGCCGCAGCAAAGCGTGTAGCTAAGAAGCCCGCTAAGAAGCCAGCTAAAAAAGCCGCTAAGAAGCCAGCTAAGAAGCCAGCTAAAAAAGTAGCCAAGAAGCCAGCTAAAAAAGCAACCAAGAAAAAGGTAGCTAAGAAGCCAGCTAAAAAAGCAGCCAAGAAAAAGGCAGCTAAGAAGCCAGCTAAAAAAGCAGCCAAGAAAAAGGTAGCTAAAAAAGCCAAGAAAGCAGCCAAGAAAAAGGTAGCTAAGAAGCCAGCCAAGAAGAAGGTAGCTAAGAAGCCAGCCAAGAAAAAGGCAGCTAAGAAGCCAGCCAAGAAAAAGGTAGCTAAGAAGGCTAAGAAAAAAGCAGCCAAGAAAAAGGTAGCTAAAAAGCCAGCTAAGAAGGCAGCCAAGAAAAAAGCAGCTAAGAAGCCTGCTAAGAAAAAGGCAGCCAAAAAGCCAGCTAAGAAGAAAGCAGCTAAGAAGCGTAAGTAATCTTCAATTACAGTTCATACATCAACCTCGACTTCCTCACGGAAGTCGGGGTTTTTTTGTGCCCCTACCGCCCCTACCAATCAACAACTGGCAATACCATTCTAAAAACACCAACAGAGCGGCCTGCATTAGTATCAGGCCTCGCATCGTAGAGTGTGTATAGATGGATACCACTTCCCCTTCCAAGCTTAACCGCCATATTATAAATGATTTTTCGCTGCTTCCCGTATCTCGCTGCTAAATGATACAAAACGCCTTGGTGATTTCGCCGGTATCCAATCAGCTGACCTGGATCAACGTTAGCTATAGTATCACCAAATGCATGCAGCACAGTCATCCCTGAGAGATTCTTGATCACAAACTGCTTATCTTTTAAGCGTCCTGCACCTGGTGCAATAACCGTGACATGGGGTTTATCCATCCACGGCCTATTTTTATTTTTCAATAACGACAATGGCGACAAGAATATCACTCTGCGCATACCAGCTTCTCCAGAAGGTATGGTCACATAGGGTTCATAAGTATTAGCTAACTTTTTATAGAGCACAAAATCTTCCCCCGCTTTAATCGATCGCATCGCTGTCGTATTATTAAATGCAATCTGGAATGGCCTCCAGATTTCTGTGACTTGTGAATTTTCCACATCATTCTCAAACCCCTGATAATACAGCTTACTTGGCGGCACTTCACCTACTTGAGGTAGCAACATGGCAGCGTCTCCACGATTTCCTCCGGCACTATATCTTCTGGGTGGAACGGGACCCAGAGCAACTACCATGATCTTCGTTTGCAGAGTGAGTTCCGGCTCCTCTCCTCTTGATTGATCACACCCTACAGCAATGATTGCCATAAAGATTGTCACCAAACCTATCTTGATCATCGTCATTTATATTTCTTCCCGTTGTAACCATCGAAAGCTTTTGAGCTTATATTTCCTACCTAACTTTTCGTTCGCAGCACTAAGCTGCCCCCATTCATAAGCTCCTGTGGCCGGATGAATTGAAATCAAACCGTCTAGTGGTCCATTGCCACTTGCTTGACTCACCCCCGATAACTTGTGATCAACATAATAAGGGGTACGCTCAACTATTGCCTCAAGCCATGCACGCGCTTGAATGATTCCTCCAACGGAGGATTCGCCATATGCGCGTATCGTAAATGTATCTCCCCTTGCAGCCATGAAGGGAGCTAGAGGATGAAGAATATCCCCCTGTGTCAAAAACCCGGGAATACCCCAGGCCTTACTCGTCGGCTGAACCGTATTCCACTTATCATCGTATCGATAACGATATCCTTCCTGAAAGACCTGCATATTGTTATCTGGAGCATCGGAGGATGCCTCAACATTTACCGACGTTGATAATTGCGTAGCCAGACGCTCAAAGTTTTTATTCAATCCGCAGCTTTGTATGGCTGCATCAATAGTCCCCATGGACGATGTTTGATCCTGATCCGATACTAGCCTGCGATTCACAAAATCAGCAATAGAGACAAAAGGGCCTCTTTTTTTAACTTCCTGAACGATATTAGCCGCGAGCATTCTCACCTCATCGGCAGTAAGTTGACGCGCGCCCATCCACCCCCCCGGTTGATCGGGAGCAGCAGCACCCGTATCGGCCAAACCCTTCGGTTGGCGATACCTCGCAAATGACACCATACTAGCGCTTGCAACTCCTGATGGCAGAGGGCGGCTCAGAGGGCGGTTAATACCGAGTGTGCCCGACAAAAAGCATGTCCATGCTTCTACTGATGTTGAGTTTATATTGAACGCAGAGCGGTTTTTAAAATATTCCGCACTTCTCCAAAATGCCCAATTCACGCCCTCATCACTCAAAAGCATACTACTGACCGCCTCCTTGGGCTGCTGAGCGTCTTCGTTAAATTGATAGCGCCTATTCCACAAATACTTACCCTGATCAGGGTTCCACAAGAATCGTCGCCCCTCTTCATCGAGAGGAATGCTGGAGAAAAAATACCCGTCCCATAAATTATGATTCACTTCATAGGCAGCGTCATAAGCCAATACTTCATCTGCTGAGCTGTGCAGCAAGTCCCCCACTTCTCTGAGTGCCGATTGATTGCCTATTTGCAACAAGCCTTGAGAGTCAGATATAGTACAGCGCGCGCCATGACCTGAAGTCTTACCGCCTTCTTTGGCCGCTGCTTTCCCAATAAGATAATCCCAACGACTTGCAGCGCTGTCATTAGACTCAAGTGAAGTAGCAACAGCATAGGCCGTGGAATCTGCCGGAGCATGCATATCTCTCAAGGAATGACCCACCAAGTAACTAGGGCTCCATGAATAGGGGCTCAGCATGGCATGGCGCAGGCCAGCTACAGAGATCACGCCATAATCTTCAGAGGGTAAATCGAACAGCACTACATTTGGAAAAAAAGAAAAATCAACAGCCAAGCCAAAGGGGTTTTTAACAAAGCCATTGATGGACGGGGCAGGTATATCATGAACGTCCATAGGCCGCTGCGGAACAAACTGAAGCAGCCATGGTCCCGTGCTATTCATATACCACTTGTTGGCGCATTGACTCGCAGGCGACCGGCTGACCAATTGAGCCCTTACATTCCAGTTGGCTATGGGGCAGACGTTATACACCATATGATCTTCTCTCCACCGTGCAGTCGTTGACGTTCCATGACGATGGGGTGATCGATTAGCGGGGTCTCCCTCACCCACCTTTTCATTCAGCCACAATAACTTGGCACCCACTTGATGGGTATGGGGGGCGTTTTTTACAGGCGCCTCATCAAATGTTTGCAAATGGCCAAAACTCAGATCCTTTTGGTTTGCTGAGCCCCAGTATAAACCATTGCGATGAAATGTTTTAGTCGACTTAGCCCCCCCGGCGCCATTGTTGACCAGCTGTATAGTCGGGTGCTTAAAGCTGCTGTAAAGATCCTCAAGCGTAGCCGCCTGTCCGAGCTTAAGCATAAACGGGAAATTCTCCACTTTGCCATCAGTTTGCAAATCAAGCGCCGGCTGGTAGTCAAAAATCCTCCCAAAGTCTACATGCCCAAGATGTGCTTTGATACTTCTCCATTGGGGGGTCTGCACCTCATAAGCAACAGATGCATCATGATCATAGAAAAAATGATCCTCTCCTTGGGTAGAATGCGGACTCAACACATTGTCTGACACCGCATCCAGCTTGTAATGCTCTATATTGATGCCCCCTGAGGACAAGTCCCCCCTCACCTTAGGTGAGAATACCAGACACTGGCCAGCTGACAAAATAGCAGGCTCTAAGGTAAAAGCCAAATATCGGCGCGGCGGAAAGGGATTCGTTCTAATTTTATAAACATCCCCTCCTGCATAGCCGCTCTTTTCAACCCAACGGTCGAAGACCTCGATACTTTTAGACTTCAGCTCTTGCTCCACATACTCTTTTTCAGGAAAGAAGTGCATGCCATGCTTCACACCATAATACGGATTGGGCATAACTACAGATAAGGCCTTAGTTTTTAAGGACCTATTGTATGGATTCCACAAACAAACACGAGGGATGATATGGGTTCGAATACGGTTGTTGTGGTGTGAAAAATAATAATGCCAACGACATTCCGTCATCACTGGATGAATCTTCGGAGCATGCTCTGCCCATTTCGAGACATCTGCACAGGCACCATCAGATATACCGTGAGGCCAATGAGTAGAGGGGCGCATACGCATTGCCTGTTTATCAAAAGCGGTCTCCGCATACTCCAAATCTGAGTACTTATGCTGCGCCCAATCTCTCATTGCCGCAAAAGAGGGGCCAAGCACACCATGCTCAGGCCCAGGTATGATTGGATACGATGATGAAAAAAACAGAGATTTTCTCTGCTCAATATATGACAAATCTATTGTTTCATCATTATCACGCGCCAGCAGTAATGGTGTTAAGTCACGACGCAATCCGCTCATCAGCGTGTTAGTAAAAAGACCTGGAGAGTAGGTTGTCAAATGATGGTAATCTTGCGCTAAAGTGTCCTCCCAAGCTGGATTATCTGCCTGGCTCAGTGATGCTGTGGCATAGCTTATTAATTTACCCCTGTGAAGACGGGCATACTGCATAAAGTCACGATACGGAGCTTTTGCATCGTCCCGCACTATCAAAGCAGGATCAAAACCAGGTGCCGCATCAAACGCCGCTTGTGTGTTTTCAATCTCGGCACCAGGGGCTATGCACGCCTTCTGATTATTGTCAGAGATAAACCAAGCATAAGCACCTTTTTCATTCGCTCCAGATACCTGCACCTTTTGAACCAGCACTTTACTCTTAGCAAAATTATCTGCACTCATCGCCTTACCCAAGGTTCCCCGACCTAGTAGACTCACCACACCATCACTGCCTTCATCCAAGCTCTTCCTCGGGTCAATCAGTCTGTGGCGTTTACTCACCAACCAGGTTTCCACGTGCTCGCGCTTCCAGCGCCCTTCAGATAAGCTGGCAATAGAATGCCTTAGATCCTGATAAGCTCCATGAAGAGAATACGGCTTACTCTCCAAGCCCTCTGAAGCCTTTCCAATCAAGGGCCAATCTTGACCTTGATGGCGATGAGTCGTCTTCCAGACTCCCAGCCAGTCTCTATTGGCTAGCGGAGGCTCTTGGTCCGAACCTTCAAGGATCGCTGCCTTCGCCGTCACCCGCTGATCCGGACCGGTGTGTTTTTGCAACTCCCCTATCGCAATCATCAAAGCCATGCGAGCATTAGCTCGGGCCGCTAGCTCATGAACATTTCGCTTCGACCCCCTCAACTCCAGATCTGAGAGAGAGATAAGCCCTAGTAAAACCACCACAACAAGCGCCATAAGCATTATCAAAGCCACCAGCGAAAAGCCTTTTTCGACAAAGGGCTTACGAGGAATCATTAAATGCATTACAATCAGTTAGAAAATTAGACTGTTATTCTGTTAGCCTTAGCTCACATTACTAACAATCATTAAGTCCATGTTTTTGTTAGGCTTCCGCAACAAAGGGGTTTTTGACCGCTATTAACTCAGCTATTTCATTACAGGATGTTTAAATAAAGTTCTACCAATCTCCGTTTTTCATGGTGGCAATTCCCTCTGAGTCTTGTAAAAGATCGGTCATGAATTATTTGGACGTAGCCAAGCAAGCCGCCTGCCAAGCTGGAGCATTCCTCAAGGAGCACTTTGGCAAACCTCTCGATGTGGACGAGGCCAAGCACCATGACATCAAGCTTGCCCTTGACCGCGAGAGCCAGGACCTGATTACGCGAGTAATATTAGGCGCATTTCCTGAGCACGCCATTTATGGAGAAGAAGGTCTCGCCGGCAACCAGGACAGTGAATACCAATGGATTGTCGACCCTATTGATGGCACGGTGAATTTTTTCTACGGCATTCCTCACTACTGTGTTTCCATCGCACTGCGTCATAAGGGCGAGCTGATCCTAGGAACGATCTACGACCCCAGCATGGGGGACCTTTGGGAGGTCGAAAAAGGCAGCCCAGCACTGCTCAACGGTGAGCCGATTTCTGTGAGCCCACGCACCAAGCTTGAGGAATGCGCGCTTTTTGTTGGCTGTGGTAAAGATGAGGAGGCTCTTAGCACCGGCCTTGAACGCTTTCGTAAAGCCTCACTGAGGGCACGTAAGATGCGCATGATGGGCTCTGCGGCACTTGGCATGGCCTATGTCGCCACTGGCAGGCTCGACGCTTATGTGGAGTCCCGTATTTCACTCTGGGACATCGCAGCTGGCCAGCTCCTACTAGAGGCCGCCGGCGGCAAAACCGAACTGACTGAAATTCCTGGCAATGCCGATGCATGGTCAATCGTCGCCACCAACGGCAAGATCCCTATTGAGGAAATCCTCTAGGATATTGTGCTGCTCAGCTTATCGCTGACGGCTAGATAGTCTTGTTCACTCAAGCAGCAAGGATCCGCGGCTACCCAGTGCCCCTGCTCTATTTCGACAAGCGGCATTTCCATGCCAATGGTCTGCTCATACTGCGGGTGATTGATCCGGTGACCAAAAGCACTTCCCTTTGGAGGGTTGATCGGAGAGGGAACCTCCCCTTCAAGATGCACGCGTGGCCTTTCAATGGTTGGGTCCGGCACGGGAATAGCTGAGATAAGTGCCTTGGTGTAAGCATGGCGAGGGTTCTCGTAGATCGCATCCGCATCCGCTAGCTCCACGATCTTACCCAGATACATCACTGCGATTCGATCGGAAATGTGTTTCACCACGGCCAGGTCATGGGCGATGAAAAGATAGGCCATGTTATATTCCTGCTGCAGGTCAAGTAGCAGGTTTAGCACCTGGCTCTGGACAGAGACATCCAAAGCCGAGACCGGCTCATCAAGCACAATCATATCCGGATTCAGAGCTAAAGCCCGTGCAATACCGATACGCTGCCTCTGCCCCCCTGAGAACTCAAAAGAAAACCGCTGCGCCGCACTACTGGGCATACCAACTCGCTCGAGCAGCTTGCCGACCATCTCTCGCCTTGTGACCTTATTACCAATGCCCTGCACTTCGAGTGGCTCAGAAATAATCTGACCCACCGACATTCTTGAATTAAGTGACTCCGCAGGGTCCTGAAAGACCATTTGCATATTACAGCGCAGTGGGCGCAACTTCCTCTGTGAAAATCGAGTGATGTCATCGCCCTCAAAAATCACCGAGCCCGCTGTCGGCTTAGTCAGCCTGACAATGCTTTTACCCAGTGTCGACTTTCCGCATCCAGACTCTCCGACGAGACCTAGTGTCTCACCATGTGCGATGGTCAATGAAACTCCATCTACCGCCTTGACCGCTGCTATCTGGCGAGAGAACACACCGCCCTTGAGGGGGAAATGCATCTTCAGGTTGCGAAGTTCTAGGATGGGATCAGACATGACGTAGGATAGAAAATAATAGGCTAGGAAGGAGTTTTACACACAAGATCAACACACTTGGGGCAAGCCTCAACCCAGTGATCTTTCGATATTTCTATGAATGGCGCACGCTCGGTCAGCGTTTCCCCATCTCGCTCCATGCGTTGGCAGAAGCGGCAACCGGGAACAAATTCACGAATGGACGCCACCTGCCCTTCGATGGTTTTGAGTCTCGATTTACGCGGTGTTTCAAGTGTTGGAATCGCGCTCAATAATCCCTTAGTATAGGCGTGCTGCGGTGCGCCGTAGAGTTCTTTAACCGGCGCACGCTCCACCACCCTGCCAGCATACATGACCACCACCTCATCACAATGACCAGCAATCACCCCAAGATCATGAGTAATAAGAATCGTGGACATGCCCATTTCACGTTGTAAGTCCTCAATGAGTTCTAAAATTTGAGACTGCACGGTGACATCCAGGGCCGTGGTCGGCTCATCGGCAATCAGCAAGTCGGGTTTACATGCCAAGGCGATGGCGATAACGATACGCTGACGCATGCCACCAGAGAGCTGGTGTGGGTATTCCATCACACGTCTTTCAGGCGCTGGGATGCCGACCTTCTCAAGTAAGCTAATAGACTCCACGAGCGCCTCACGCTTACTCAAACCTCGATGTAAAATAAGTGACTCGCTGATTTGTTTGCCAATACGATGGCATGGATTGAGCGCCATCATAGGCTCTTGGAAAATAACTCCAATTTCTCCGCCCCTAATCTGGTGCATTCGTCCATCACTGGCTGTGCGTAAATCTTCACCCTTAAATATCACCTCACCTTCCAGAATATGTCCCATAGGCTTGGGTAGTAGGCCTACTATCGACATTGCAGTCACACTCTTGCCGCAGCCAGACTCCCCCACAATACCCACGGTTTTGCCCTTGGGCACTCGGAAGGAGACACCATCAACAGCGCGCAACCAATCGCCATCCTCCATGCGGAAGGCGGTGATGAGATCTTTGACTTCTAAAAGGTTATCACTCACCTTGAGCTCCTTTCTCATCATCAAATACTTCTGTGTCGAGGGGCTGCTGCTCTTGATCGTCCAGCTCTGGTGCAGGCGGCGACTCCTTTAGCTTGATGCCGTCTTTGAAGACATCAATTACTCGCTGCACCTCTGGGAAGCTTTGCTTTTTACGCATTGCCTTGAGCGTCTCCTGCTTGCGCTCCTCGTCAATCCAGAGCACATAGCTCTCCAAGGGTTCATAGATAGTGGGCACATTAAATGGCGTATGCTCGGTGTCCGGCCAACGCACCCAGCGCCAGGAACCAATACGCACGTAGTCAGTCATCCACGCGGGTGAGAACAGCGCCTCATCGTGCACCATTTGCTGCACTTCCCAGCTATATTTTTTAACCTCCTCCGTAGTGCGGGCATTGCGTAATGCAGTGACGATTTTATCCATATGAGGATCGGAGTAACTGTTGATATTGTTGGTCTGTGGTTTTGCTTTGCCATCGATATCAACGGCATTCTTAGAGTGAAAAAACTGATAGTAGCGAGGAAAAGGAGGTGTCGCCCCCCAGCCCCAGATCACCATATCATGCTCTTTTTTCATGACTGTTTTATAAAACACCGTAGCCTCCTGGCCGTCAGCTCGAAGCTCCATGCCTGCTTTTTGCGCCTCCTCTTTGAGAATTGCCACAATCTTCGGGTAATCAGAAGCCCGAGGGTAGGTCATATTTATCGCGAGCCGATCTCCAGACGGCTTGCGCAGGATTCCGTCTGAATCCTCCTCCGTATATCCCGCCTCGGCAAAGTACTCACGCGCCGTTGAAGGGGAAAACTCACGCGCTTTCACATCAGGATTGGTATAAGGGCCGAAGCCTTGGCTCATTTGCTGGAGGCGTGAGAAATCCCCACGGAAAATCACATCAATCACCTTCTGCCAGTTTAGTGCGTGGGCAACGCCCCTGCGGGTATTGACATCCTTGAGCATCGGCCTGATCACATTCAGATAGGCGCCACGTGGCACCCTCGGGTACTGAGTGTAGAACTTGTAGCGTTCTATGTGACCCTCGTAAACCGGCCTAATCTCTGTTTTCTCATACCAAAGGTCTGGGCGGGTGAGGTAATACACATCGAGTTGACCGGCACGGAAAAGTTCAAAAGCCTTCGAGTCATCCCGGATCGTCGTGTAGACGATTTTATCAGGATTAAAACGGTGCTGGTAATACCTCTTATCCTTAGCCCACCAATCTTTGGCACGCGTCAAAGTGATCGAAACTCCTTTTTGGATATCCTCATCCTTGACGTAGTAAGGGCCTGTAGTCGGCGCTACTTTCCACTGGTAGCGATCCACATAGTCAGCGCCATAATCTTGGTAGAAATGAGATGCGGCAGGACTTAACGAGGCGAACAAAGGCATCAGAGGTTTGGGTTCTGGTAAGGTTACCGATACATAACGATCACCATAAGTAGCCACTTGGGCTATTTGGGCTCTGAAATACTGCTTTGCGTAGGGAGCAGAGACATTATCAGAAACTCGGATATAGATATTGGTGTGAAAATCTTGCGGGCGTACGGCAACGCCATCATTAAACTTCGCGTCTGGATCCAGCTCGTAATACACAGTCTGTCCATCCTCACTTACTGCCCACTTACGAGCCACTCCAGGAATAACCTTATTCGTTAGGGGATGCATGCCAACCAACGAAACGTCGAGCTCATCATACAACCTCCCCCGAAAGCTGTTATTGGATTCCTTGCCAAAAGGCCGAACCGTGGGCGGAAATTGCAGCATATAAAAATTAAACACCCCTCCCTTGGTTGCTCTCGGGTCACCGATCTCTGGCTCACCCATTCCGTCTTCCCACACTAGGCCGGCGGGAAGATCAGACTCTTGCTTGATTGCAAAATAGTCTCCCAAGGCCTGCCGGTATTCAATTCTACTCTTGGCTCTCTGGGCTTCATCAATCTGGTCTTCAATACCCGGCTTCTCCTTCTCCGTAGCAGCGGCTAGTGCCTGCACCGACTCCTCGATGATCTTTTCAAACCCCGCCTTTTCCGTGGCAAGCCAATCCTTAATATAACGATTGTATTGGGGAATGAATGCTTCCAAACCAAGACTGCGCTCAACCACTTCCTCTTTTCGATCACAACCAGAGAAACAACAGGCAAGCATGATCGTCAACGAGCCTTTCAAAATGGATTGGTGCAGCATCGACATTACTTGTAATAGGTGAATTTTTTGGGATCAAACGCTTCCCTCACTGCCTCACCGATAAAGGTGACGAGGATCAATAAAGCAACCAGGCAAACGAAAGCCGAGCTTACCAGCCATGGAGCAGAAAGATTGCCCAACCCCTCTTTAAGCAGTGTACCCCAAGTCGCGTATTTTGGTGGCAAGCCAAAGCCGAGGTAATCAAGCGAGGTCAGACCCATGATGAGTCCCGAGATGGAAAAGGGAACCAAGGTCACCAGGATGGCCACCGCATTGGGAAGGATGTGTTTAAAAATAATGCGCGGCGTGCCACAGCCAATCACGCGACTCGCGGCCACATAATCACGGGCTTTTTCTTTCAATGCTGCTGTCCGCATGAGGTAGGTCATGCCCATCCAACCAAACACCACAAGAATCAATAGAATCACACCTAGGCCTGATTTTTCCTTGATCGCAATGGGCACAGAAGAACTCACAATGATGATCACAAACAAAAATGGGATATTGGAAAACACCTCAATCAAACGCTGCACAACCAGATCAAACACCCCGCCAAAAAACCCCATCAAAAGCCCCACCGTAATACCAATGACGTAAACAGCAGGAATGTAAAAAATCGCTGCTTTAAAGTTTACCTGCAGGCCACCGTAGAGGTAGGCAAGTACATCATAACCCTGCGGAGTAGTACCCAGAACATGATTCATTTTCAAGCTGGGTGGTGAGGGGGCATAATAGATCATACTCAGCGCTGAGCTCTCCCTATTGAGGAAATCATCCTTGCTGCCCTCGCCCATGAACTGATCGGAGACGAGCTCACCGGCACGATACTGAGCTCCGTAGATACGGACCCGACCTTCATCCCATCCATCTGCCACACCCTCCCTAAGCCCTTGGCGGTATCGGTAGCGCAGATGCATTTTACCTGGGTCGTTCAGATCATAAACCTTGGTAGCCAATCCTGAGAAGGGCTGTTTGGCACTGGGATGGTAGAGCAGGCCATCATCCCGTATTTCGAGCTCCAAGGTTGGCACCCGGACGGTGTCCTGCGTCGCGGCGTATGGAACAAGAGGCATTAAAATCCAATCTCCCCCTCCCTGTTCTTCAAAGCTTTTGTTAAGCAAGCGATAATCGGGCTTTGACTCGGCAGCATCACCGGAAAGCCCAAAGTGCCTGCCTTTAAACATCACATGATCACCACTCTCACTTGTCTCATAATAACGCTCTAGCGCAGGAGAATAATAACGGCCATCATACTTCATCAGCAGCGGCTCATTGCCAACAATGAGTTGATCTAGAGCAGCAATCAATGCAAGCACACCGACAATGACAAAGGCACGGTGGCCACGCTTGATCGAACAAAAGCGATCAATGCGGCGCTGGGTAATCGGTGTGAACTGAAACCCTCTGGGGAATTTAATCAGTAACGATACCCCGCCTCCTATCATCAGCATCACGCTGAGCCAGCCGAACCAAAGCAATGGACTTTCATCACCGCCAGTATTTAACCAGCCCAGTTCCCTACTGACATCAAAGGGCCAGCGCAGAGTGGGGAGTTGCAATAACAGCAACTCACCAAGAGCGGATAACACCCCTCCCAACACAAGCAGCCAGCCTATTTTGCGAAACATCATGTTAGTGGAATTTGATACGTGGATCAATCATCGCAACGATGATATCAGAGAGAATATTACCGATCAGCATCAGAAAAGCCGCGATGGTCAGAGTGCCCATAATCACCGAATTATCACGATCCATAATCGCCTGGAACTGCAACAAACCAAAACCTTGAATATCAAATACTGTTTCCACAAGCATGCTTCCGCTGACAAAAATGGTCACCAAGCCTCCTAAACTCGTAGCAATCGGGATAAAGGAGTTCCTAAAGGCATGTTTGAATACCGCCCAGCGAAAACTCACCCCCTTGGACACCGCCGTGCGCACATAGTCAGCCGCAAGATTATCCATAAGATTATTTTTCATCATCATTGTTGTGTAGGCAAAACCTCCGACAATGTAGCATGAAAGTGGCAGCACCGTATGATGTGCCAAGTCCTTGATCTGCTCCCACCTGCTGAGATCCTCAGCTCCAGGGCTGGTCAAACCAAAGAGTGGGAACCAGCCCATGCGAGCTCCCAGATATACCAACAACAAGGCCCCAAGTGCGAAGCCCGGGATTGAGTAACCGACAAAAACGAGAACCGAGCTGGCGTTATCAATAAACGTCCGATGCTTAATCGCCTTGAGAATTCCCAGTGGAATACAAACCGAGTAAATAATGATTGTTGATAGCAACCCAAAGTAGACCGCAATGGGAATGCGCTCGAGAATCATATCCGAGACCTTGTCTTGGTAGGTGGATGACCTCCCCAGATCCCCTTGAAACAATCCAGAGATGCGCTCTTTATAGACCACTGCGCGGTAAGGCTTAGCAGGCGCACTAGCCGCTGGTTGCTCATTTCTTCTGGCCCAGCGCTGCGCTCGGTCTTCTGGGGACTCAATGCGCACCTGCCACCCCGCTTCGGTAATCTTTTGACCATTGTCTACAAACACCGCGTCACCTAGAGCTTTTTTATTCACCAGAACCTGGCGACCACTCCCCTTCAGCACAACCAGAGCTTCATTCTCAGGGTCCTCAATGAGTTTATGACCGATCACATCCTCTCGCTGGGCACGAATTTCAGCCTTGCTGATCTGGCGCTCACGCGGCCAAAGCCCAAGCCACTGAATGTATGCCACAGGAATCGGCTTATCGTAGCCGTATTCCTCTTCCAGAACCTCAAGATCTTCGTCACTGAGCCCTGCCTGATTTTGATTGTCTGACGAGGACTTGGTATTCTCATCACTCTGCGCGGCACGCTGCATCGCACGCTCGATTGGGCTACCCGGCATAAATCGTGTCAGGGTAAACACAATCAAGGTCACCCCCAACAAGGTGATGGGTACAAGCATGAACCTGCGGATAAAGTATGCCTTCATAAAAAGAGCAGTCAGCTGGCTGAATACTCACCAGATTACCTGTTGTTTTTTATGATACCACATCTGGCTAAGCAAGCCCTCTATTCCTGTTGTAAAAAAAAATCCTATCTAGGACCAAGATCCGTGTTATCGTAAAAATCTGCATGTTTATCTTGGCTGGGACCTCTCGTTGACTTTTAGCTACTTCTGGCTAACACGAACCCGTCGCTCCTCCGAGTCCAGCTCGAGGAACGCCTATGTCTAAAAATACACACTCAACCGCGAAGCCGAATTTTTTTGGTTCGCAAACCGAATCCGACCTATTTGCCAAACCAACGGACTCATCTCCCAAGATCAAAGAGGTTCGCCCAGAAACCGCGATCGTTTATTGTGAAGGCCACTTCGGCGGGATTGATGGAAAGACGGCCAATGGCTTAGCTCGGCATTCGGAAAAATACAAAATTCTCTCGATCATCGACAGTGCAAAGGAGGGGCAAGACGCCGGCGAAGTTTTAGAAGGTAAAAAAAGCGGCATTCCAATCTACCGTGATCTAGGCACCGCCTTAGCACACGCTGGCCGCGCTCCGAATCATCTCATTTTCGGAATCGCTCCTACAAGCGGAATGCTCTCGCCCGCCGAGAGGCAGCTGCTCCTGCGCGCCATCGGTTATGGTATTAACATTATCAACGGGCTCCATGAGTTCCTCAACGATGACCCCGAATTTAAAGCCGCTTGCGCCAAATCCGGAGTCATTATTCGTGATGTCAGGAAACATCGGGCCAAGAAAGATTTATGAGTATTCAGCGGCCGCATCACACAAACCAGCCGCCCGCGCATCGCAGTACTTGGCACTGACTGCGCCATTGGCAAACGGACCACAGCCACGATCCTAGAAGCTATTGAGAACAAAAACCCAGATGTCATTTTAATAGAAGGCCAAGGTTCCTTGAGTCATCCAGCTTACTCTAGAAATTTGCCCCATAAAAAAGAGCCTTCAGCTGACACGTGCCAATCTCTGCAAATCGGCTGCAATCTCATTTTCATCCAAAAAAGTCTCCACATTCTTGGTAAAACCGCCACTTTTCTCAACATGAGCTTTGCTCACATGGTTTACCTTTTACTCACTGCATGTGGCCTCGCCTTGGTCTCATGCAAGGGTGACCCTCCCATTGACACCTACACGGAGAAAAAAATCCTCGTGTTGGGAAACAGCACGGAACCCCAAGGCCTCGATCCGCAAATTGTTACCGGAGTCATCGAGAGTAATATCATCAGGGCTCTGTTCGAGGGCCTCTGTGTTGAGCACCCCTCCAAACAAGGCATTCATCTCCCGGGAGCTGCAGCATCATGGCAGGCCAATGATGATTTTACCGAATGGACCTTCCAACTCCGTAAAGATGGCAAATGGTCTGATGGCACGCCACTTACTGCCGAGGATTTTCTGTTCTCATACCAGCGCATTCTGCATCCCGACTTCGGTGCCGAGTACGCTGGCATGCTCTACTACATCCAGGGGGCTGAAAGATACAACAAGCGCAAAACTGAGGACTTCTCGTCCGTCGGAGTCAGTGCCCCTGACCCATACACGCTTAAAATCAAGCTCAAGGCCTCGATCCCCTTTCTTCCCGATCTCACCAAGCACTACACCTGGTATCCTGTGCCTAAACACATCATCCTTAAGCACGGCAGCATTGACCAGCGCAATACCCCCTGGACGGAACCTGAAAACATTGTCTCCAATGGTCCGTTCATTCTCAAGCAGTGGCGTCTCAACGATTATATCCATGCGGAGAAAAACGCCAACTACTGGGACAAGGATACGGTAAAACTCAAGGGCATTCGTTTTCTGCCTGTCTCCAACCAATACACTGAGGCGCGGATGTTTTTTAATGAACAACTTCATGCCACCTATGGGCTGGCGCCAGAAATGATCGAGCACGCATCTAATCACTATAAAAAATACCTCCGCCAAGAAACCTACCTGGGAACCAATTTCATCCGCTTCAATGTCACCGACCCCACGCTCAAGGAATTAAAAGTAAGGCAAGCGCTCGCGCTGTCCATCGACTCAGAGGCGATCATCACCCATATCTTGAAAGGAGGGCAGAAACCTGCCTACGGCATGGTACCTCCGACTGAAGATTACCACACGCCAAACGCGGTTTCCTTTGACCCGATACGCGCCAAGCAACTACTGCAAGAAGCTGGCTACGGAGGCAGCAAGAAACTACGCGTGACACTGCTCTCCACAGACAGAGAAGTCTCCAAGCGACTTAGCGAAGCTTATCAGGACATGTGGAAAAAACATCTCGATGCTGAAGTCTCAATCGAACAACGGGAGTGGAAAACCTACCTCAGCCGTATGTCGGAACTTGATTACCAGCTGGCGCTTGGAGGCTGGATCGGTGACTACCCAGACCCCACCACCTTCCTCGACATGTGGAAAACTGGGGATGGCAATAACCGCACAGGTTGGTCCAACAAGCAATACGAGGCGCTGCTCGCCACCGCAGAGCAAACCAAGGACCCAGATGCACGTCTACGTATTCTCGAACAAGCCGAAGCCCTCTTCCTCTCTGAAATGCCTATTATTCCTGTCTATTGGTACACCACCAACTACCTCCTACACACCTCCGTCAAAGGCTGGCATCCCCTCTTGCTCAACAATCATCCCTACAAGTTCGTCGACCTAGAACTCTCGGATGCGAACTAAACCATCGAGAACACAGCCCGCATGCTCCGCACCATCGTCAGCCGCCTACTCCAGGGAATCGTTGTGGTTTTTTGCCTACTTCTGATCACCTTTGTACTCGTCAGGCTCATGCCCGGAGACCCCTTTTCTGGAGAAAAAGCTCACTCAGCTCATATCATTGAAAAAAACAAAGAGCGCTTCCACCTCGACAAGTCCTACCCTGAGCAATTTAGCGTTTATCTAGGTTTACTCATACAGGGTGATATGGGCGACTCACCGGTCAAAGAACAACCAGTAGCCAAGATCATCGAGCATTCTTTTCCCGCCTCGCTCATACTCGGTATCGCGGGCATCACCATCGCCATACTCATCGGCATCCCCGCCGGCATTCTCTCAGCCCTGAAAAAAAATTCCTATATCGACTACGGCACCATGATCATCGCCATGGCTGGCATTAGCATCCCCTCCTTTGTCATTGCCCCATTACTAGCAGGTCATATAGCGACACGCGTTCCATTTCTTAAAGTCGCCGGCTGGGGTGACCCCTTTGACTGGATTCTACCGGCGCTCACCCTCGGCTTGGGAACAGCCGCCTATCTAGCTAGGATCACCCGCGGCGGCATGCTCGAAGTACTCAATCAGGACTTTATACGCACGGCACATGCCAAGGGGGTGCACCCTGCCATCGTGGTCACTAAGCATGCCATTCGCGGAGGCATCATTCCCGCTGTCGCATATATTGGCCCAGCATTTGCGGCATTAATCACTGGGTCTTTTATTATCGAAACCATTTTTCAAGTGCCGGGCATGGGACAACACTTTGTCAATGCCACCAAAGACCGTGATTACTTTCTCCTGCAAGGGGTCGTGATTCTATTCGGCTCACTGATTGTTTTTGCCAACCTCGCCGCTGACATTGTGCTCGTCATGCTCAACCCTCGCATCAGAGCCTGACGGAACTATATGCCACCATCAATCATGAGCAACCAAACACAGAGCCAAGATCTCAGCAAAGGCCAATCCTTGTGGTCTGATGCTTGGGCTCGCCTCAAGAAAAACAAGATGGCGATGGCGAGCCTCGTCGTTTTATTTGTGATCGGCGTCCTATGTTTTATCCTGCCAGCTTTCTCCATTATCGCAGACCCCAACAATCAGAACTTAAATAACACTTTCCTAAACCCTAACAAAAATAACTGGCTCGGCACAGACCAATCCGGCAGAGACCTTCTTGCTCGCTTACTTTATGGCGGGCAAATTTCGCTCCTCGTAGGTATCATTGCCACTACAGTATCCGTCATCATTGGCCTTATCTATGGGTCTATTGCTGGTTACGCTGGCGGCAAGACTGATAGCCTGATGATGCGCATTGTCGACATCCTCTACGGGCTACCTTTTCTCGTTCTGGTTATTTTGTTTTCCTTACTGATCTCAGAACACGCCAAGGAACTTACCGATCAGCTTGTCAGTCTGTGGCCAGGGCAGGAAGTATTCATCAAAAAATTCATCAACTTAGTGCCTTTATTCATCGCTATAGGTGCACTCGGTTGGCTCACTATGGCACGTGTCGCTAGAGCTCAGGTCCTCTCTCTCAAGAAGCAGGAATTTGTCGAAGCCGCCGTATCCCTGGGACTCAGCCATCGCCAGATACTCATGCGTCATATCATGCCCAACATGCTTGGCCCTATTATTGTTTATGCCACCCTTACTGTTCCAGGTTTTGTCCTGACTGAGGCCACCCTCTCATTTCTTGGACTCGGCGTAGAGTCTCCCAACAGTTCTTGGGGCATTCTTCTCAGTGAAGGTGCAAACTACATGGAAACCCACCCACGCTTACTTATTATCCCCTCGATCACATTCTCGCTGACCTTACTCGCCTTGAACTTCCTCGGTGATGGCTTGCGCGACGCGCTTGACCCGAAAGCAGCAAAAGATTGATCACTCCCCCATCTTCCTGCGTCCTTGGAGCGCACGCATCAGGGTGAGATCATCAGCATGATCAAGTCCTCCTCCAGCGGGCAAGCCCTGAGCAATGCGGGTCACTTGGCACTCACGAGTAATCAACACCTCAGCAAGGTAGTTAGCTGTAGCCTCGCCCTCCACATCGGAGCCCAGTGCCAGAATAACCTCTACCCCAGGGTTGGCCTCCACTCTTTTAATGAGAGGGGTAATACGCAAATTCTCGGGGCTTACATTATCCAAGGGTGATAACTTTCCGCCCAGGCAGTGGTAGTACCCCTTAAAGACACCTGAGCGCTCAAGAGGCAGCACATCGGTGGCCTGCTCAACGACACAAAGCTCGTTAACATCACGCTGATCGTCGCTGCACACGGGGCAACCCTCATCACTAGAAAAAAAGCCGCAGACATCACAAGAACTCACCTTTTGCTTTGCCATGAGCACAGCCTCTGACACCTCAATGGCGTTAGACTTAGGATGTTGTAAAAGCCAAACCGCGATACGTTCAGCACTACGCGGCCCTATACCTGGAAGTCTCTTCAACTCGGCAATCAACTCAACAACGGGTTCTGGATAATCTGCTTTAGCCATTTAATTTTTAATCCTTAGGTTGATACTTAGTGTCTGGATCATTCTTTGGTTTTACCGCTTCATGACTCCCTTCCGCATCGGAAGACCTTGCCGGATTCTGCGCTGATGAACCTGCTAATATATCTGACTTCGAATGAACTTGAGCATCAGGCTGATGCGTTTTCTTTGCAACGGTGATCTCACAAGGCATCACGTGGTGGCTGGTATACATCATCGTACAAAACCACGCCCAAAAGAAGGCCACGACCACAAAAAACGGGGAGAAATATATCTGCCAAAGCGCACACACGGGAACCACTGCCAGCACAAGCACCAAG
>Ga0206128_1000822_pt1 | contig 33617 bp, 44 predicted proteins | sample Helgoland_Spring_7_FD_148601 | JGI IMG/M metagenome (GOLD analysis project Ga0206128, IMG submission 148601) | Pelagic subsurface seawater microbial communities from Kabeltonne, Helgoland, North Sea - Helgoland_Spring_Bloom_20160426_1 | ecosystem: Environmental > Aquatic > Marine > Epipelagic ... | reverse complement strand
CCCCAGCCCTGTCTCCATCGCTAACAGTAAGATCGGAAGCCAGTTTGTTTTTTAAATTCTGAACAAACTTTCTGTTGTCATCAATACCCTGTTGTACCGCTGGACTATTTTGCAATGGTGCAGGGGGTGTAGGTGCTACTGGTGACGTAGGTGCAGCTGGATCAATTTTTGGAAACTTAAATCCACCTTTAATTACACCGACAGTATAAGATAGTGTTTGGTCATTGTCTGGCATCTTACCAGTCTTTAAGTGTGACTTGTAAGCATTAAGAGCCTTACGGACACTAGCATCTGATTCTTTTGCAAGCCGCCTGTTTAAGACCCGTAAGATTTCAGCATCTATTTGTTTTGGTGTCATATCACCAAGGTTGCCAATTTCACGTAGTCCAGTGTGTGCAATGCCTCTAGGTGACTCTGGATTAGGGTGTTGGCCTTCCTCATACATTTTGACAAACAATGCTTGCTTTTCTGCATCTGCTTTAGCTTTTGCCGCTTTCTTCATTGCCCTGTTAATAGCATCTTTGGCCTTTTTATTGGCCTGTGCTTGCTGGGCTTTGTTTAAGGGTAGGCTTGTACCTGTAGGTGTATTAAGTCCACTTTTCTTGATGTTCTTTTTGACAAAGCGGTTTACTTTAGACCTACGGCCTGTGACTGCATCTATTGCACGTCCACCAGCAACTAAAGGTATCTGTGTTGCTAAAGATGCACCACCTGTTCCAGCAATAGCACCAAAGTTTAACATACCAGCAACATCTCGCGCTGGGTTGTATCCTTTGCCAACATTATTGATCGGGTTGAACACATCAGTAAACTTAGAGAAGCCACCTTTGAGGCCAGATGCATAAAGTTCTGTCAGTACATTTGATTTATAGAGCCCATTCACCATCTTTTGACCAACTTCTGTTGATCCAGCGATGTCTTTCACAAACTGTATGTCAGCTGGTGTTACACTGCCGCCAACTTTTAGGTTTGATGTGTTAATGATACGCTTAAACTTATCAATAGTCTCAGGGTCTAAGTCTTTTACAATCTGTTTGTTAATTTGGCTTGCCGCCGCATTTACTTCTGTCTGTATAGCCTTCCTAACACTTGTAAGTGTCTGGTTAGCACCCTTCTGTGAAGAGGGGTCGATGTCTTTTAGATTGTATCCGCTGTCTTCTGATATTTCTTTGATCATACGAGATACATCACCAGCCGCTTGGTCAACTTCTGGGGCTAGTTCTTGCCTTGGTTTAAAGACAACTTCACCAGTCTTAGTAACAGTTGATATTGCTGTGTTAGCGGCTCCACTTAGTGTAGAACCAATAAGCCCAGCGTCACCCATGCGGTTTACGACTTCATCAGTAACATACTCACCACCTTTGATGGCAGTGTTACCCATGATTGTGGCTTCTTGACCAGCTTCCTGTATGCCTTCTTTCAGTATCTTCACAGTGTAGCCACCGCCTTTGACGGGCAGTAGCTCTATGAGGCCAGAGGTTACAGCCGCACCCAAGTCTTGCATGGTTGCAGTTGTGTCTATGCCTTTTTCTTCGTTCTCATCGCGTGTTTCGCCTAGTGCACTTAAAGTACCATAGACTGTACCACCGATAGCAACAGTTGTACCGACAATCGGTGCAGAAGTTACAGCTAGACCAGCACCGATAGATGCCGCTGTACCAGCTAGTACCTGTGGGGCGGCTTCCGCTGATCCGTAGAGTAAAGATTTACCAGCATTTGCAAGATCGCCTTCGCGTAGGTTCTTAATAATGCCATCAGCACCTTCTGGACGCTGATAGTTCGCTTCCGCAATCTCACGTTCATTGCGTTCAGCCATTTCCTTACCATAGTTCTCAATACCTTCTGATCCTGTCAGTTCACCAACACCTTGGATACCCTGACCTATAAGTTTTCCTGCATTATCGTAGCCAAATTTAGCCGCGCCACTAACTGAAGTGTCAACTTCAGCTGTTGTAGTTTCTTCGTTACCAAGGTGTTTCTTTAAAGCCGCTAATGCACCTTCTTGGGTGTCACCTGTAATATCAAAAGTACGTCCATCTGGCGTAGTTATCTCAAAAGTTGGCATATCTGTACCTATTATTTCTGTTGGATTTTGAAACCATCAACCTCAACTGGTTTATAGTTCGATACGGGTGCTCTATATCTATAAGACTGCTCAGACTCGTTAATGACTACATTGCCATTTAATCTGTTTTGTACGTTTCTTAGAGCAACCATTCTTTCGTTGATCCAGTCCACCCAAATCTTCTCATCTTGGAAGTTCTTCGGTGCTGGTTGTAAGAATAAGTCCATCTCTTTGTTAGAAATGGCACCCTTTGTTTCTGCAACTCTAAGTAATGCATCATCAACTTTAAGTCTGCTTAATAACAGTCGTCTAGCCGCATCTGGGCTACCAGTATAGTTGTCAATAAATGACTTAAAGATACCACCTACACCTGTTAGGTTTCCACCTTCAGCTTTACTTTGTGCTATTGCATCTAAACCAGACTGAAACGAGTTCAGCTGTGAACTTACGTTATTAAAAGTTTCTTTATCTTTGTCAGATGATTTACCACTACCTTTAGCCTTCAACGCCGCTATACGTTCTTCAGCAAGTCTTGTTGCTTCTGCTTTGTTAAATGCGGCTGTCTCTGAGGCTCTGTTAGCATCTTGGATGTTGCCAAACTCTTGAGTTGCGGCTCTTGCTGAACCAGCAAATCCTTGGTCTGAACCACCGATTATAGCACCACCGATACGCATAAGTGCTTCGTTTCTGTTGATCTTAGCGTATGGCATCATAGAGCCACGGGCATTAGAAGACACTGCGCTACCTTTGCGGTCACTAGAAGATGTAGTATCAGTATTTAAGATACCATTACCTTTAGGGTTCGGATTAGGCTTACCCTTGTCTGTAAGAACAGGATTAGGGTCGTCATATGCAAATAGGTTTTCACCAGCTACCATATCATCTATGGGGTCATACTGATCATTTTTAAGTACAGCACTGTCTGTTGCATTAAACTCGTCAACAGACGCCATTATGTCTTTACCTAAATACTGTCTAGCATTCTCTTTGTCGTTTAGAATACCTTGCTCGAAGACATCTAATGCATGAGGTGCTTGTTTATAGGTATTAGTAGCATTCAAAACACCATCAATAGCATCTGGCTGTACATCATTTGCTAATATATTGTCAGCGTCTTGTTTTGCTTGTGTGTACTCTTCTAGGTAAGGACTTGCGCCTAGTTCATATTGTTGAGCTAAGTTAAATTTATCGTTGGCAACCTTCATCCGCTGTTCAGCTTCTTGGTATGGATCAACAACAGTGTTTTTTCTGTACTGCTCGTTTGCGGCTTTAAGAGTTTCTTGTTCAGCACCAATGTTGCTGGTCATCATGTTAGAAACGTCAGAACCATCTGAGACAACTTTATTGCTCTCTGGGTCGTACATGACTGTATAGGCCATGCTTGTGCCTTCATTGATTACCATAGGTACAAGGTTAGACTTCTTTTTAGGTGGAATTTTAGGCTCTGTATTTAAAGCTGGAGGCATAGGGGGCATATAGTTGGGATAGCTCTGCGTTAGAACTGGTCGTCTTACTGCGGCTGGCATTATCTTCCTCCTTTATCTCATGTGTGGGTTGGCTGTTGGGTTCATCTGAGGTCTAGCAAAGCTAGTTTGCTGTCCGCCTCCAAAGAAATCTGGATATTGTTGCTGGAAACCAAAGCCAGCCATACCACCACCTAGTGCGGCGGCATACGGATTATTCATGTTGGCTTGGAACTTATTTGAAGTCTCTGGAGCCTTACCTAAGATACCAGACTGGTAGCCTTTACGCTGGTCTAGTTCAAAGTCACGTTGGTTTTCAAATTGTTGCTTCTGATCATTCAGCTGTGCTTGGTTGTAGCCTTGTAAGGCATTACCAGCGTTCATACCGAAGTTAGCACCTTGTCCTAAAGTATTCATGCCAACACCATAAGCACTTTGGATGCTTTGGTTAGCTTGTCCAGCACCTTGCAATGCAGAACCTTGGTCACTAAACTGCTGTGCCTGTTGGTTAAGACTACGATCAATAAGACTATTCTGAATGTTTGTAGCTACATCGGCACGTCTGTCGTCATATGCTCGGTTAGCTACTGCTTCCGCTACACCAGCGCGACTAGAGTTCATGTTACCAGAACCCATTGCCGCCATGTCTATACCAGTCAATGTGTTCTCTTGTAGGTTACGACGATCATCACGCATTGCGGCGTCTACTAGAGAGCCAGAGTTTGCTGATGCGTAGTTCATAGCGTTGCCAAGGCGGTCTTGCTGTGCCGCTTCTGACATACCTTGATACTGTCCATACAATGAGTTGGCGTTGTTGCCAAAGCCAGCTGTATTGCCCATCATGGCATTACCACTGTTCATCATATTAGTACCATAGTTGCCCATAGTATTAGCAGTGCCTGTCTGGAACTGGTTAGGGGCGGCTAGGGTTTGGCCTTGGTAGGCTCCAGTGTTTAAGACTCCACCTAGTGCGGCTTCTGAGCCTTTTAAGTTGGCATCCACGTATGGCTTGTATTGGTTAAACGAAGCCATGTTAGCCGCGTTTGCTTTATCTTGTGTTTTTGATTGCATCTTTGAGCCAAGTAAGCTGGCTCCAGCACCTATAATTGCGCCCCACATATAATATTCCTTTTATTTTATACAGCAACCCAAGCTGTGCCATTGTAGACAACAAGTTTAGATACGCCTGATCCTAATGGTTCCCAAGGGTACACGGCATAACGAACCATGCCTTTTCTTGGGTTGGTTGGTTCTCTGTCGGTTACTTGGGTACTTGCGTCTGCTAATGATTTTATAGACGCTTCTATTTCTCTTAGTTCTTCCTGTAAGTAGTTGGGGAGGAACTCTGGAGTAAGTGTTGGTGCTGTGCGCCTGACATAAGCAGACACCAGCATATTTATTTTATCTGAGATAGCCATTGTTATCTCCTACCAGTCACAGTGATCTCGACATCCATACCCGTAAAGTTGAAGTCTTTGTCAGCTGTGGTTGCCAGCTTGTACGACAAGTATCTGCCAGACATACGGGCATCCACCTTGTAATCAGTAAGTGCATTAAAGGTTACTGAACTTCCATAGTTAGGGGTGGCATGAGGTGTATCGGCAGCTCCAAAAGTAAAATTAAACTGACCATTAGAACTGTCAGTAGATACTTGTGGGGCTAGTCTGGAGATAACCTTATAGCCTGTCAGTGGTATTCCTTGTTCATCAAGATCGAGACCAACACGTTCTATAAAGAACGGCTTAGATACTGCCGTGTCTATAGCCTGTGATAGACTACCTTTTTCTATCAAGTCGATACCATAGACCTTACTGTTAGCTACCCCACCCCCAGCTTTTGCTAGAACAAGTGGATGTCTTTGGTATGGGCTTTCTTGAGAGTGGTATGAGCCACCTACAGTTTCATAGGTAGTCGTAGCGTCTGCATATGTTGACGCTGTGTTTACGTTGGCTTCAGCACCAGAGACTACGTTAGGTAAATCATAGAATGACCAGATGTCTTCTTTGTAGTTGTAGACAGCGGCTCGGTTACAACTGTCGCCATCTGCGTACTCAGCCATATCGTCTCCGCTGTGATAACAGAAGTATACCTCTTCGAGCATTGAGTTATGTAAGACAAAACACTGTTCAGTCTTAGAGTTGTCTAGGCCGTTAAAGATGTAGTCTCGGACTCTACCATCGCATATTGATTGGCGTGTGTTGCCATCGGTTACATATATGTCATCCCTGTCAAAGACGTAGTGTCTACCTTCGATCTCTTGTATGCAGTTCTGGTTGATTACCCCAGCGTCATCAAAGAGTTTCCTAAAGTTAAAGATGAATGCACCACCGACAAACTCCATCATCCACACTTGGTCTTGTGAGTAGACAAGGAAGTTGGAGCCGAGGGTTGCCCCATCAACTATGGGGGTCTTCATTTGCACTAGGTCATTGAAGCCAGCACTGTTGGTTAAGTCTGTAGCATCCCATGTACTTGGGACTTGGTTAGCTAACACTGGGTCACTAAAGCGAACCCTGTTAGGGAACTCTGTGCCACTTTCTATAGTGCCTAGTGCTAACAAGAAATCACCATAGGATCGTATAGCTGTTGTGGTTACACCAGAAGGCCAATTAGGCAATGCAGTAAAGTTAGTTGCGCTGGGCACTCTATGTACTGGTGCTGTTGTTGATCTATTGATGTACTGTACGTCTGCAAGTATTGTGGCTGTCACGGGTGTGATAGACGATGCAGACAGTGAACTGTTGAACTTCTGGGATAGGACACCATTAGTCATCTCATAGATGTCAAAGGTATCATCTACCACTAATACTGTATCAAAACCAGAGAGGGCACTGACACCATAGATGAACTTAGGACTAACTGTAAGGTTGCCTGATGAGATGCTTCTGTAGATGGGTGCTCTGGTTACTTTGGCCTCGTTGAACCTGACGTTCTTGGCTCTAGTGTAGGCATTGATGGGGAGGCTGTATGGGTCAATGTCTGTAATGACACCAACAGACCCAAGCCCACGGATAGGGAGGTTAGTCATGGGCTACTTACTCCGTTCTTATGTTTTCATTATGTACGCTAGGGCATAGTAGGGCGGTCTGTTCTCATGTGAACTTCCGCTACCCGTGTTTCCTGTAGTACCACTGACTGAGAAGGTGTGGTTGTGGCTACCAGCGGCTCCCGTGGAGTTCCCTAGCTTGTTGAACTCATTAAGGCCTGTCACGGGTGACCCTGCATCTCCGTCACGACCAGTATCTGTAGGGTGCGGCTGTGCAACATCAGGGTGCGTGTGATTGCCTATAGTGCTCGTAGTACCAGAGCCACTAAAGCTGTGACTGTGTGCTGGTAGGTTGGCTGTAGATAGGTTGACAGCATCAGTACCACCAGTGGCGTTGACTGCATAGGATGAACCTGCACCCACCACAAACCGATTACGAAGGTCTGGGGTACTGTTACCGCCATTACATAAGACCCAACCAGAAGGTATAGATCCTACAGACCCAGACCACATTATGATACCACCAGCAGGGATGGCTCCACCAGCGGCAAGGCTGTTCAGCTGTGATGTCGTGGCAGTCAATCCGTCTAACTTGTTGATCTCTGTAGCTGACGCTGTGACACCATCGAGAGCATTGAGTTCTGTGTGTGATGCCGTGATTGCACCAGTGACGTTTGGTAACGTAGCTTTGATGGTGGCTTTAAGTAGTCTGATGTGGTCATCAGCTTGCGCCAAGCCGTCTGTTGAGGCTGGGTTTGAGGCGTTGAGACTGCTGATGTAAGTTCCTGTTTCGAGTGCCATATCTGGGGTTCCTGACTTGTGTTTCTGAGGGAGGCTCTTGTTTCGAAGGCCGAACAACAACAACAACAAGAACAACCTTTAGCCTTCTTTTTGAAATTGATGTTAAAATTAAGGTACGGGGGGTCTAAAATCCTGTGAACCTATAAAAAATCTAGTGGTATCCTGTGTAACCTGTTGTTTTCTATAGATAAGCAAGTAGCAGGGATGATGTATCCCTCAGTATACGCTGGTAAATATGAAAGACAAACACAGGACATTAGACATTGATTAGTGAAATTTGTCTGGCTGACATTTTCGACTATTCGACAGAGATTGGGACGTACCAGAGAAACCGATAGACATCCCAAGACATCCCAAGACATCGACAAGAAACCATCCTTCCCTGGTCAACATCAGGACAAGTGCCTGGTCAACATCAGGACATCACCAGCTGGCGATAAGATAGACAATCATTCTAGGGTTACTTTAGTTGTCTATAGTCTCTCTAGTTCTTTGCTTTGTTTGTCATGTTGAGGATGGTCGAAGGTCGTCTTTAGTAGTCTATAGATACTAGGCCTTGGGAGCATCAGTTGCTCAAGGGAAGTCTGAGGGACTGTAGCTCTACCAAGGCCTTCACAAGCCTGTATAGTCTGGCTTTGTGGTCTCTGTCGTCGGCTCTGGTTGTGTTCTGGGTTCTAAAGGGTGACACAAGTATTCTAGGGTCAATTAATTGCCATATATGCATTGACGAGGGATGCATCTTTTGATATTCCTTGGGTACACTGAAGGCATTTGCCCGATGACTATAGATGGGCGACAGGCCGCAAGGTGTGGCAGGGGACTGTAACTCCCTCCACCAGAGCGGATCAGATCGCAACACCAGAGCCAACAACAGGCCGAGGGATTAGTCAGACAGCAAGTGACCTTCTTAACCAAAGAAGGAACTACAGAATGACACTTACAATCACACAGAATGAAATCAATACACTTTGGGACAAGGGATACCGCCCTTTTGAAATTTATCTATGCAACGATGAGCCTGAAATTTATGGTGGCAAGTGGCACGCGGCTGGAACGATTGGTGGCTGGGACATTAAGCACATCTTTGCTACGCGAGAGCAAATCAAAAACTATCCAAACTTTGACTGCATCATAAACATAGACAGTGTTGCTTACTGCACTGAAGTATTCCACGGCAAAGAGGACAATACAAATTGCCTTACTAAAAATCAAACAAAAGCAATGGAAGTTCTTGTCAAGTCTGGCATGAGCAACACTGGTGCTAAGTGCATCAATGATATGATGGACGACCCAATGCCAGTAGTGCAAGCAAGTGATCTTGTAGAAGCTGGCTGGTCACAGAAGCAAGCCGAAGGCACATTTGGTTCACTTATTGCCAGTGGTCATATCTTACATGACGAAGGCGGCAATGCCGCTAATGATCTTTATGTTCTCGAAGGTGAAGAGGAAGAGTTTGACAACCTTCGTCAGTTCTTTGTTGAAGAGGTGCAGTCATGAGAGACCTTATCAACCGCATGTCATCACCAGAATTCTGGGCAGACTTTGCCCTTCTATTCTGTGTCGCTGTTTCAATCATAGTTGTCATATCAGGTCATCTGACAGTCTGAGCCTACTGGTGCACCCATGCTTCGGCGTGGGTCATCCAGTGGACTTAGCCACGACAACAGAAGGAACGAAAGAATGAACAACCCAATTATGCAAGGGCTACTAAATGCAAAGCCAGCACCAGTGAAAGTAAAGAAAAGCACTCTTAACACTGACATACTTGATCAAATCTTGGTCATTCAGTGCTGGACTAGAGCCATTGTGCATCAGCTATACCATGCCACCCCAGATCACATGGTAATAGATAAATGCCAGCGTCGAATTGATGATGCCAAAGAAGACATTTTGAGCCTAGTTGCTGGAGAAATCAAATGAGACTTTACACAAACAAACGCGGCGACTGGGCTGGCACTCAGTCAGACGCTAGGAAACTTGAGGGCAAATACATTGAGGTTGATGTCCCAGTCATGAAGGCTGACTTGCTGGCATTCCTAAATCAAAACTCAGTGGGAGCAATGGCAGTCGAGAGCAAGCCAGAGCCAACCCCAGCCGAGCGACCAGAAGTCTTATCACATGACGCCGCTGGTTGGGTCTCATGGGCTTACGAGAGATTGAGAAGGGGACAGAAAGCAGACGCTGAAGCAATGCTTCTCAAGGGTCTGAAGATACAGCGAGAACTAGCCAGTTGATTGCATCAGTTAGCCCAGCGTCTAGGCGTTGGGTTTGCTCATGCAATCAAGCATGAAACCAAAGAAGGAACAAAAGAATGAATACAGTAGTAGAAAATAGATTATCAAGTTGTACCGATTGCGGAGCAATAGTTACACAGGGCGAGCAATGGTGTGAGCCTTGCTTTGGAGAGTGGACGGAGAAGCAAGACGAGCGACGTCTCTGGGACGAGGAAAAGGGCTACACTCCAGACGACATAAATTGGGCAATAGGTGAGTGGTCGGGCAATTGGGAGATGAAGGGAGCAACCAAGGATGACTGGGGCGACTTCATACTACACAATAAAGCAGATGGTTCAGTTGATGGCATCGCAAAGATACCCAACGGAAAATATAGCGTCTGCTTTGCCCCTGATAACTATGACATCTGGTTTAAAGACGTCATCCGCGTAATCAATGGCAAGGTACACATGGAAGACATGAAAGAAGCTACAGCGCAGTTTCTTAATCAGGCTGGCAAGTGGCACACCTTCATTGAGGATATAGACATCGCCGACAGCACTGACCGCCAAGGTGAGCAAATCTTAACAGTATTTCTAGGGAGCTAAATCATGGAAACTTTTAGAGTGAAAGATTTAAATACCAATGAATTATATAAATGGTCTCTTGAGCAAGTTCTTTATGTAATCAACTTAGGTCATTCTGATCAATGGACGTTATACACAGCCGATGATTGGAAAGAAGGTTGGGACGAATGGGTTGAAGGGTGTGGGATGTATAGTATGGAGGCGCACCATGACTGAAGAGATCACAAGATACCGCATCTTACTTGAGGACGAGAAGTACAGCGTTGACCTAAGAACCTACACGGACAGAGCAACAGCTGAACACCACGCTAAACTTTATGCACAAATCACTGGCGGTAAGACGTCAGTTTACGAAGAGGTTTACTACAATGATTATTGATTACACAGCAGAAACAGCGGTTGAAGCCTTGCAAGTAGCTTTGTTCAGAAGCCTTACAGCAAGCACTGTAGAAAAAAGTTCAGCTGCATCTGGCCTAGCGCAAGCAATGGCTAACAAACTAACACCACAGGAACTAGAGCAAGCCAAAGCTGGAGCAATAGAGATGGCAGTTCGTGAGCATTACGGAAGGAAAGCAAATGTTTAAGGGAGCAAACTATATAAAAAATAGGGCAGGGCGTATTCATAATATCTTTGGATATGATGCCGCTAAAGTTCTTGAAGTTAAGAGTGATGACGAAATCACAGTCTACTTTTATTGCTTTAAGGCACTAGGAGAAACATCCCCAGACAAAACCATCATGGATTTAAAGAAAGAAGACCTTTGGCATTTCTTAGAAGTTTACGATGTGCATAGTATTGAAGGTGTTGAAGAAATTGAGAAACCTACAGAAATCATAACTGACCAACACGCATTTCTGCTTGGGCTTCTTTTAGGTAAATATAAAAAAAAGGAGAGCCTTGCAAATGTCTTAGGTGTGTCGCCAAAGCTGATCACTCGATGGAAGCAGGGTGAGAAAATGTCTTCCAAGAGACTACAGCAGTGCACAGACTTAGCGAAAGGAATTACACAATGACATTTCTTGAGTTAGTCCACATGGACGCAAAGCTAATCTGGGACGGGGAAGCACACCGAGCCCGAAGCATCACCAAAGCCGAGCGATTTGCCTCTTTCTCTGATTATGAGACAAGGGGCATCAACGACTTTAAGCCTAGCCATATTCACAGGTTCTTTGACAGTCTTACGGAGCAGGGGCTGTCTAATAATACAATAAATCACTATGGGGCTATGATAGTTAAGGTCTTTGGTCATGCAGTGTCTGAGGAGCACATTAGCCATGTACCCAAGTTCAAGTATCGCAAGGTCAAAGGCAACAAAAGACCCCTATACTTTACAAAGTCTCAAATAGATTTAATGTCTGCCTACTTTCGAAACAGTGCTGACTTCAGAGACTTAGAGTTTTACCTGATCATTGGCATCCACACAGGAATGCGAATAGGGGAGATCAGAAGCATAAACGAAAGTACATTAGTTATTGATGAGACTGGCGGTTACTCAGTTTACTTAGCTGACACAAAGAACGGCGATAGCCGCACAGTGCCTATCAACGACGAAGCCTTGAGAGCCATTAGGAAACTAGGAACTGATGTCTCAAAGAACTGGAATAGCAAATTGTTCTACAAGGGGTGGAAGCACATGAGACGCGCAGTGCTTAACGACGACAGCCGTTACACGTTTCATACGACTAGGCATACCTGTGCAACCACGCTGGCTAACAGTGGGGCTTATAACACGGACATCATCGGAAAGTTTTTAGGACACCGAGACCTAAACACCACCCGAAAATACATAAAGACAGCACCAGAGACCTTGAGGTCTATGGCAGAACTAATGAGAGGAGAGCGAAGCAAAACTATTGCAAGACCACAAGCCAAGCAGACTGATCTGTTTGGAATGGAAATTTAAAAGGGAAGTAAAGTAACAATGAAAAATAATAATAAAACACTCTTTTGGCTAAACATGGTCAAAATAATAACAAAATCAAGCATAATTAATGGCGGACATGGGCGACCAGTGACAAACTGGTGTAACCCTTACACTGCCCCACCTGTTGCAACCAGTAAAGCAGGGGGAGCCAACACATGAGCAACGATAGCACAGAGGCCAACCCTATTTCAGAGGCCTACAATAAGACCATGCACCAAGATGGCAAAACAAAGTGGGAAGACAGGTACAAACAGGCAGATAACGTCACAGAGCAAGCACCAGAATATAATCAGCTAAAGAAAGTTTTAGATAAGGTTGCCGAAGGACTTACAAAAGATATTGAGGAAGCTAGAAGGGGTAAAGGACGCCGCCCAACGTGGTTAAATGACCTTATGCATTTAGACCCACGACAGCTGGCCTTAATCGGTTTACAGACTTGTTATAATGCAGTCTTAAAAGACACGACAATGAATGCAGTCACTCAGGAAATAGGAAGTCTGATTGATCGTGAGTGTTTAGCACTTGAGTTACTTCACAGTGAAGACGAAGAGCAAAATAGAAACAATAAACGCATTGTTGATATGGTCTCTAAAACGCACACGTCTGCACACGTTAGGCTGAAGGCACTCAGGAACATAGCGACTAAGAATGGCACCAAATCTGTATACTTCGGTATCTCTGAAACTAAAGCTGACAGAAAGATGCACAAAAAGAGACGCACAGCCAACGCCGCCCCAGTTCTTTCAGCCATCTTTCAATATTGTCATGTGTTTCAAAAGGACACGCAGTACACCACCCCTAAGAACTCCATTACAAGGCTTTCGTTTACCGATGAAGCCATGAGACAGATTGAGAAAAGCAAAGAGTACCTACAATGGTCACAGCCGCTACTAAAGCCCATTCCTATGGACAGCCCGAACCCGTGGATAGGCTTCCACACAGGGGCTTACAAGGACTGGAGACTAGCTGAGTGCGTGAAGCTGGTTAGAGGGGCATCAGCGAAGCAGATTGAGGCCATAGAACACAGTTTCAAAGGGGAAACTCCAGAACACTTTATTGCACTCAATGCACTACAAGAAACGAGGCTGTGTATCAACGAAGAGATGTTGGAAGTCGTAGAGTGGTGCTGGGAGACACGGCAGTCATTCGGTAAGTTTCCAAAGCGAGATACACCCGACTTCCCAAGGCTACCCAAAGACCACATGACCATGTGTCAGGAGCTAAAGAAAGCCATCAAAGAAGACCAGCGAGAATGGAGAAATACTGATCGCAGGGTCAAGGGTGCTGAAGCAGTTATGAAGCAAGACCTTCAGATAGCTAATGAACTGGCAGTCCATGATTACTTTACGATCCCTTGGGCATGTGACTTCAGAGGCCGCTTCAATATGGTTCCGTCTTTCAACTACCACAGAGACGACCACATTAAGTCACTCTTTCAGTTTCAAAGAGGACGTGTCGTCGATGGGCAGAACATCAGGTGGCTAAAGATACACATTGCTAACTGTAGTGGCTTTGAGAAGATCGACAAAGCACCTCTTGATGATCGAGTGGCTTGGTTTGACAAGAATGAGGGTGTGCTGTTGGACATGGCTAAAGACTACAAGAACAATCTGGGTCAATGGTCAGGTGCAGACAAACCTTTTCAGATGTTAGCCGCAATCTTTGAATATGCACGTTATCTTGAGGAAGGTGACGACTTTGTTGGCTTCATTCCTATCTCACTTGATGGTACTAACAGTGGCGTTCAGCACTACAGTCTTTTGACGCGTAGTGAGGAAGGGGCTTTAGTAAACTTAGTCCCACAAGATACAATGGCAGACCTTTACCAAACTGTTGCTGACAAAGTTACACAGAGACTTGTGGTTGATTTAGATGATCCCAGTGCCTTTGGTAAAAATGAGATTACCAAGGCAGAACTGGCGCGTATCTGGCTAGACTATGGTATCACTCGATCCAACCAAAAAAGGGCATGTATGACCTATCCGTATTCATCGGTTGTCGCTGGTATGGCTGGTCAATATATGGAAGACGTGATGAAGCCTTTGCAACGATCTGTGTCTTATGGTGAGCTAGAGAAACACCCGATTGCTCGGACGAACAAAGAGCGAAAGGTTGCCGCTAGATACCTTGCTGGTCATTCTTATGACAGCATCGTGGAGACCTTGCCAAAGGCCGCTGAAGCAATGAAGTGGATACAGTCGTGCACCAATGTTCTCAGCAAGCAAAACAAGCTGGTTAATTGGACATCGCCTAGTGGCTTTAGGGTCTTCCACAACTACTTAAAGAGGGACAGGGTGGAGACTAAGATATTCCTGTTTGATACAGCAGTAGGCGAGAGAACTAGGTCTAAGGTCTCCTTATCGCTAGATACTGGTAAGGTGGATGTCAGGAAGAACACAGCATCTGTAGCCGCTAATATGATTCACAGTTTCGATGCGGCTGGCATGGCTAAAACCATAATTCTACTGCTAGACTCTGGAGCAACTGAAGACTTCTTTATGATCCACGACAGCTTTGCAATCTCAGGAGATGTAGACGACCTCTACTATGGGGTACGTGAAGCCCACATTGAGATGTATGAGGCCGAAAACCTGTTGCTGAAGTGGCAAGAGGAACTGAGGCAACAGCTGGATCATCCGTTTGACTTTGAGAGGTCTGAAGTAGACCCAATACCACAAATGGGAAACCTAGACTTACAGGGGATAAGGGACAGCCAGTTTTGCTTTAGCTAATACTTTTGTCACCCTTAAGAAGCCCCTAGACCCTATCCCTCCTCCTAAGGACTCTAGGGACTTCTTCTCCCAAACATAAAAGGCCATCTCTAGTCATCTAGGGGTGGCCTTTTTCTATAGAAAGACAAAAGAATGGCTAAGAAACAAAAGATAAACTTCCAGACACCTACAGGAGTGGCTAAGTACCCCCACCTCTTGAAACCTGACACAGCCTTCGATAGCGAAGGTAAATATAAGTCAGAACTATTGTTGTCTCAGGAAGACGCAAAGCCCTTGATTAAGATCATTGAGGATGCGGCTAAAGAAGAACATGGGAAGGCTCATTACAGAGTACCCTATATGACTGACGAAGAGACTGGGGAAGTGGCTTTTAAGCTACAGTCCAAATACATGCCAGAGTTTTATGACACAGCTGGTCAAAAAGTACCTACTAATGCTTTACCACAGATCGGTGGCGGCAGTCGCTTAAGACTCAAAGGCTTCCTAAATGTCTATAAGGTCAGTGGTCAGGCTGGGGTGTCTATAACACTACAGGCTGTCCAGATTGTCGAAGCCATCCAAGGTATGAATGGAACAGGCTTTGGAGCAATAGAGGAAGGTGGGTTCACTGTGGACACATCAGCAATGGATGCACCATTCGCACCAACAGGAAACGCTGACAACTTTGACTTCTAACCATAGATACCGAGGTATCAAAGAAGGCTACAGATCAGGTCTTGAGGTTGGGGTAGCAGAAGAACTCAGGAGACTAGGTATTCCATTTACCTATGAAACTGAAAGACTGTCTTACCTGATCCCAGCGCGGACTGCCAAGTACACTCCAGACTTCATTCTCCCGAAGGCTGGTGGTGTATGGTTCTTAGAAACCAAAGGACGCTGGGTGACAGCTGATCGGCAGAAACATGTGTTGATCAAGAAGCAACTGCCTAACCTTGATCTACGTTTTCTTTTCCAGAATGCAAACGCGAAACTGTATAAGGGGTCTAAAACTTCTTATGCAGACTTTTGCATGAAGAATGGGTTCGAATGGGCACACAAGCGAATACCATCAGAGTGGATTGAAGAATGTCACATCGGCATGAAGCAAGCCAAATAAAGAGAGCAAGGGGCGGTCTTAGGATCGCCCTTTTTTATTTTAAGGGAAGCAACAAATGAATGAACAAGAAGAGAGCACCTTTGTGTCTCACGAACAATGCGATGCCTGTGGGTCATCGGATGCAAACAGCGTCTACAGCGATGGACATATGTTCTGCTTTAGTTGTCTAAAACACACCCCAGCTGAGGGTGAAATAGTACCTGTCGAAAAGACAAATGCAGCCAACTCTTTTTTGAACGGCGACTTTATGGAATTAAGGTCACGAAAGTTGACTGAAGCCACATGCCGTAAGTTTGGTTACTTTGTGACAAAAGACAGCAAAGGTGAGCCAATACAGGTGGCGAACTTCAAGGATGCTAAAGGTAAAACTGAAGGCCAGAAGATACGCACAAGAGACAAGCAGTTTCCTACACTTGGGAAGATCAATGGTCTCTTTGGTATGCACCTGTGGTCAGCTGGTAAGAAGCTAGTCATTACAGAAGGCGAGATAGACGCCATGAGCGTCAGCCAAGTGCAACAGCATAAATTCGCTACAATATCTGTGAGGAATGGCAGTGCTGGGGCTAAGAAAAACCTGTTGGAAAACATTGATTACCTCAACAACTTTAGAGAGATAATCTTGATGTTTGATCAGGATGAAGCTGGACGAAAAGCCGCCATTGAGTGTGCTGAAGTCTTGCCTATCGGTAAAGTTAAGATTGCTGTCTTACCACACAAGGATGCTAATGAGTGTCTTGTGAAAGGTGAGGCTGGAGCAATCATCAGTGCTATTCACCAAGCCGCTGATTACAGGCCAGATGGTATAGTCCAGATGTCTGACATGCGTGAGACTGTAGCTACACCAGACGCTGAAAGTCCAATGAAGTACCCATATCCAAGAGTGAACACTATGCTCAAAGGAATACGACAGGGCATTGTGACTATTGTGGCTGGAAGTGGCACAGGTAAGTCTACATTAATCCGTGAGATTGCTTACAACCTACATATGTCAGGAACACGGGTTGGCATGTTGATGCTAGAAGAAAGCACTAAGCGAACAGCCCAAGGTCTCGTAGGTCTCCACATCAATAGAAACATTGTGATTGATGAGGATGCGGCAACACCAGAGGAGATCAAGACAGGCTTTGATGACTTACTATCTCATGGTCAGATTTATCTCTTCGATCACTTTGGGTCATTTGACATAGACACCATTTGTAATCGTATCAGGTATATGAAGCATGGTCTTGGGTGTGATGTCGTCTTCTTAGATCACATTAGTATTCTCGTTAGCTCGTATGCTGGTGCATCAGACAACGAGAGAGTTCTAATAGACCACATCATGCACACTCTGACAGTCCTGTGTACTGAGTTGGACTTAGCATTAATCCTTGTGTCACACTTAAAGAGGCCAAACTCCGAAAGAGGTCACGAAGGCGGCGATAGAGCACAGCTGTCACAGCTGAGAGGAAGTCACAGTTTAGCACAGCTGGCGACTGCTTGTATTGCTATGAATGTGGACAGCGAAGACCCCACATCAGGCAAGCGAGAACTTGTCGTACTCAAGAATAGGCATACAGGATTTGTAGGCCAAGCGGATGAACTTCAGTACAACCGCGAAACAGGCAGACTTACTGCCACTGATAGTAACTTCGGTTTCTAAAAACTCCCAAATCAAAACATTAGTAAAGCAAAGGAACACGTATGCGTGGTTTATCATCTACGTCCAGAGAGGCGTATGCAAACACAGATTTAACAAAGAATACTAGGATGGTCTTCGATGTCATCCAAGCGGCTGGAGACAAAGGTTGCATCAGTGCACAGGTACAGCTGGCACTTAAGCACATGCCGTATGGCTCAATCACCAACCACTTTAAATGGCTGAAAGACGCTGGGCTCATAGAAGTCATAGGGAAGCGCAAAAGTCCGTATGGACGCAATCAGCAAATCTTTAAAGCAACAAGACAACTCAATGCACAAGGGGAGCTATTCCGATGAAAACTACAGGCATCCATGAATACACAATGAATGAATATCAAGCAGATGCGGCGTCTACAATGATCTACAAATGGAAGGTCATCTACCCAGCTTTAGGTCTGGCAAATGAAGCTGGTGAAGTCCTTGGTAAAATCAAGAAACTCATCAGAGATCAAGATGTAACCTTTGATGGTATGGACACAATCCCAGCGCAAAAGAAAGCTGAGATATGCGACGAGTTAGGAGATGTGCTTTGGTACATTGCGGCTTTATCTAAAGACTTAGGCATTACCATGAATGAGGTAGCCGCCATGAACCATGAGAAGCTACAGTCACGGCAGAAACGCGGTGTCTTGAAGGGCTCTGGTGACAAGCGATGAGTCGTTGGATATGGGACTTAGAGAGCAACGGGCTATTAGATACCATCCACACTATCTGGTGCATCGTTTGCCGTAATGTAGACACTGGCGAAGTCCGTAAGTTTAACCCAGACCAGATCGAGGACGCACTTGAGTTACTAGCGAATGCTGATGAGATTATAGGTCACAACATCATCGACTACGACATCCCAGCGATACAGATAGTTTATCCTGAGTGGACAACGAAGGCCAAGGTAACTGACACCTTAGTTCTCTCAAGATTGATACATGGCGACATGTTTAATGAGGATGCTGAACGCAACTTCAGTGTCTCAAAGTTTCCTAAAAAACTCTGGGGAAGCCATAGCTTAAAGGCTTGGGGTCTTCGCCTTGGTGACTTCAAGGATGACTACGATGGCGGCTGGGAAGCATACAGTGAAACTATGATGTCATACTGCGTTACAGATACTCAGGTGACTGATACGTTATACAAGAAGTTGATGAAGACGGAGCCTACTCAGAAGTCTATCGACCTTGAGCATCGTATGGCATCAATATGTCGTGAGATCGGTAGTAATGGCTGGACTTTCAATGAGAAGAAAGCTGGTGAACTGTATGCCGAACTTGCACAGAAACGCCATGTCATTGAGGAAGACTTAAAGGAACTGTTTCCACCTTGGGAAGTGACTGAGGATTTCTATCCTAAAGCCAACAACAAGACACGTGGGTATGTCAAAGGTGAACTGTTTGTTAAGTCTAAGACAATCTACTTTAACCCAGCTTCTCGCGTCCACATCCAGAAGTGTCTGGTGGACAAGTACAAGTGGAGGCCAAAGCAATTCACTCCCAATGGTCAAGCCAAGATCGACGAAACCATACTAAATTCTCTTCCGTTTCCAGAGGCCAAGAGGCTTGCTGAGTTTTTTATGATACAAAAGAGGATTGGTATGCTGGCTGAAGGTGCTGGGGCATGGCTCAAGAAGGTTAGTCCTGATGGTAGACTGCGACACCGACTAAATAGCAATTCCTGTGTTAGTTCAAGGATGTCAGCAAATTCACCAAACCTCCAGCAGATAGTTTCGGCAAACTCACCTTATGGCAAAGAGTGCCGTGAGTTGTTCACAGCACCAGAGGGCTGGTTTATCTGCGGTACGGATTTGTCGGGCATCGAGTTGCGGTTGTTAGCTAGTTACTTGCATCCCTATGATAATGGAGAGTATGTCAAAGTTATCCTTGAAGGTGACATCCACACCTACAATGCAAAAGCATTTGGAACTTCACGTTCTGTAGCCAAGACACTTATTTACTCCATTAATTATGGCGGTGGTGATGCATTAGTTGGCAAGGTTGCTGGTGGTGGTAGGGCTTTAGGTAAGAAACTAAAGGATAAGTTTTTTAAAGAAGTACCAGCATTTGCAACTCTAAATAAGAACTTAGAGACAGCATCTAAACGTGGGTACATCAAAGCCTTAGATGGTCGCAAGCTGACAATACGAGGCAACTCAAGCCATCGCTGTTTATCGCAATTACTCCAGTCAGCTGGTGCGATTGTTGCAAAGCACTGGCTGATGATGACCTACGACACAATCAAATCAAAATATGGCGAGGACGCTTTCATAATGGGCATGATCCATGACGAAATGCAGATCGCCTGTAAGACAAAGGAGATAGCCGAAGATGTCGGAAATATCGCTGGAACAATGGCACAAGAAGCTGGCGTTGCTCTCGGACTTAACATTGCCACTGAAGCAGAATATTCCGTGGGAAGAACTTGGGCTGACACTCACTGAGAAAAACGATTACTTAGAGAACTTATTGCTTCTCTTTATAATCATTGATCGTGCGTGGCGTAAGCCATTCACAGTCAAATCAGACTTCGCAAGAGTAGGAGCACTTCACGTTGCCATAGCGGCAAGTGAAGGCTTCATAACAAATCAATTAGATGAAGATAGCTGGGGTAATCGTTGGTTCGTAACCCTAGATGGACAGGATATACATGATGAAATCTCAAGAACTCTTAAACAAGTCATTTACGCGCCCCACATTACTCATTGATGGTGACTTATATCTCTTTAGATCAGCCATTGCTGTCGAACATGAGATAGATTGGGGTGATGACGTATGGTCACTTTCTACAGATTTAAAAGCAGCTAAAAAACTTTTTGTATCGATGATTGATGCATTCAAGAAAGAGTTGGTTGTAGAAGATGTAATAGTCACAATATCAGGCCAAAAGAACTTTCGTAAAGACGTGCTAGAGACCTACAAAGGCGGACGTAAGAAAGTCCGTAAACCAGTCGGCTACAAAGCCCTAGTCGAGTGGGCTATGGAAGAATACGATAGCATTATGGTGGATTGCTTAGAAGCTGACGATAAAATGGGCATCATGGCCTCTCTACCAAACACTGAAGCTATAATCGTGTCTGATGACAAAGACATGAAGACCATTCCCTGTAAACTCTACAGGCCAAACGACAATGAACGGCTGGTCATTAGTGATATGGAAGCCAACAGGAACTTCCTTATCCAAGCACTGATGGGTGACATGACCGATGGTTATGGTGGGTGTCCAAAGGTAGGCATCAAGACAGCTGAAAAGATACTGGGAAACCACCCGACTTGGGATGCTGTCGTCAAACAATATCAAAAAGAAAAACTATCAGCGGACTACGCGCTGACACAAGCACGAATGGCTCGCATTTTGCGCTGTCAGGATTGGGACAACGAGAAAGGTGAGGTCATACTATGGAAACCAACAAGATAGACGAAGCTGTAAACAAGCCACCTCATTACAACTCAGGATCAATCGAATGCATCGACGCAATGCAAGCGATGGCTGATGGCTCTCTGGTCTGGGGTCACAATGCATACCTCTGGCAGAATGCTTTCAAGTACCTGTGGCGTTGGCCTTACAAAAAGAAACCCGTCGAAGACCTAAAGAAGTGCCGTTGGTACTTAGATCGACTTATTGAACTCATTGAAGAAAAAGAAGAAACACCATGAACAATTTACTACCTACTGACTACCAAGCCTTCATACACACCAGCCGCTATGCCAGATGGATAGAAGATGAAGGAAGACGTGAAAGCTGGACTGAGACTGTCTCTCGATACATGGACAACGTGGTTAAGTCCCGTGTGAGCCGTGAGATTGCCAATGAGATTGAGCAAGCAATATTAAACTTAGAAGTTATGCCATCTATGAGAGCATTGATGACAGCTGGTAAAGCATTGTCCAGAGACAACACAGCTGGATACAATTGCTCCTATACACCTATAGATCACATGAGATGCTTTGACGAAGTTCTCTTTATTCTACTGTGTGGAACAGGTGTCGGATTCTCTGTCGAAAAGAAGTATGTCAACAGCCTACCAGACGTACCTAGACTAACAGCTGGTGACTATAGAATTGTTGTAGAAGACAGCAAAGAAGGCTGGGCGAAGGCATACAGAGAACTTATTGAAGAGCTATACAACCACGGCAACATACCGACATGGGATGTATCTAATGTTAGACCAGCTGGTGCACGTTTAGAAACCTTTGGTGGCAGGGCATCTGGTGCTGAACCATTGGTTGAACTGTTTGAACACACTATAGACACCTTCAAGAAAAAGCAGGGTAACAAGCTGTCGCCTTTGGATGTCCACAGCATCATGTGCATGATAGGCTCCATAGTGGTGGTTGGTGGGGTGCGTCGTTCAGCGATGATCTCATTAAGTGATCTATCGGATGACGAAATGCGTACAGCTAAGTCAGGCGAGTGGTATATCGACAACCCACACCATGCTCTAGCTAACAACTCAGTGGCCTTCGAAAGTAAGCCCAGCGGTGTAGACTTTATGAACGAATGGGCGTCATTAGCGGCCTCTGGTTCTGGTGAACGTGGTATCTTCAATAGACAGGCGGCTAGAGACAAAGCTAAACGCGATGGGACTAGAGATCACATGTGGGAGTTCGGCACGAATCCATGTTCGGAAATCGTGTTATTAGGGCAACAGCTTGAGGAATATACTGACCCTGAGACTGGGGAAACTAAGACTAGAGGCATTGTTGGTACTGGTGGTCAATTCTGTAATCTTACAGAGGCTGTCATTAGGGCTACAGATACTGAAGCTGACATCTCGAACAAGATACGTCTTGCAACTATCTTAGGTACTATCCAAGCAACCTTAACTCACTTCCCTTACTTACGTGACTGTTGGACAAACAATACAGAACGTGAGGCACTCTTAGGTGTATCTATGACAGGCATCATGGACTGTACGCTGACTAATGGTAAAGAAGATGGACTTGAGGATAGGCTAGATACATGGCGTAGGGTTGCTAGAGAAACTAATAACTACTTTGCAGATGAGTTAGGTATTAACAGGTCGGCGGCGTGTACGGCGGTCAAGCCAAGTGGTACGGTTTCCAGTCTTGTAGATAGCAGTAGCGGAATACATGCGAGACACTCTGACTACTACATCAGAACTGTACGTGGAGACAACAAAGACCCACTGACACACTTCTTAGCAGACCAAGGTATACCATCAGAACCTTGTGTGATGAAGCCAAACACTACGACTGTCTTCAGCTTCCCTATGAAGTCACCAGAAGGCTCGGTCACACGTCACGATATGACAGCGATTGAACAGCTGGAGATGTGGCTGATGTACCAGCGTCACTACACAGACCATAAGCCATCAGTGACTGTATCAGTTGGGGATGACGAGTGGGCAGAGGTAGGTGCGTTTGTCTACAAGCACTTCGATGAGATGTCTGGTGTCAGCTTCTTACCGAGGTTTGACCACACGTATGCTCAAGCACCCTATCAGGACATCAGCGAAGAACAGTATGAAATCGCACTGTTTGCCATGCCTAGTAAAATTGATTGGTCTCGATTGTCTGATTATGAGACTGAGGACACAACTAAAGGTTCGCAAACTTTAGCATGTACTGGTGGGACTTGTGAACTCGTAGACATCTAAAGAATACAAAATCCCAACTAGCAGAAAGTTATCTAGCAGTTGGGCTTTTGACATCTAAAATTAACTAAGGAGAGGCTAATGAACAGAGAAGAACTGTTGTTGATACAGCACAAATCCGTGGCAGATGCTGAAAACAAAAGAATGCGAGAGACATTCAGAATTAATAGCTACGCATTTGGAGACAACTGGGACTGGCATAGAGCACGTCAGGTCAGTGGTTCCAATGGTGGAAGAAAGAATGCCCAGAGACCTTGGGCAAGGAAAGAGAGCAGTGATGAAAGATAGTGTAACGCATTGTCCAAAGTGCATAGTGAAAACTAAGATAATAGAGACCATCCCCCACTTCAAATATGGCTACCCATCGAAACGTAGGCAACGTCAGTGTCCTCAGTGTGGGATGCGAAGGATGACAGTAGAAATACCGATAGAGCAGGGGGATAAGTATTTCTCATGTTCACAGTCGAAATAGAGTCAAACTATACCAAGGTTGTTTCAGTAGATGCTGATGGTAAGTTTGAAGATGTCGAGATGTACCTAGAGGACGATGGCACTTGTTTCATTAGGCAGTTCTGTGATGAACTAAATGAGTTCCAATTAGTAGCCATCAACTACAAACAAGTATTAGACCTAATGGCCTCATTAGATGCCCATGATGGCGTTTATATAACTGAGGTGGGTGGAGAGCAGGGAAGTCATCTCAAGGATGTCTAGCTACTGCTCTCCGTTGTTACCGAAGTAACGAAGGTAATATGCACTATATTGAATAACATGTAAATGCTGGTGTATCAATTTGACTCCAAAAAACACAGATCGTCCGACATAAGACAGCGATCTGTGTTTTTTGGTCATTTTAATGTATTATTCTGCCATTTCCATAGCCTGATGGAGTGTCTCAGTGTTTCTTCTGCTCCATCCTCTACCGAAATGCTTGAAGTCATCTAGGCTCTCATAGAATGATTGCCTGACTGTGTAGACGTAGTCGATGATAAACTTAGGGTCTTTCTCAGCAACTAAGCCAAGTGTCTGATTACCTATGGCTCCGTCTTGAGTAGCTCCAACTGCACGTTGCACAGCTTTAGCAGGTCTACCACTGCCCGAATTCACAGCCCAGTCGAAACAGCTCCAGTCTAAGCCCGATGGAAGTGAATCGCCTTTAACTCGATCCCAGTAGTTCTTTTTGTATATCGGAGCGACATCATCAGGCGTAAGTGCCTCCATGACTTCTATTGGTGCTGGCTCTCCAGTCCAGTCAGCGTATACCCTTGAGGTGACACCAAGCATAGTTGAGCCTTGATTGCCATGTCCATCACCAGCGTTACCTTTGTCACGTTTATCTGCCGTGAAGCCCCCTTCGTGTTCAAGAAGCATTGCTAGGCACTTATCAAAGTTACTCTTCATTTCTTAAAGCCTTTCATGGTTCTCACGCCAAAGCTGGCGGCTATAGACGCATACAGTGACCATTGAAACCACTGTGGGGCGGCTTCTAGGTTGGCAAAGCCTTCCTTCATGTATGGCTGTAGAGGTGGAACAAACGAGCAAGCGACAATAGCTATGAAACATATAGTCCACGCCTCGTCTTTCCAGCTGTTGTCACTGGCCTTGATAGCCGCTTGTTCCCAGCTGATCTCACCAGTGGCAATCTTCATCTTAGTTTCGGCTTCAGCCTTCTTAACGACAGTCTTTGAATCTATGACTGCACCAGCAAGGTCAGCGACCTTACCTAATAATCCTAGTCCCATCATCAGTAATCATCCTTCTTCTTGATATTAGTGAAACCAAAGAAAGCTGTGACTATACCGACCACTGCTATGCAGTAAGTAGGGGCGATAGCTGTGAGGTTTTCAGAGGCTACTGTTTGCCCAACTACGTTACAACCAATGATCATCACTGGGTAAAGCAATAGGCCAGCTAATGAGAACCACACCATCTTACGCTGTTGATCTCTTTTACTGTTCTCATCTTCAATTTGCATTCTCTTGTCATCAAGTAACAGCTTGTCCCACTCGGTCTTGTCTATAGCACCACTGCCATCAACATCTGCTTTTTCAAACTCTGTCATGTGTATAATCCTTAGTTTAGTGGATTGTTCGCAAGGCTGTCATATGCCTTCCAGATGTCGTCTATTTCCGTTTGATAAACATCCAGCTTATCGCCGATTTGATCCGTGATTGTACTCGACTTTTCAACTTTAGAACGTAAGTCCAACAAGTCTTTCTGTTGTTCCAAGATCGTTTGCATCTGCGTACTAATCGTTGATAGCCGCGTGTTAAGACCTCTAACATCATTATCTTGTACCGCCTGTTCTAGTGCCTGTATGCGAGAGTTAAAATCTGTGGCTCTGATGTTGAACATGTCAGCTTCAGTTGTCACAAGATCGATTCCAGTCTCTACTGCATAGAAGCGATTGAGGGTGTCATACCCATAGTAAATACCGCCGCTGATTGCAGACAGTATTGGCAAGGCCGCCGCTATGTACCACCCTCTGAAGGTGAAGCCGCCTACTTTTAGCTCAGTGTCTTCCATTGTATTTACATGTCCTTGATTGGTGTTCCATGTTGTTGCATGTAGGTGTTCGCACCATAGATGGCTGTAGCATCCTTCATGTCATCTGTTAGATAACCAGACCAACCAGTACCATTGCCAGACCATGTGATGACAAACTCATCGACATTCTGTGTGTACGTGATGGCTGTGTAGTTACCAGCGACTAGATTATTGGTAGCTGTGTAGCTGTCTATAGACGCCGTTAGATCAGTGTTGTTTGCCGCCGCCATGAATGCACCAGCTTGCTGGGCGTACTTCTCAACGTTATCTACAGCATCGTTGTATGTGGCAACTTCAGACGCCTGTATGGAATACTCGTCTGTCTGTAGCATGTCTTGTAGTGCTACCTGTTCTGGCTTCGTGTCAGCTTCAGCCGCAACTGCGGATACTGATGTAGCTGTAGCAAGAACGGATGTTGCTGATGTCAGTAGGTCAACAGCAAGTGTCAACTGGTTCATTGCCGCGCTATGCTCTTGAGTAAATAATTCAGCTGCATTTGATGCTGTCGCATAGTCGTGTGCAACTACTTTGTCTAAAGCCGCTTCGTAGGCAACAAACTGTGCTGTTGTTATCTTACCGCCATCAAGTGCATCATCTATAACCACACGTCCGACTGTTGCGTATCCGACAGCACCATTGACCAGCTGTCCGCTTGCAAGCAGTTTATTGTTGATGATGTCTATTGTGCCTTTTAGCTCAGTTATCTTCTGTGACCCTGTCTGGCTGTACTGATCTGGTGGCTGATATGACTCTGCGTGTACTGCGGAACCGCTGACTAATAGTGCGGCTGTCGCTGACAACAGTAGCTTTTGCTTTGGTTTCTTCATCGGTTAAATCTTCTCCAATTCGTAATAAGGTGTCCCAGAAGACTTTGTTGGGCTCGTAGCCAACAATGTATATCTCTGGGTGTTCTCTGTATTTATCTATTGCCGCTTTACCCATTAGGATTTTACCAGTGACTACATCCATGATTGGGCAGGGCGTCGAGGCTAACATCATACTACGGAATACGTTCCCGTCAGGTGAACTACAGAGAACCGATATGGCTGAGACTTGTAGCCCTAGTCCTCCAATTTGCTGTGGTGTTCTTAGTAGTCTTGCGTTCTTGCGGCGGTTACAGTGCTCATCCTGTTGCATACTGCCTTGAGAGAAACCAAACATTGTCATTTGGATTCCGTTAGTAGTGGGTAATAGACAGCTATCGTTACCACCACCGCCCATAACTGTAGGGGCAATAGAAGACATTACAGGTGCGGCCTGAGAAGCCCCAGCCGCATTGTAATTGTTGGTTTCGTTAGTTGTCGCGTTGTTGGAGTCTACAGTGCTGTCGTCGTAGTTGTTACTGAAGTCTCCGTTAATGTCGTTTGCATACGCTGAAGTTGTCAGCAGTATTAATATAGGGGTGAGTAATTTCCACATTCGTCAACCATAACTTTCTCTACTTTGTGATCACTGCACATCAGCTTTGTCGCCGCATCTTTGTGACCTATGTAGGCCAGTGTCTGTGCGTTGAGATTACGCTCACAGACTGTATCTCCCATAGGACATGAAGACGGAAAGGCTATCGGAGTGTCTACATGGATTTCGGGGATACAGGCTGTTGTTGTAAGTAATAGGGTTGCTAGGACAAACCTAACCATCTTGGCGGTCTGCCATCTTTTCGACTGATGTGCGGATGTGTTCTATGTTCACGTCTATCCGCGCCATAGAGACAGCTTGTGATTGAACCATCTGTTCTACTTTAGATATACGCTGTCCGAACTCAACGATGTCTGTTTGATTTTCATGGATGTCTGCCATCATCATGGAGACAGTCCATACGATTGCTCCAGCCTGAGTGATCAGGCCGAGGAGGAGAGTTGCAGGGACACTCTTGGCTATGTGCCAGCCAGTATCAGTGTCTGCCATCAGTCAGCATCCGCAACTGTCAGAGTACCAGCTTCGACTTGCTTGAGTATCTCTGCGTAGTGCCTGTTGGCTGAGTCTAGTGGGACTGACATCTCTTGTCCGTCTATTGTTGCTTGGATGCCAGAGTTGTTGCCATCCATGTCAGCTTGGTATTGTGCCGATGTAATGTTCATATTGTTTTCCATGATTATAACTCAAAATCAAATTTAGCTGATGTTGTATAATAAGGCTGTGCGTCATTATAAGCTGAACCTACATAGGCTTTCCATTGTAGTTTGTCAGGAGAAAACACAGAAAACGAACCAGCATTGTATACTACTGTTGAAGTTGGTATGGCTCTCATTTCAACAGGGTGAAAAATAGGCATAAATTTATTGCCTGTACTATATTGATACGCATAATAGGCGTAGTCTTGTGTATTTTGCCAATAATACCTCTGACACTTCGCCAGTTCATCTCCGTATGACCTATGCTCGAATGGAGTAGCAGTGTCGCCGACTTCTAGTTGGACGCCTGTGATGTTTACATAGTTTGAGGTTGAGCCACCAATATCTAATGTTAAATCCGAAGCGTCATTTGCGGATGTTCGGGAACTCCATGTGGTAACTTGCGTTCCGCTTGAAAAGTTTGACCCTGCCGCAAGGTAAAAACGAACTTCTAAGCGATTTGCGTTATCACTCGTAAACTTATTTGCGGTGTCTCCTGCAATAGTAACAGTTTTATATTCCCATGTATCTGCGGAGTTAATTGTATATGTAGCACCTGCGTGTTTATTAGCGTTGACGTTATAAAGATTAATTACACCAGTTCCTGTTAGGTTCGATCTTATCCAAAAAGACAACGTAACATCTTTTGCATTAGCCGTCGCATATTCTAATTGTTGAAGATTTTGACCTTCTATTCTTTGACGCAAAATAATAGCTACGTCAGAAGCAAGGCTTGTATCAGCTACAGTGCAATCAATTTTTAAAGATTCTGCAAATGCGTCTGGCTTTACGGAAGAGTCTTGCGAAATCGTGTAAGTTCCATGACCGCTACTGCCGAATACACCAAATTGCCAACGGTCTAAAGTGTATACATCATCCGTAAGACCTGATTGATCCCCACGTTGTGCCACTTGCATAGCACCATTGATTATCAAGTTTCTGTTCGACAAAGCCCCATCATCATAGGCGTTACCCAAGTCTGCTAATTGTCTAGCTTTAGTCATTTAGATAACCCCTTTATATTTCTTGTGCATCCATAGCTGTCTGGTATGCAGTCTTAACTGCGTCTGTCCAAACAGCATTGCATATTGCTTGTACTTCGGTGCTTTCACCTGAGATGTCAGTGTCACCCCATGTATCGCCTGATTTAGTTGAGCATTGTAAGACGTGGCGATGGAATGATCTGCTAATCTCTGTGCCATCTCTGGCTATCACAGTGGCTGTACGAACTTGCACATGCTTGTGATCTCCTACGACTTCAATCTTATCTTCTACTTGTGTTTCTGTAAGTGCCATATTGGCCTCCTTTGTTTATCGTGGCGTTATTGCCACCTGTCCGACCCAAAGCTATGCAATGGGTTATGCTGTTTGATAGGTTATAGAACCTATTATATGAGAAGAACCCGCATCATTTCCATTCATAGTAACTCTAACACTTGTAGATGTATTAGGGTAAAAGAATGAAAGATAGGTGTTTGAACTGTTTGTTCTTACTATTCCCATTTGTCCCGCAGTATTACACTCTACAGAACCTGTTGAATAATGATTATTAGAAGGTGCAAATGGAAGACCACCAATTTGTAAGCTAGCACTTGAATTACCAATCTGATTGGCAATATAAAACATCACACTAACCATTCTACCCACTTTAGTGTAAGTAGCAGATTGGATGCTAAAACTTGTAACCCCACTAACAGCAGTAGGAGTCCAAGTCCCCTCTTCATAATCGTCCAACTTATTAGCCGACCCAGTGCCACCGAGGTATACACCGCCTGATAGGTAAGCGTCTTTGAAGCGTGTACTTGAATCACCTAAGTTAACATAGTTATTTGAGTCTGCGTTGTTATGTCTGGGTACAACTGCCGAACCACCAAAGCGTATTCCTGCATGTTCAGCCTCACCATCTATATAAAAACCAGTGCCTTGTATTCCAACACTACCTACAGATGTGCCGTCTTTGCGGAACACTGCAATGTCGCCGTCTGATGTGGTTCTGTTAAGAAATAAACAAGTGTTTCCGCTTCTAGTATGGCTTGCGTAACCACCGTTTCCGTTTATCTCATGTCCCACTGTGGCAATGTTAGCACTCGTTTTTCCGATTAACACCTTCTCTGAGCTATCAATCGTGAGTGCTGTGGCGTTACCATTGTCGTCAATGCCTTGCGAGGTGAACGCACCAGTGACTGTGAAGTTAGTTGCACCTGTTACATTAGCTGTATCAAATGCTGTGTAAGCAACAACCTCTAGGATGTCACCTGTAGCCGCACCTGATGCTAAGACAACATCTGAGCCATTCGTAGCTGTGTAGTCTGCGGAAGCTAACTTAACTCCATTGAGATATACGTCTAGGAAGTTAGGAGTATAACCACCTGTAGCAAACGATGTCTGCCCTGACGTAGCTGTGAAGCTATCTCTAGTCTGGGTGGCCTGTGGTACTGGCTGTGTGCCGATGTAACCTGACATATGATTAAGCCTCCTTTAAGGTGTTTCGCTTGCTTCAGCGTTTACTTGTGCGGCTGTTTTAGCCCAGCCTCTTGTGAATGCATCTGCTACGATTAACTCTCTTGTTGCTGGTATAGATACGCCTTCGTCTAAAGCACGATTGGTATACATTGATACGATTTCATCGTTAGCTATTCTGGCTCTTTCAGAAACCGCATTATCAGCCCAATCTTGTGGAGATAGACAAATAGATTCTAAGCCTTTGTATTGTGTGTCTGTTAAAGTAATTGTTATGTTTGGCATACTTGCCTCCTTTTTATCCTATTAAGTAACCACTAAATCTAGCTTCTTCAAAACCTAAATATATGTCTGAATTTGCGTTTCCATTAATTGTAATTCCAAGATCGTCACCAGCATTTAAGTAAATATTAATGGAGTCAGTTAAAGTGTGGTGTATCTCTGAACCTGTTTGGTTGTAAAAATACGCATACCCTTTGTTTGATGAATTGTTCACCCTAAAACGAGAATAAATATCTTCAGTTGCCGTCCCTGTTCTCGTGTATATATCGTAACTGAAATGATACATTCCAGCCACAGGTGCGCTAAATCTAAAGTTACTGGAGTTATACTGGTTACCTATATTTGTAACTGCGTTAGAGAAAGGGATATAAGTTCCAGCACCCCCTAAAGATGTTACTGAATGATAGGAAGCAGCATTGCCATGAGCAAGGAACGCTGGCTGATTAGGCATTGTGACTGCGCCTGTTGCGTCGATGCGCATACGTTCCACTGGGTTAGAACCAACACCAGCAGATGTTGAAAAGTACATATAAGGGTTAAAGCTACCGCCATCTCTTACAGTGCCAATCTCTGCGCCATTCCCCGATGTATTAGCAACTTCCATTACTAACTTTACACCATCAGTCGTACTACCTGCGCTGTTAGATAGCCGCAATAGTTCGTTAGTCGTTGCAGATGTGTCTTTCTTTATATGCAAGCCAGAACCACTAGGCGAAGTCGTCCCAATACCAACGTTAGAGCCACTAACTGTTATAGCACCATTAGGGTCATTCACAAACTCAGCATCAGCTTCAGCTTCCGTGTATCCATCAACAAGTGTGACAGATGATTTACTTCCTATATATCCAGCCATATTATGTTTGCTCCAATACACTCACGATAACGTCACAAGATGATGCAGTGTCTGATGTTACGACAACTGTGTCTGTAGTCTCCAAGATGATCTTACCATCCAAGACTGATAGAGCCGACCCAGAAGGTATCGGTGCGCCTTTGATGACGTATGCTCCAGCCGCTTGTACATCCACTTTGATCTGTGACGCTGTTCTGTTTGCTAAGTTACATCCGATCATCACTGAGGTCGTAGACGATGGGACTGTGTATGTTGTAGTTGCACCTGTACCGACAGATGCACTTGTGTAGTTCTTAAAGGTATTTGCCATTTTTGATTATCCTAATGCTATGCTCAAAGCTAATGCTTCGTCAGTTGTTCCGTATCCAGCAGTAGCGTGGTTTCCCCACCCGTGAGCCGTGTCAGCCTTAGTGCCTTGTGCGCCTGTAGCGTACCCAGCTGACGCATGGTTGCCCCAAGCATGTGCAGTGTCAGCTTTAGTTCCTTGAGCCGCTGTAGCGTAGTCTGATGACGCTGTGGCGGCGGCAGTTCCTAGTGTCGGCTTGCCCGATAGTGATGCGTAAGCACCATCAAAGAAACTGTCAGTAATTCCATAGCCAGCTAATGTAGTCGGCTTGCCTGTTAGAGAGGCGAAGGCGTGGACGTGAGATGCCGTTGCATAATCCGTGGCGGCTGTAGTTGCCGCTGTCCCTAGTCCTAAGTTTGTTCTTGCAGTCCCAGCGTTTGCTAGGTCAGACAGATTGTTAGCCTTTAGTGCAGCTGAAGATTGTGCGGCGACTGTTGCATCTCTAGCTATAACTGCCGCATCACGGGCGGCTTCAGATGCCGCTTGTGCAGTTTCAGCATTTGTTTCAGCTGTTTCGGCATTAGTCTCTGCGGTTTCTGCATTTGTCTTTGCTGTAGCCGCACTAACAGCTGATGCAGATGCTTCTGCGGCTTTTGAGGTCGCTGTGGAGGCATTGTTTACTGAAGTAACTTTACTGGCTTCAGATGCTACGGCAGAGGCCGCACTTTCTGAGGCTTTTGTAGTTGCTGTTGAGGCTGAAGATGCGGCTGATGTTGCCGCTGTCTGGGCATCTGCTTTATGTTGGTTTGCTGTAGCAACTGAAGCACTTGCTGAAGCTGAACTTGCGGCGGCGTCTGTTTGACTGAGGGCGGCGGATGTTGCTGAAGAGGCGGCATTTGCGACTGCCGCATCTATTGCGTTTGATTGTGTATTTGTGATTCCAGAGCTATTGTAAAAGCTGGTCTTTGATGCCATTTGTATTAATCCTCATAATAGTGAGTAGGGCGCACAACTTGATTGATGCCAGACTGTTCAGCACTGTTTGCGTGTTCTTGTATCTCAAGTAGAAACGATGAAGACTTTGCATCAAATACTGCACTACGTTCATCTAAGAAGTAATCAGCGGCATACGACAGTGCTGTGTATGTCAGGAGATCAGAAGCAATAGTCGTTAGCATGTTCGTGTCGCTGTCACTGGATAATGTCTCATGTTCTGCATAGTAATTTAGATACAAAGTTCCAGTTGTAGGCATTGGGTGTATCTTGATGTTACCTTGTTCACGACAGAAGAACCTTGGTGAGCCTAGTTCACCAGTCTTCTGGTGCTGTACCATCTCATGTAGCGGTATGCGTGTCAGTGTATTACCATCGTAGTACAGTTCTATGATTTCTAATGTGTCAGCTGGTATTGTGACTTTAGAAGTACCAGATGAGGATGTTACATCGTACTGGTTCTGCTTTTCCATTGCTGGGACACGTAGCTGTCTTTGTATTCTAGTGATTGCTTGATCAATGAAGGTGTCAGCCAAAGCATTCGAACAGTCACTACGATTTAGAAGAGCAATAAAGTGTGCTCGGATTTCACCTTTGTTCATTGGTTATTACTTTCTTTTCTTGGCTGTCTTTGCCGCTTTCTTGAAAGCCTTGTCAGTAGGTGCGCCCTTTGCGCCCTTCTTTCTCATTGGCTTGCCTGATTTACGTTTCTTGTGGATGTTTGCGTATAGCCCTGCTTTTGCCATCTGTTAGACCCTCTTGTTGGTTGTGAGGAACATGTCTAAGTCCTCGTTCTTTAGTTTACGGACAATCTCTGAACCTTTGGCTTCCCAGATATTGAATCCTTCTCGCATCCATTTTTCGACAACAGCTGTCGGTATAGAGGCTACTCGCATCATCTCTCCTGTAGGCTTCGAACCGCTGTCGTTTCGAGC
>Ga0206128_1000809_pt1 | contig 33870 bp, 27 predicted proteins | sample Helgoland_Spring_7_FD_148601 | JGI IMG/M metagenome (GOLD analysis project Ga0206128, IMG submission 148601) | Pelagic subsurface seawater microbial communities from Kabeltonne, Helgoland, North Sea - Helgoland_Spring_Bloom_20160426_1 | ecosystem: Environmental > Aquatic > Marine > Epipelagic ... | reverse complement strand
CAAAAATGGTATAGTTAATTAGTGGTCCACTATAGGCATACTATATTATGTCGAAAAGGTCCACAAGGTCCTTTAGCTGAGGGATGTTGTCAGGACCTCCAGGACCCTGAGAACCATATGCGAGTTCAGATGTGTGAAAAATACACAAAAAGAAAAATATAGACTATATAAACAAAATATATCATATTTATAGTGCAAAAACATGTCCAATTCGATCAAAGACTCATTCGAACGAGCGTTTGCGGAAAAGATAAACAAGAAGGATGCAACACATGTCGAATCCGACGAAGATTCCGGAAAAGAGGCAGAGAAAATTATCGTCCGAAAACGTTCTAAAAAACGAAATCGTTCTCAGCGTGGGAAAAATCCAAAGTCGCGCAAAGTCGTCTCTACCTTCGCAACGAGGCGAGCACCGGCAACGGAACGCGTGACGACAGACAAGTATCCGGAAATATTGAGCGTCAACGAGGAGTTTTCAACAAATACATCCCAAACTGAATTGATAATTGCAGAACAAAAATTCTTCGACAAGGACAATTCTGAAAATTGGAGCAAAGGAGAGTACAGTCACGTAAGACCGGTGGACTATCCCTTTTTACGTTCACTGATACAGCGTACACCACTTCGTCACTACGATATTCATCAGAAATCCGACTCTGAGCGATTGAGAGCAGCAGTTCAAACATGTTCGAGATCCTACGAGCAGCAATTTCTACGCGAACCGATCGGCAGCGAACGTCCCTGTCTGATGGGAAACGGGTGCGAAGGTCTAAAGATAAACAATGCGAAGGACCGCGCATTCATCGTCCGTGAATTCCTACTCCCCAGCGAACAAAAGGAGTACGAAAACAGTGGCAAGTATCCCACCGAGCAGCGATTATGTCTCATGTGCAAACGTCTGGAGTGCGCGCGTGCGTTCGTTAACATTCGTGCGGACGGTATGGGCGTCAGGGAAGATACCATCCTTCCAGACTATCGCAACCTAATCGATGTCGAGGGGGAGTATTGTCTCCGCGATTGTATCGTATCGTCCAGGACTGTCTACGAAGGCATCCTCGATCCTATCGTGTTGCACGTACGAAGCGCGTACCGACTTGTCGAGCACAACGGCATCCGGTACTACGACCAATGGCGAATGTCATTCCCAAAGAAGCAGGATTTTCGGGAGCCCCCGTCGCAGTAGTCGAAGCGGTGGGGGCGATATATCCATTCCTGGATGACTTAAACGAGGTTCTTCATCCACATTTCGCGGGCACGAAGTATGAACAACTATTCGTTGGTAATTTCGTGGACCGCGTCCATTCATTCGACTTGTCTGAATGGTCTACTCAGGATACTTGGAATCCAGCAAAGATAACTACGGCATCGGAGGACTATCGAATTTACTGTACTCTTGGATACCAGATGAAACTGGTCGAGGAAATCTTGACGCGCACGATCACCAACGAAGTGCGGTACCATCTTCATATGTTTATGGACACGCATATACCGTTGATGATTCATATGCAAGACCATGGTTGCACCAACGAATACCTACTTACGGACTACGGCGGGGGCGCACCGGTCGTGATGCACGGACCGTCGATGGACCACGTGTTTCACGAGGGAAAGATTCCAAATGTATTGAATTACATTGTAGACTGTTCGTTCTGGAGTGACACGCGGAGTAAAGTCAATCCTATCATTCACATTCTGAGCAAAGGATTACCTCAGCGGTGTCAGATTCGCAACATGCGAGAAATCCTGAACAAATATTCTAGAAAGCACGATATCGTGTACAAATTTATTTATTCTTGTCTCATGTGTTCCCTACTGGGGATGTACCAATCGTGCGAGGTTCGTCCTAACCTGTTCAAGCGTATCCGGATATACAAAAAGTTCAACAACATTAGCAAGGCAGAGATGTTGCAATGGATGTTAGCAGAACATCAACAGTTATTGTTTTATGTAATCAAAGAGTTCCTGATCTTTGGCGTCCGCGATATTCCCAGCATCTACCTCGAGATTGAGCGTCGTTATCATTGGGATAAGTTTGAGGGTTGCGTCAAACAGGCGATGAACACCGTACGGACCAAGATCCAGGACTCCGATCAGATGATGCATTTCTACGGCATTGAGCATGAGTTAATTGCAATCAACAAGCAGCAGGTCCACCACTTGTTCAGACCCACCCGTCAAATGTTTTGTACAGTGGTGGTGAGCGAATGCGACCGTCTGGACGATATCAATTGTCTGACGGACGTCCGTACGGTGTTCCCCCAAGAGTACAAAGATATTATGTACCGCATGTCGATTCGTACTAAACTCACAGAATATACCACATTCGAGTGGTTAAAGTATTTCAACATCGAGAAAGATATCATTGAAAAACTAATGCAATTACAGGAAACCTACAACGTAGATGGTACAAAGGGATCCTTAAAGAACTTCCTTAGTACATTAAAACGGTACGACTTCGAATGCATCCGTGATTTATGTGAGGTATTTGATCGAAAATCGAACGTGCGGTTGTTTACTTTACCAAAGCATATCTACATAAAGCAATGTCAAGCACTACGATACAAGCATCGTATACCAAACGGAGAAAGTCTCCCAGAAGGGTGCGGTTCCTCGTACGTATGTCTTGAATGCAAACAATTCAAGGGGTTCATCTCACGATTCGAGAAGGGGAAAGCAGTGAATTTGTTCGCGTACGGGCATTCTAAGGTGTTGATCGACGACGAGACAATGGAACTGTACTGTGGAAAGCGTTGTGACAAGATTGAAGGAAAAAAACGTCACGTTGTGGATAAAAACAGCACGTCCTTCATCGACGTAGACTACCAGCAGTTGGTCACCGCAACAGAGATGAGAAATCGCAAACGTCACGCGAAGGAGGTAAGAAAACGGAAGCATCATGTAGTGTGTTCGAAGACACCTCTGGTTCCAGTCAACTTATTGGGTGTGGCACTCCAATTCTATGGAAACATTTACACGGTGTGCAGTTGTTGCGGTAATTTTCAGAAAGTCACGGGCGAGCACTTTACTAAGGATGGTTTCTACTGTGGTGCGTGTTTAAGCGACGGCAAACTATTTGCGGCAGTATCCTGTGACTGGTGTAAAGCGGAAAAAGGTAATGATTCGTGGACACCCATAAAAGTTATAGAGAACGGAGAGGAGAAGAAGATCAATCTTTGTGGAAGTTGTCATAAACCATGGATTCGTGGAGCGGGCACCATTCTAGAGTGGAATACAATTAAAAGGGGATTGGAAGAACGGTGGAAGAGATTAAACCATCCAGCGTTGTAAGAACTTACATATAAATATAAATATAAATCTAATAAGAATGCATTATTTATGGTTTCACGCGTACGCCATGATGGCAGGACTCTTGCTAGGCATGTTCGTAGATCCATTCTCTAAGATAGCTATCGGGGTATTCTACATTCTTTTTTGTTGGTTCCACATTTGTGTTTGTTTAGAGACGACACCCATGAATTTCAATACCGGAGCTTACTGTCCACAGTGTCAGCGCGTGACTGGTTTAGGGTTGCGGCATTGCAATATTTGCGCCATGTGCGTCCCGGGAAAGTGGGTACATTGTAAACATTTACAACGGTGTTGTGACAAACGGTTGCGGAAGCGATGGTTAAATTTGTTCAAGTTGATAGTGTTGATATATAGTATCATGACTGTGATTCATGCATTGAGGGTTCATTGGCTGCTGGTTTTACTGCCTTTGCACATAATCGTTCTAAAATTAACCTATAAATGATTTATTGGTATGTATAAAAACATGTCCCACATAGAATTTCAAGAAATGGACGAAATTGTACCTGAACCGACGGCAGATATGTACGATTATATATTGTTTGCACTGGTACTGTTCTCCTTTGTACAACTGATTAGAAGCCTAAGATCATGATGGCAATCATCATAAACATTGCGCCTGACACGAATTGGAGGACCTCTGTGTCTTTCTGTGGAAACGAGAAGACGAGGATACCGAATAGAAACGTAATTAATCCGTAGAGCATCTTATATTATGTAGTAAAGTATTTATACGTTATACTGGTTTATCTCTGCTAATTCCCTAACTTTTTTCATATACTTGTGATATTGCGGGCGACACATCGAAAATTTATTCTTCTTCATACATGCCTGCCACTCACGGTATTCCTTCAACATTTTATGTACTATGTCATAGCATATATACTCTAAAAGACGAATCCGTTCTTTGCCTTTATCAGCCTGACACGCCTGTTGCTAGTGAACCCCTCCACATTTGCAAATGATTTGCCCGGACGAAAGTAGGTATCGATCTCGTCCATGCTTTCCGTGATGAGTTTTATCGTCTCTTCGTTTGCTCCTATCTGCTGAAGTTGTTTCCATCGCCATCCTAACTCGTGTAGTTTCGCGGGTTCGAGTTTAAGATCTGCTAGTTGCTTTATCGTGATGCTGGTCTTGAGCATGTCCTTTGCCCTGACATTCAACTTATCGGTAAGCTCGACCCAGGACATTAATTTGAAATTATCCGGTTGAAATCCCATGGTCAACATATGATGAAATTCAAATCCAAAGTCCAGCAGGCTCTGTGTGGTGTATATATTTGCTAACGTGTTCCATGAAATTTGCTCTTCGATCATATCTTCTGGTCGGATGCCTTTAATTTTGAGGGTCTCTAACGATGTTCCTGACTTCACCATGCTGAACAGCGATTTTTCGGTGAACCAGCTGAACATGCTCTTTCCCTTCTTCTCCATCTTTGCGGTTTGCTTCCTCCGGGCATCAATGAGAGATTGCAATGCCAGCATTCTATCGTTCCCCAGGTTCATTCTGGACAAATCAACTTCGTTACAGTTGGGACATTGAGTGGTGATATTTTTTTGAGCGAACTCTAAGATACATGATAAATGGAACTCGTGTCCGCAATGGAATGTAGCCACGTTTGGACGAAGATTACCAGAGGTGAGAATCTCGTCGTTACATAGAGTACATGACATTTCTTATATGAAAAATAACATTTATAGTAAAATATATTAATAGGGGTGACGTGGCTGGAGCCCAACTTCGAGGCGATCCCCTGGTCTTGCGTAAGAGTACGCTTTGCCGATCACGTGCGATTGTGACTTCTCGTAGATTTTCAGAAACTCTCGTAGATCATCCGTTTTAAACTTACATGCCGAACAATCGGCGAGTGCCTTTTCTGCCTTCTTCAGGGCTTTTTCGAGTGGGACAAGCTTCTTCTTTTCTTCTTTAACCTTTTTGTCAGCCGCTTTCTTTTGTGCGGTGGTCAGAGTGGAGACGGCAGCGGCGGCTTCCGCGGTATCGAAAACCTGTTTCTGTGCTACAAAAGCGGCTTCGGCTGCTTGAACAGCGTTAGTGGCGGCTTGCTTGTCGACTGTGCTAACTCCAGCGTTGGCGTTGGATGTCTCATGCGCATCAATCGCGTTTTTGATCTTTTCATCCGTAGAGACTGCCTTCTGGATACAGAAACGAATCTTGCTTCTGGGGATACCCTTTTCACGCGTTTGTTTGCGTCGCTTGGACAGGTTAAGCCCCAACTCGACCTTATCTCCTGGTTTGATGATGTCCGTACCCTCATTGATAAGGGTTACAACACCTCCAACTTGGGCAACAAATCCCTGTTCGGAGTAGGCTTTGGATGGTTGGTACTCTGTGAGTGCGACACCGATGAATCGTACTTGCGAGAGGATGTCCCTTACAACAGCGTCTTCCGAATCGCCGCCTTGGTACCCCTCCGATGCAGGAAAGCCATTGGCAGTGCTGAAGCAGTGAGTCATGCCGTCGTGATACATGGTGCCCTTGTTCATAGCAACGAGAAGTTCGGCTTCTTTTACGTCAAAGTTTTCTACCGAGTTGGCACTGTTGACTTTTGAGTTTGCTCCATTTGCACTTGATCGTGCCTTATACATGTGTTGGTCGTCGTAACGTACATTTATGTTAAATCCGGGTCCGGCGATTCTGTTAGGTCTGCGATTGAAACTCATTGTGTTAAATATTACTAAATAGAAGGTTACATTTAAATAGGTATATTTTTTTATTCGGTACTGATTAATATATTATATCATTAAAATTTCTACCCGTGGCAAGAGAATGTATTGATCCGATTCCCGGAGCGCCCTTCGAATAAGGTTCGGACTCGGACGTTTTGCCACCGCGTGCGACACTACGCCCAGTGGTATCTTCAACAGAACGTTGTAGTTGGGTTTTGTTGTTGTTGTGCCTGTGGCGTTGGTGACTTGCATGCTTTTTGCGACGACCTTCGGGTCTATTTCACCATTGCATGTTCCGACTACTTGTAGACATTTTCCGGAGGTTAATACTGCTGGCAATACCGTACTGTCCGGGTATTTGTATCCGGTGCTAAAACTTGCGTGAATATCGTCTAATTCTATTAGTGCTAGCCCTACATGGTCTCCACGACTTAATTTAGGGGTGAACATGTTGGCTACCATGCTCCGACCAAAGACGTCACAATTGTAAAGTTTCTGTAGCTGTGAGTCTGCCATCATATCGTTTCGCATGATTCCGAACAAGTTCCAGGTATCTTCAAAGTCTCTTTGGCTTGTTGCACGAAGGGTGGCTGGCAATTGTCTTCCTTGGTCCGTGTCAATGGAATTTTCTAACACGTAATTCAACGTGGGTATGTCCGCGGCGGTGCACAGGGATGCGTTACAGTCCTCCCTGCTTGCGAAGATAATAGACCCTTGTCGGATCCCCTTTTCGTACCCGTTCGCCCATGGACGAATCAGCAGTGGTAGCGAGGCTGTGGTATTCGTGTCGAACGTGACTGTGGAGTTGGAGAGGGATGGATTCCGCAATTCGGCAAAAGATGGTGGTGCTGTACTACCAGCTTTGGGACCACCCGGGTCTCTAAGAGAACCTGTAGTGGCGGCATTTGATATTCCGTTGTCAGGTCTTCCGGTAAGTGAAATCATTTATAGTATTACTATATGATATATATAGTCCGATTTTAATATTCTTAGTTAAGTAAATTCGTATGGTTTAATCGTCCCTGCTTGTTTCTTTTTCATTTTTGCCAACGGTCCGTTGTAGTATTTGATCAGCTCTAATTTATGCTTTGATAATTTGACCCACTCTCCTACCGCCTTCGGATCCAACTTCTTCTTCCCGGTATTCTTGTTCACAGTAGCTACCTGGTGCTTCCTGAAATGAATCTGCATGTTGTTCACTGCCAAAATTTCTTTGGACACGATGTCCCGCAAGTTTAACTTGTGCAATGTATAATGGGATCGGATTTGACGAACCGTGATTTCCGGAGCCGCCAGTCCTTGGTTGAGGAGGGGCTGTCGAACCTGTAGGTCATACAGGCTTGCGAGGGTTCTATAGATTTCTTCGGATGACGTTGTACCAGTCATGTTCTGCTCCATCTGATTCATTCTATCGATAACGGAGGCATCGGACTGGTTGTACTGACACAGTGGACATTCATGGTCGTCTTGTAGAGTAAGCATATCGCATGGTTCGTCTTCTTCGTCGTCCATTTCGGTGTCCCGTGTTTCGGATAATGTATCGAACATTCCCATAACTTTATAAAACCGTCTAGAGCTTATATATGAGTTATATATTAATCATCTTCCAAATCGAACCATCCCCCCATCTCTCTGGTGTTGTTGACCACCTTTTTCTCGTCCAACATGGCTTCTATGGTAGGATTAAAATCCATACTGGTGAAACACATCCCCTTGCAAAATTTACGTAAAATGGTTAGCCACACAATGAACGCGTGCTTTATCGTCTCCCCCTTCGGATGCTTGTATATTTTTCCGCGGTAAAAGACATGAAAACGGTAGTAGCGGTTTAGAATGAGCGGCACCGGAGACTGTTCTATGCCTTTGATGTGCTTGTGCATGTATGGCTCCCATACTGTAAACACAGACATGAAATCGACGTCGTAATTGGACCGAAAGTGTGCGTGGATCATCTTTGCGAATAGAACTTCCCGTATGGTCTCCGAGGCTATCATTTCTTCGTATGGCTTGTATGTACATATCCTGGAGAGTCCGGTAGGAAGTCCAGCCGGGAATCGCATGTAGAGGCAGGCGTAGTTGCTCACCTGGTCTCCCAACTGATCGTGCGCCCCGATGGCATGGTCCCCGTAGTTGATGACAATGTTCCATAGAAAGTCTGACATGGCGTCGCGAAACCTTCTAGTGACCAAATGTTTCTTTTCCCCCTCGATAAACTGTTCCCAGTTGGTCACCTCCTGTATGTCCATCTCCGCGGTTTCCCATCGAGTGTACTGGTGAATCGTTTGGTGGAACCAATAGTACCGACTCAATCCCGCCATGATGCACACGGCATTGGCACGTCGGTAGTCGCTGACCTCGTTCTTCATGACGATGGGCTCCACGTAATCTTCCATGTTCAACGTTTCCGTACCATGCATGAATATCAACATCTTTGCCGATATCCTCCACATGACTTCCAACAGTTTATTAAGCGGCTCGCATGGCAACAGATTGCGCCAGCGCAACGAGAGTACGTCCAACATGTCCAACCACGTGTCCAGCTTCCAGGTCTTGGTGTCTCTGTCCCGGTACATGCGTACTCGATGTTTCACACAGTAGTCGTGCACTTCGTCGGTAATCACTGGATATTCGGAACGGTATTGCATCTCTACGATGGTAAGCAACACCACGTAAATCAACATGTTGTGCGACCAGCCGTACAGGCGACCTGGTATGGGAATGTAGAGGCGGTGGAAGTGTTCCATAAGGTACTTGTGAACTTTGGTACGCTGACGGATAATTTTCTCCTGTGGAATATGATCGGTTTCCCCCAACGCCGCACTTAGAAGAACATCATACATGTCGATCATATACAAGTACATGTCCGTATGGTCCTGGTGTATATCGAACTCCAGCGCTTCGTCTATGGTCTGTATACGATACAGCGTCTTGTAAGGTGTTTTAAACATGGTTACACTGTGGCTAGTAAATATATATAAATTAAACCGGAACTTATATAGTAATTAAAAATGTACTATATATTGGAATCTAACATCAGTAAATGTACACACAGTTGATACAGTACAGTATTTTTACATTCGCCGGGTGTGTATTTCTATTTCTTATAGGATTTGGGATAGATAACGGCATAAAGGAAATCGACAATTTACTCGTTCCTTGTCAGCATGGTACCAGCTTTTACCAGGGTATGTGTAGATGCGACGGGACACCGTTCAATGGGACCTACTGTTCCAATTGCATGTGCGAACATGGGTCCTGTTCCATGTCTCCCGCGGGAGAGTACGGATGTCGATGTCCTTCCAATACAAAGTATTATGGGTTTCTGTGCGACCAGTGCAATACCGTAGACGATGCTTGTAAAGGCGATTGTCTTCCTGGCTACTACGGACCAAAGTGTGATACCACTTGTGACGCGAATGGTACGTATACTCCATGTATAGGGACTTGCAACATGTGTCATGGACATGGAACGTGCGATAACGGAAACTGTGAGTGCGACAAGGACTGGTTCAACAACGGACTGTACCAGTGTAACATCACCTGTCCACCATGCGCGCACGGAGCATGTGAGTTGTACGGTGGCTCACCGTCATGTGTATGTGAAAAGGGCTGGCACGGGACGAGCTGTGACATTCCATGCCCAGGACTGATCGGACAAGACGCGTGTAGCGGTCATGGCACCTGCTCCTTCGACGGAACCACAACGTGCCTATGCGAAGAGAGATTTCAAGGGGAGGATTGCTCCATCGAGTGCCCTGGAGACGTCGTAGCGTGCAATGGACACGGGACATGCACCGAGGGCGTATGCGAATGTCAGACCAATGTACAGTGGTCCCAACCGTCGTGCAAATGTGCCGATGAATTAACATGTAACGCCAGAGGAACGTGCGTTAACGAGACGTGCGAATGTTTCGGGAATTTCGGAGGCGACCACTGTCTAACATGTAAAGAAAACTGGCACGGGGACAATTGTGATACTTTCTGTAACCCCTACACCACATGCAACGGTCACGGAACCTGCTACGACGGAAAGTGTGTCTGTAACCTGGACACGACGAAACGCATATTCAAAGACGGTCTGTTGCGTGATTTTGTATCGTACTACAGCCCGGAACTCAACTGTGGAGAGTGCGTATCGAATTATTTTCCAAAGCAGGCGGCTGTGGACGAGCATGGTTTACCAGCTGGATTCGAAGTCCCATGTCAGGAAACATGCGAACCGACGACATGTAACTTTGGTATATGCAATACTAACTTTGGGGCGCCGGGGGAACACCTGTGCGATTGTCCCGGGCACATTTCGGACGAATCCTTCTGTCTCGAGTGTGAAGAACATTGGTATACGGAAAATTGCAACAGATACTGTATCGCTTCCCCCACACTGGAATGCGATGGAAACACCGATTGCGTACAATGCAATGGACACGGAACCTGTTCAGAGGAAGGAGATTGTATTTGTGAAGGCGACTACACTGGAAAACAGTGCCAAATCCTATGCAACGGGTGCGGAGGTCACGGGACGTGCGAAATGAACGATGTCCAGACCTTGATGGAATTTGAATTCAAGGAGACGGGTGACCCTCTGTTCGGCTGTACATGCGATCCCCAAGACCCGATCGATGCTGGAGCTAGGCTGGACTGGGACGAGCGGAAAGCAGAAGGGCTGGTCAACGGAACCCTTGATCCACCCCCTGATCCGGATTACTACGGTGACACATGTACCTATTTCTGTAGTTTGCCGCCATGGGACAATTCCATCGAATGCAACGGGAAGGGCAATTGTACCGTAAAGGAGATGATCAAGAATAACAATGTCATACCATGCCAGACCGATACCGACTGTGCCAACAATCTCCAGGTACAGCAGCTGATCTCTGCCGACCCATTGTGGACCTCCAACAAGGGACCGTTTTGCCACAGGAAAGACGAAATCGCGGGGTGCGACAAGAGCGCGGACGATTGCTACGAAATTCTGCTAAAGCAGCGACCAAAAGCCATGCGTTCGGAACCATGTGTCTCGAATTCTACCTGCTACGCTGCCATAGAGAACGAGGATTGGCACCAGTATTGCACGGACAAGCTTGCAAAGAAACAGCCGACGTTGTTCCAGAATTGTAAATCGGTGGAATCCTTCTGTCCATCTCGTCCGATCCTCGCTTTATGCAAAACGTATGTTGAACTGACAGATGGGAAGGACGTATCGTACAAAGTCAACCTAATGTACGAACAGGACAAGAAACGTTACCCCCATACAATCTCAGAGTACCGTTCCAACGAGAGTGCGGCAGAACATGACGCGGCAGAGGAAGCCTTTCGTGGTCTGTCCGTTCCGATCACGCTGTCTCCAACATTCTGTCCAAATTATGTCAACCGTTACCCCACAATCACGTCTATGCGCGAAAACAAGATGTACGTGTGCAACGGCGAATTGAGCAACGACAAGGCGTGCAACGGAACCCTTGCCGACAATGAAAATGGGTTTTACAAGCCATTCACCGTATGTGGGGTGTCCTACGAAACCTACGAAGAAGCCATCGAAGCTCGAACGTACGGGTGCAAAGTCACGGAAACGAACGTTCGCGATATATATATATATACTTATGTACAGGGTGGACAAAGCTTAATCGACAGCACATGCAAGAACATTCGCGATAGTTTCCCGTCGTGCAAGCACCCGCTTCCATGTGATTTCAATCCATGTACCGATACATGCACGAATTCCGGTAACCTGGCGATATGTTCTACCACCGGTGTACTGAACAGCACTTGTCTCAAGGGAACGTCTACCCGCTTGTCCTTCAGTTCCTACAGCTGTAACATTAGCTACGGGGACTTGTCCTGTCCACGGGACGTGACGTTCAATACGAATTATGCTAAATTTTGCAAAGACAACAACCCGATCGTGTCTCACGTGAACTCTAGCGCACCCATACTGAGTGGTTCGTTCGTACGCTTCACGTTTAAGGCGCCGAACATTATTGGTTCCAGCTACATCGATGTAGGACCGGCACGGGTGTTTGTTCGTCAGGGTCAGATTCAACTAAACGGGTTTGAAAACATTCAAGCGTGCCCGGTTACCAACCTCGACTGTCATAACACATGGGGGTACGAAAAGAACAAGGAGTACGACATCGAGCTGGAATTCAAGAATAGTAAGGTCATTATGCGTCGTGGCAACAGTGAGATTGTCCGGGATGCCCTTACCAATCCGATGGACTATGTAACGGTGTCTGGTTCTGCTGTCTTTACGGACATTACGGTTGAAAACGACATACCGTCCCCTCACACCTGTACATACGAAACCTGTGACCTGAACGTTAGTTACCGTAGGATATGTTCCGATATCATCCGCAATGTTGAATACCCTATGCTGGAACCAAAGCACGACATTCTGGACACGTGTTCCAACCTCCACGAAGCCGACATTGTGATCAGTGCTACGTACAACGAGACTAGGGACGTCCGTGCCTTGGACTGGGACACCTACTGTACCTTTTACAATAGTTTGGGTGACACTAGTGCAAGCTACCTGGACCTGGAGAATTACCCTAAGTGCGAACAGTTCATTGACCCTTTGGACGGCTCCAAGACATGTATATTGAATGCGTTGGATTACAACTGGACACAGGGATGCGAAGAGCTTGCGGAGGCGACGATCCCCGATACAATAAAATCCGCCTGTCCAAACACGTGCTACAACCATCTGAAAACGTACGATGGATGCGAGGATCGCAAGGAATTGTTTTCGGACAACACGAATGTGATCGATACGTGCTCTCACGATTGGTATACGTACTGTCTGAACGATGCGAAGGGTGCGCTACCGGGAACCTGTTCCGCCGTGGAATGTTCCTGTTCCCGTGATGCATTCGCTGGAATTAGTGGAGAAGCGTGTGAACTTCAGTGTCCCATGTCCATGGATGGAACCGCGTGCGCGGAGGGCTCCAACATGGGTGTTTGCGATTACACCGACGCTCAGAAGCAAATCATAGAGAACAATGGTACGTTTACAGAGGTGTTTGCGTTGGATGGCGTTTGCAAATGTTTTCATGCGGAGGGCGATGGATCATGCGATGTGGAATGCCAGGGTTGCAACAATGGCATGTATCCTGGCGGTCAAATCGGCATATGCGATACGAGTCGTGGCTTGTGCGACTGCCTTCCCCCGTTCACCGAGATAAGCGAATACGTGAAAACGGACTGGCGTGGTAAGAATGTGACGATACTTACGAGGGAGTACAATACCGGGGGGTATACCGGAGAGAACCTCACACGAATCAAAATGATGCAAGGTAGAGAGTCCTTCCTGAATATCAACGAATCCGTGTTTTATAGCGCGTCGGTGTATACAGAATTTGTAGAGTTTCCGGAGCGTTACGGTTTTGATAGGCACACTGTGACATTGTTGCATAGTTTAGAGCATAGTTCAAGTCGCTTTAATTTCGATTGCAACAGCGTATGTCCTGGTACATCGAACCACCTCTCATGTTCTGGTCATGGTGCCTGTGGAATATCGGGTCAGTGTATATGCGACCCGGCACGATTGTCTAGTAGCATTCAGCTGATAAATGGTGAAGCCGAAGTTATATCAGAGCCAACGACGCTGGAGCGCACAGGGTATCGAGGCGACGACTGTTCCATCACCTGCCCTGGCTTTGATGGCGACATGTCAAATGTGTGTAGTGGTCACGGAACCTGTAATGCGGATGGTGAATGCGCATGCGCAATGGGTTACATTGGAGAAGAATGTGAATTCCCATGTCCAGTGAACGAGAATGTATGTTCCGGTCATGGTACATGCGAATTGGTAGGGTACGATATCATAGAGGATGTATACGAAGGGTTAAACACGACATGTGAGTACGAGGCATCTAAATTAGACTGTATGAGTTACGCGGATGAGAATGGTCTCAACTTTACGTACGAATATCGAGAAGTACAGTTGTACGGTCAAAAATCATATAGTCGTGAGTATGATCGTTCATTGGGTGGAACCATGAAGTGTGTCGGACGGATCGTAAATAAATTTCCAGTGACCAACCCTTCTTACAACTTTAACGGTATCCTGGACTTTGATGATGGTAGTTCGGTCCAATGGATAACGGATGGTCAGTTGACTAACTCAGAACCCTCTGATTTCCCAATTGTATGTGCAGCGAGAGTCAATAGCGACCATCCCAACTCGATCGGGTTATATGAAGTCCCTGTCGAAGGCATATGCAAGGATGGTCACAATTGGTCCTTTCCAACAACAGGGGTTTCCAAATTGTGTATGAATGAAAAGAGCCTAGAGTCCGATGAAAACATTAGAGGACCCGTGCTTAAGTCCTTAAAGGAGACAGAGTGTTCCGGTGGTCACGTAGACGTAATAACAGGAGCATGTCAGGAAAAGGCGTTGATAGAGACTAAATTTTACTTCGATCGTGATACGCATTACGAGCAGGAGGTAACTGCCCGATGCCGCATTGGTTCCGGCAACAAAGTGGTTTGCGGTGTGTGCGAATGTTTCAAAGATGATTTCTCAGGACATTGGGGCGATCGAAAGTGTGGATCATGTCAAAAGGGATTTGGAGGTGGTCAATGCACAAATGAATGTCTAGGAGGTGTAATGAATATGTGCAACGGTAGAGGAAAATGTCTCTATGGTAGTACAGGTAATGTATTTCAGCCTGCTACGTGTCTATGTAATTCACAGAGCAAGATAAAGGACAATAAATCAACACAATACTTTATTCAGACTTTGGATTCTCTCCAACGTGCATTCGTTCAGAAAGAACTAACATGCGATCCCTCTGCGAATACGGATGTGTGTTCTCACTTTGCTACAGACGATTGCTCGATCTGCGCCAGTGGATACACGGGATCGAAATGCGACAAACAATGTTGGGTTTGTTTGAATGGTGGCTTCTGTATTGTAAGCGAGGTACAGGGTTCATCCTCTTGTGAAAAGTGTGGTAGTGAGAAATTATGGTCTCAGAATTGTTGTCCTGTCGGTTTTATTATCCCGGGAGTGGATGAACTAAATGCTGCTCCTATAGTATATAATGACATGAAGATCAACAATGTCTACCAAGTCGGTACTACCAATCTATTGGATGCCTCCTACTGGTGCAAAGCTTGTCCGGGCGTATTGAGTTCCGATTGGCTTGCATTTCCGAACAATAATCCAGCATGTGCAAATCAAGGTACATGCTCACGTGTTTCTATCACAAAAAAGACCATTACACAAGTAGCACCACCTGGCATGTACATGAGTGTTTCATACACCAATTATCTTGCTATTAACCTTCAAGAATGCATGGAGCAATGTAAATATCGGTATATATCGTATAGTGAAGGGTTTGGAGCTTTTGGATGTTTTTGTAGCAATTATGGACCCGGGTACTTGCGAGAGCAAGACCTTACGGATGGAGCGAGTGCTACAGGTGTATTTGAGATTACAACTACCAAAGAGTTTGAGCCAACCTGTGCATGCGATTCTGGTGAAGGTCCTAGTTGTCGATGCACGAGAGAATCCACTTTACCACTTATCGACCTTTCACAGAACTATGGATGCTACGATCATGGCGACTGCCTTGCGGAACTTTTCTATCCAAAACCGTATGAGTATTATCCCAAATACTGGAATGTGTACATTGGTTACTGTTCGGAAGGAGAGGTCTCAAAGGGCTCGGGATATACCGTAGAAACATGTTACAACGAATGTAGTAGCTTTTTAGGATTTGATTTCAAAAAATCGACTACCGAATGTTGGTGCTCTACGTTACCGATAGAGACCTGTACAAAAGTGCACGAAGTTTATCGATTACGGTACGATATCAATCCATCTTACACGGCTATGACTCACGGTATTGGTTGCTCTACAACGCAAGGCTATTACGCGACCTTTGATGGAGGCATAAGCATTGAACCAATCCCTCAGGGCTACGTGTACAAACCTGGTTATCTTACCATGTTTACCATGACCAACTGGGTCACGACGCCAAATCATGTAAAACCGTGTCCAGTGGGGTCCAAAGGAAATACAGACTTGACGACGTGTGAAGCATGCGCTCCTGGAAAATATCAAGATGAAACGGGACAACCGACGTGTAAAACTTGTCCGGCAGGTCAATATTCATATCCAGCAGGTAGCACAGATTGTTTTGTCGCAGGTTGTGAAAACACAGATGAATACACTGGAGGTGCAACACTGTGGGACAGTATTCATTATCCGGTAGAACGAAATAACATATATCGTGATTATGCCTATGACACCATTGCCGTCATAACGCTACAAACACAAACAGTTTCCACATTTGGCACGCCAGACACCAGTGTACCAGCACAATGTTTTATAGAATGTGAAAACAATGCAAACTGTTGGGCTTTTAGTAGATTAGTATTTCCCACTCTCACATATAAGAGTGTATGCTTTTTGCATAGTGCACAAACTGTAGCAACGTGTAACATTTTAAGTCCAAAGCCATGTACGACTGGTGATGCTGCCAACAACCTTTGCGATGCTGCGAATGAACAATGGTATGGAATGGTATCAGGGACAGTACACGGGAATCAATGGGAAGCTGAAACCGCCTGTTGTAAATCCAATTCATGTATGTTTGTGGCGCAGCAATTTGACCGGCTAAAATTTGACAACAACGAGCCAACGAATTTATGGTATGAGGTTACCAGTGTTTCACCAAATGATCCATCAGCCCCAAGCGACAATCACTATTACATCTTCGAGAAAAATGTTAATCCCACACATAATCGAGCCATATATGAACTCACATGTAAAGCGTAGAAGTATAAATTAAGACACTAAACAATATAAATGAGATTTCTTTTATTACTTTTGTACGTATACGTAGTATCAGCATACAAACGGCTGGACGATTGCGTTCACATCGATGACATCAAAGCATGCAAAGTAGGAAATGATTACTACTATTTTCATGACTTTACTGGTGAGAACTTTGTCGTCGTGTCCACAGCGAAGCCTCAGTTTTACTACAATCACGGAAAGGTGGTAGCAGCACACAAAGATGGTACTCTCTTCATCCCGCCGAGAGAACTTACCAAGGAGGAGTGGGAGGATGTTGTAATTATATAATTTTTACTATAAATTCATTCTTAATGTAGAATAAAATGGCTGATTTAAACGCTGTAATTCAATTTATCGTAAAAATGCAATCTGGACGAGGGTACGACGGGATGGCTGCTGGCAGCGGATGGTTTACAGAACACGATGGGAACCTCGTCATCATGACCAATGCCCACGTCGTCAACGGTACAAAGGCAGTCTTCATACGGCTGCCCGCGGATCACAACGTAAACATACGTGCGTTCCCGGTAGGAATAAGCTCTGATCTGGACCTTGCTATATGCAAACTGGACGCCGATGGAGAGCGTAAGGTCAAAGAGATTCTGAAAAGCAAGTACGATGAATTCAAAGATGTAAAGGTAGAGGATGTCAAAATCCCCACATTGGTCATGGCAGACTCAGACAGTGTGCACCCCTCTAACTTTACCAAACTAGGGGTCCCCAGAGTCATCGCTAGAGGCTATCCACATGGTACAGAATACCAACAGTTCACCGACGGACGCGTAAGTGGCATCAAACACGTGAACGAACAAGAATACATTGTGACGACGGCTACGATTGAGCCTGGAAACAGTGGTGGAGCATGCGTGAACGAAGCCGGTCAAGTCATTGGAATAAACAGTATGAAAATGACCAACGCAACGGAGACCAACATTATCATACCATCCAATCGAATCCGCAATGTACTCGACTCGCTAGCGACCAATGACGCCAACGAAAAGTTTATCTCCAATTTGATTAAACAAAATATGGTACGCAATCAACTAGCAAAAGTGTTCTCCACCAAGCTGAAGGCAGATGGCATAGAAATTGACGATCTAAAGGTTATGAACACATGGGAAAAATACAACCTGGGCGGCTTTAAAAAGGTCGGTGAACGCATTACGCGTGTATCCATATCGGACTGGTTTCATAAACATGTGGCGAACAAGGAAGGTAGCTATTCCATATTCAAACAAGTGATGGAACACATCCACGAAGACAAGCCAGAAAAAGTTATTGAAATGAGAAAACAAGGGTTTGGAAGCTTTGCCAGCGATGTCAAAATAGACAAGTCTGACCTATTGAAGGTGACCCCGCCACGCGTTCTTCACCTCATGCGACTAGGCGTCCGGTTTAACAACTCCACTGCCAGCGCGGTGAAACACTATGGTGCAAATGGCGTCATTGTCAGGGACGTTGTGAAACGCGGTGTATTTGAAAAACTGGATATCCGCAAGTATGATTACATTACGAAATTAACCATCGAAAAGACAGATTATTTAATTGACAATTTTGGAGAATCGTGGTACAAGCAGCTAAACGTCTCTTTACCACTAAAAGACATCATACGGGGACAAGAGTTTGGCACGAACGTTGACATCCATTTCATCCGAGATAACAAGCATCGGGTTGCAACGATGTGCTATGATTTCCTCAAACACGAGAACAAGCCGCACGTTCGCTTTCTAGAGACTCTGGAGGACAGTGCGCTGACAAAGGAAGTGATGGAATTGCCCAATGGTCTGATAGTAAAGAGCCTTCGCATGGACGATGTGGTATCAATGGGACTACATGAATATATGCAAGAATACAAACAGAGCGAGTACAAGGTCGTTGTTTGTGAGATTAAGCCAGGGTCAGAGGCGTTCCAATCGTTAAATTTTAACGTTGGCACTGTCCTTGGTAAGATCAACGGTGAGGAAGTAAAAGATTCTTGGAAGCTGGTTGCGGACCAATTGGCTACAGCGTTTAAGTTGGAGAAGCCATTCGCACTTGAGTCTGATAAAGGTAGAATCATGTTTTCTTAATTTGTTTTGTTAGATTATAAATATAATATAATATGTTTAAAAAATGCCGACGCCTATACAATTCTCTATTATGATGATGCTATGGTCTATCTCCCTAGGAATGACTATCTGGAAGCTCATCGTCGATCCAATATCGTTTGACATCGCGCTAATCACATTCGATTTACTTACAGGTATACTACCCTCCATGCCATTGGGAAAGTACAAGACGTTCGTACACGCCATGAATTCTCTCGTCTACCTAGCCGTATTAGGCGCCGCTCTAAGGTTCGACCCTTTGTTCTACAGTTTGCTGGGTTTATCGTACGCTGTCACATCGCTGTGGGCGCATAGAATATTCGTAGAAAAGCCTGTGCGTTATATGTACGTCGTTATGGTCGCCTTGTCTATTGTTGTTGGGTCCTTTCTAACTTTTTATGCGCTGGAGACAACGCTGATTAATTTCATCATGGGAGGCGCGATTTGGATCATTGGAACCTCTATATTTATCCTGGTTCATGGGAAGCCTAAAACTTAATTTTAACATATTCTTCTTCGATACGAAATATATTAAACAAACAGTACCCAAACAGACGATTATGTCCAGCGTAACTAACCATATAGTTCTTAATGCAATAGCCCGTCTGAACGGATCCATCGTAGTCTATTCGAAACTCTTCGATCATCTCCTCGTTTACCTTGATATCGCCTATGTATTTGTCGAATTCACCATCCTCGACTCTGAAGTAGAGTAAGAACGAGTGTAACATCTCATGTATAATCGTGTCCACGTCATCCTCTTTAAGGACAATTGTATGATCGTCCTTCGTCTTCCCTCTCGCCTTTAGCGACTTATCGATAGAGACAAGTGGATTGTTGGACAAAATTTGGGATTGAAACGGTAAAAGGCTAGCGAAACATTGATTATTAAGAAATTCGTACCGTTCTATTAAGGACATTGGTTCACATTCATCGCGCATCCATTGGACATCTTCTTCAGTGTATGGTTCGGAACAGATGTCATAGAGATGGGACCAGTATTTTGTTCTCGCCTTAAATTTAACGCCACCTAGTTCTTTTTTCATTTCATAATATAGTATATGTTTATATAATATTTTATTTTTAAAGTTCGGTCTTCTCAGACGAAACATGTTTTAAGAAAGCCTCCTCAGTCTTCAGAATTTTCATTCCCTCGTCTTTGACCATGGACAACGTTTGGTAGTCTTTTTGTAACTTTTCCACCGACGCCTGGTACATCCGTTCTGCTCCTTCTTTTTCGTAGCCAATGTCAGCGAGACGGTTTTTAATTTCCTTTGGAGACATACTTCGTACTTTCTCCAGTTGGTCGAGCTCTTCCTCCGAGCACAAACTCTCATCGTCGAGGCATCCATCACTTAATTCGTCTTCCACGAAGCTTAACAAGGAGTTATAATCGCGTCCTTTGGTATATTTCTCCCATGACAAGCCAGTAGAGTATTTTATTGTAGGGTAACCCTTAACGCCGTGCTCCTGGCATATTTTTTTCTCGACGGTACAGTCCACTTCAGCGACTACGATTGATTCGACATTTTCAGAGAGTTTATCCCATTCAGGTTTGAGTTTCTTACAGTGCTATAATTATATGTTAGTAAACGAAGAATAAAGTTTAATGAAGGTTAGATACTTACTCCGCACCACGGTGCCTTAAATGCCACAAAGGCTTTCTTTCCAGAAGTTTTTTCATCAAAGTTATCTGACGTAAGGTATTCGGTAGCAGATGCGTAGCTTACTAGTAGTGCAAAGACAAGATATTTCATTTTTATAAAAAAGAAGTATCTTATATAGTATTGAATTCAATCATTTTGTTGATTTTTATCGGGCTCGGAGGTCCTACTGTGGTGGTGTTAGGTTTAGGGTATTGAAGGTCCTTAAGGGTCCACTATCACACAAGACCCCGACTCGCGCTCACAGCTCGCCATAAATCCAAAAAGGTCAAACGCAAATTAAAAAAAGGTATATAACAAATTTATCTACTTTAAAACAAACATGAAGGTCAAAGATGTTCAAAAAGTGAAGAAATCTATCGTAAAAATCATGGGAATTCATCAGATGTTTCATTTCAGTCAACCTTACATGGAGAACGAAGAACAACAGTACGGCGGCAGTGGTTGGTTCTTTGACATCGACGACCTCGGAAAAGTTCCTTTTAAAAAGAATGGTGTGAGATTTTTATTCACTAACTTCCATGTGATCGATAGCGTGGTAAGCAAACAAGTGGACATCTGTTTTCCCAATCAAGGGTTCAATCGTCTCCGTGCAAGCGTGGAAGTAGTCGTACCAACTCTCGATTGCGCGATCCTAAAGATCGACCCTAATGGCGATCACCCGTGTTGGAACGATGGCGGGAGCATCCATGAGTTCCTCGACGCAATTCCCAATCTTCGGTTGGACAGTAACCCCATTAAAGGTAATTCACAACAAGTTACCGCGGTCGGGTTCCCGTCGTTAAGCACCGACTACCAACTGTGCGAGGGAGTAATTTCGGGTCGTGGACTCGGTATGATTCAACTAAATATATCCTTCAATGGAGGAATCTCAGGAAGTCCTCTTCTACACAAGAACAAAGTGATCGGCATCTGTACCGCGTCGGAGGCGGAAGCAGAGGCGATTGGACTAGCAGTTCCAATACAACAAGTCCTTAGGTTCTTTCGAAACTGGGCGACCTACGATGATCCGTTGATGCGGATACCTTCGTGGGGAATCGAGGGCGAGACCCTAACCAAAGACTACCTCCGGTACCATAACATGGACGATATCCAAGGCGTTCTCGTGAAGGGTACTGTTCCCGGTCTAAAAGGTCTCGAGAAACGTGATATTATACTGGGTGTAAACTCTGACAAAAGGTACAACATCGACTGTGATGGTCTCGTTAAGGTTGACTGGACGGATAAGCGCGTTCCGATAAGCAACAACGAGTTCATTTTGAGTTTAAATCCTGAGAACATCTCGTTAAGTGTCTACAAACACCGGACAAAGAAACGCGTGAATGTCTCGATAAAACCCGAGGTTATCAACTTTAAGACCTATGAAAAGCACCATGCGTGGGAAGAAATCCCGTATTGCACGTTCGCGGGCAGCGTCTGGATGGACCTATCGATGAACCACCTTGAAGAAGAAGACGAGGATGAAGAACCAACTGTCTCAGCAGATCAGAGTATCCCATTGGCGGTAGCAGTCAAAGAATCTATGCACATGAAAAGTATCGTTGTGTGTACCCACATTCCGGGACAAACGTACATCTCCAATCAGAGGAAATTGCGTCCGTTCGACATTTTACTGAAGATTAACAAGACGAAAATTAAAGATGTGAACCACATGCAAGAAGTCTTAGTCGATTTGGCAAAGAACATAAACACCAACCGATATGTAATGTTCGAGATGAAACGAGGCAAAGTCTATTTCGACCTAGACCGTGTTATTCAACAAGAGAAGGCACTGGAGGAGAAATTCGATGAGCAAATCATGTTGACTAACGCAACGCGTAAACGTAAACGTAAACGTACACATTAGTATTGTTTTTTAAATCTATTCATATACTTGGGTGGACTTTTCATACAGTTCTTACAAAAGAAGTATCTCTTCTCAAGAATATATTTTTCGCTTTGAGACAAGCAATTCGAACAGATAGCCGCCGGACAGCTATCGCAAACATATAAAGCCAAATGTCTTTTTCGGCATCCACGGCAGCTGTTGTCGTTCCTACAAGGCGGCTGTACTAACCGGAGCCTTTTCTGAAGGATATAATACTGGATTTCATAATAATGTTGTGCATTTCCGTATTTCGTCCATAGCATAGCGCCCGCTTTGACTGGTTTTGTTGTTTTAATAGACACCTGACCATTTGCCACGTTTCCGATCGTACAATTGCACCTGTGCCTGTGCTTCGGGTACGCAATCGTATTGATCCGATTCATAAGAGAGTCCTGTTCCATAACCAGGTACTTTCCTTGTCGTGACTTAATATTGTAAGTCCCTTCCTCCGGCTCCTCAACGTCCCTCGATTTCACTACAAAATGACCAAGAACAAAGCCGTTGGGAATAGAAGTCACGGCTTCTAAGCCCCAGCCGGCGTAGCGCGTGAAGCTAGCCGTCTCCTTCTTCAGTTGCACCTTGACCCCGCCGCCTAGGTGGTAGTGCTTCAAATGCGCATACCTAAAGTTGCATTTCCCACCAAACCCATCGTAGGTTTTAGTTACAATTGCTTTAGGCATTTTGTACGGGACGTGAACTTACGTTCGAGTATAGGTTTATAATTAAAATTTTGCGTAATTAAAAAGTTATGTACGTTAACATACATTGTGGAAGAAACCCGCGTGCCACAAACTTTGCAATAATGCCATCAATGCGACCAAACCGACGAGAGGAATGTCGCCGATGATGGCTTGCTGCTGTGTCCTGTTAGTCCGTCCGCCGTGACGTCTATCGACCGACTTCATTTATTATTATTAATATTTATTTATATATTTAACTTTCTTAGTTATATTGTATAGGTATTTAGCTTTTACTTCTACGGTTAACTCTTGTATTTTCTCGCTACGTTACGCATCGTATCGCCGTGCGTGTCACCTCGACAACTCTTATAGTTGGAGCTGACGTATTTGGGAAAGTTATTTTTAACCATCCCGACGTTGTACTTATCCGTACTCTTACTTGTATTGATAGCTGAATTTACTACTTTATTAACACCTTCCATTTATTTACATTTAGTGTACTTATATACTCCGAATCGTAGTACGACAATTAGGACAACTACCCCATCCTTTACACCACCTTGTAATGCAATCGCTATGGAAATAATGCCCACATTCCAGTTTCCTACCATTAATTCCTATACCTTCCATACAAATGCTACACCACATAACACATTTTTTCCATTGACCGAAAAAATACAACTTTATACCGCGACGGATCCGTTTGGAATTTTTCACTAATTTTTCTACAATACATTTTTTTTTGTTATTTACATCCCATTGCTGGTTGTTTTGACGAGCAATATCCGCGTAAGACGCCATGATATGTATACAACATGGGCATTTTTACATATGTATATATTTTTTTCCACTTTTCCTCTTGGGGACCTTGGGACCTTGGGGACCTTGTGGAACCTTGTGGACCTTGTGGACCTTGTGGACCTTGTGGACCTTGTGTTCAGCGAAGCACCTTGCGTGGACCTTGCGCGGATCCAGGACCCCGTCGAAAAATAGTATAGTATTTAAAGAACATTCGATTTAAATAAATATTTACAAATGGACGGATTAGCAGTCTACAGACTTTCTCGCATTCCACAAAAGCGTAAAGCAACCGTAATTGTTCCTGTACAAGTTGAAACAAGTGAAATAAAAGTAGGAACATTATACGTCTGTTTCAAGTGCGGCGTGGAAAACAAATTAGACTGTGACAGCATCGTCCTCTGTAACCATTGCAACTATCGAATTCTCCGAAAAGCACGAACAAAAGCACCAGTTGTTATCAAAGCAGTATAAATACCCACGCATTGGTTCACAAATTACAAGATAGATATGTTCACTTAAAAGTATCATTTCGAAGGATCCAGCAGTATTTGGACCGTAGAATCGGAGAAGTCGGTGTTGACGTCCGCGGAACTGTGCGAATTGATACTAAAAAGCATATTCAAAGACGAGAAACCAACATGCGGTGTTCAGTGTTATAAAGACAGCATTAACCCAGATGAAGATGTGAGTATTACACGTGATTTCAGGACCTTTAACAAGGAGAAACCAAAGGTAAAGACACCTAAGGTAAAGAAGAGGCGTTGGCGATCAAGGTCCCCCCAACGACAAAGAGTCCCTATATACAATTACAGGTATTATTAAAATGAAACTTCAAAATATTATTATTCTAAGTGTAGCCGGCTTATGTTGTGCTCTTCATGTTTCGTATACTACCGGTGTTTTATTAATTTATCCTAGCGATCTCGGTGGCACCAATTGGTCTGGTACACTGACGCTGATAGAGCTGGTCGTTGCACTCGTAGTAGGCATCTTAATTGGCACGAACGCGTACGAGATATCTGACAAGGGTATGAACGTGTCCACACTCCTCTTCGGACTTGCTTTGTTGGCAAGTGGAATTGTGTCTATGTATAGGGTCAGTGAAACGGGACTCCTCTTTGATGGGTTCTGTACAAGCGATGTATGTCCGACAACCGTGTTTCGCACTAAGTTTGAGATAAATGAGAAGCCAGACTGTAAATTCAATACCTACTATACCTCGTCGGCATTCTGGAAAACTAACACCATCGATTGGTTTGACAAAACAAAGTACGACTCCAACGCCGACCTGTTCGACGAGTATACCGGTACTACTTACACCAGGGAGACCTTCCCTTCGTACGAAGCTTGTTGGTACTGGGGATGCGACCCGGTATGCAACGATAGACATGATTCCAATCGCCTCAGTGCGTATTTATCAATGGTGATGACTATCGTGTATCTGATGTTGACGGCTTCTACTCGTTTTATAAATGACTATACAATGGTGTCAGGGGACCCCTCCGACCCCGAGCCCGAGTCAGTAACCGTTTCTGAAAAATTAGAGAACACGCGATTGCGATTGTAAGTTGTGCAAATGTAAATGGACCTTATTGTGAGCAACACTACTACGGCTATCATTTCAATGTAAATGGACATGATCATTCTATCAATTTTCCTGTCGTAGGCATCGTAGAAATTACAGGATACGTCACAAGACGTTTGGGCGATAGTGGCACAGACGTACTCGCACTGTGAGAGCAAATGGTACTGGAACATGAGATTCATAATCATGAACGGAATCGTAAACGCAGCTTTCCACAGAAACGCATAGTCCATCACTATTTTCATATCGACTTGATATTTACAGGATAGTAGACCCAACATCAAAAGATAAAACGGTGTTGCACCGTACGGAGCAGCCACGAAAAAGTCGTACCCTAGCAGCACGCACCAGAAGCAGGTGGTACAGAAGATTGTGATACAGATACGACAGAGAATGGGATGATAATCCAATTGAAACGTGTTTGCCACGACACTGGGCATATTCAAGGAACAGACGTTATCGGTATTGTATTCCGCATGACATATCTCACATTCGGTGTGACCGGACTCATGAATCCATTTGGCGAGGCATTCCGCATGCACGTTTCCGGTGCTTCCTTTGCAAAGACATGGATGAACGAATGGTCTCTCTTCCTCTAGACATATACGACAGTGGCTCATATTAATTAAGATACATTTAATATATATACTTTAAGAATTTAACGCGTCCTTGATACACCCGGCACCCCCGTGATTGTCTGTACCTCTGTAGCTACGCCGAATGAGTAAAGCGTGTTGAAGATAATAGTCACAAACTTTATTCCGTTGACTAATAGTTTGATGCCTGACGATACCACTATACTCAGTACGATCGACGCAAGATACCCCACTGTCGCTAGCAACATCGTATCCGTAAAGCGTAGCGTGGAACAATCCAACTCTGTCTGTGTAATTTCTACATTGTCCTCTATGTTGAACGCCATTTCTTTTAAGCCATCCGAGTATTTCATACCCCAACTGAACGGTGGAGTCTGGTACAACCAGAGAAACGCGTCCGGATAGTCTTTGCGGACCCAAAACGCGGGACTCCAGAAATAGCCCATGCTTTCTGACAACGGAACGGCAGTGCTACAATTTTTAAACGTAGTGGACCTGCTGGTCAGGTGACACGTTTCTGGGTCACATGAATCCGCCAGACCCGGATAGTAGCTGCAAAAACAGTCTGGGAAAGCCACGTCGTGAAACCACGCAAACAGGTCGTCCACGAAACAATTAGGGATGTTCGGCAGGCATGTGTAGAGAAACCCGTACACGGAATACATGTATACCCCACCGACAATACCTAGATTGAGTGGAAACATCGTAGCCATGGTAAACAAAGGCGCCCCTGTATAGATTTGAGCCCCATAGAGACCGCCCCATATCGCCGCCTGGTAACCAATTTGTTTCGAAATGTACCCTAGCCTTTCCTTTGTGGTGCTGGTGGTACAGTAGACTATCTCGATTGGACATGCCTCGACAAACGGGTAGGTAATGTAGTACCCTAGCCCATACCCGGTGAAGGGGACATAGCTGTCGTTCACGGTCTGGAGAAACTGTATTCCAATGTCCAGGATCTCTCTGTCGTTCCGGATCGCCCAATTCTTGAACAGGTAATCCCAGTCCTTCTGTGCAAGGTACTGTGGTGACAAGTCGAGCGAGCTTTTCAGTGTAATATTCACATTGTTCAATTCTTCTGCCGCATTCACGGCGGCGTTCTGTAGTATTTGCCCCATGTCCTCCCGCCACGCCTTAGCCTTGTTCTCTTGTTGCTTAAAGTAGTTGACAAAGGACGGGATGATGATGGGGACGTATGTGTGCGTATAATATGAAGCCATCCTTTCTCCCTCGTTGATCACGGTGTTCAGGAAATTGTCTACAATTACACAGTTTAGACAAACCTTGCTTCCCTCCTGTTGATGACATGGTTGGATATCTGCATTCACCCCTGCTGCGCCTAGGACATACTTCAGAGCGTTGCGTGCCTTTACTTTGGACGGCGCCATTGGTCTATCCTTCGACAGCGTTTGAAACAAGGGAGGCATACTTTTAAGATGTTTGAATACCTGGAACGGTTCGATATTATTATATTTCCTAGGCATCAGGTGAATCAGTGTTTCCATCTGTGGTCCAATTTTCTGGAAATGTTCTTTGGAGTGATGCCCTATGGTGGAGACGGATGTATAAATGGTCTTAAAGCTACCGGTCAAACCATCATCTGGTAGATCTTTGACCAAGGAATCGAAGAAGCCAATGGCATTGGGCACGGTAAACGTGTGTACGCACCGGTCCTTTATTTTTCTAGCAATTGGTAGGTACTGTGCCACTCCACTGTGTCTCATTTCCGTCACCATCTCTTTGGTACTCAGTGAGCCAGTTAAATGTTTGCTGTAAATGTAAAATGTCACCCCAACTTCGTACACAACTTGGTATTTTCTCATCCAATTGTAGAACAAATCCTTAGGTATGGGAAGTTCTGTAGCGTTTGCAAGCTCGATTGCAAGATGTCTAAGGTGCAAACACTCCTTGATCTCTATTTTTTCAATGGGTCTGAGGGTATTCCATGTATAGTCCTTATAAGCCTCCACCATGAGGTCACATTTGGATGTGCCGTCCCATTCTATTTTTTCCGCGATAAGCAACGGGGTATTTGGGGCAGCTTGGAAAAGGGGGACGTGACCACCGTGTCCGGCTCGAAACGATGGACATGATATGCTTGCTCCACTCCAGTCGATGGCACTGTTGATGGCACCACATATGCTTGTTATGGCGGTTTTGATTCCGTTCACGACCGCATTAATCGGGGCAATAAATGGTTTGAAAAGTTCCGCCATCAACTCGGTAATGATATCGATCAACTTGAAAAACAATATCTTCACAAACTTCCCAATTTCAAGCAGAATACCGGCTCTCTCATTTGCGGTGACGCTCGTATCAAACATTTGTATTAGCATAACGGCTACTTTAAAAAACGAAGCGACCAGTTCGACGATGGCTTTGCTCATGAACCTCTGAATGATAGATATGATCAGATCGACAGTGTAGAACAAGTCTCCGGCACCAGATTGAAGCCCGTTAACAAATGTCCCCATGCCTTGCATCAAACGTCTGGTCCAGTCCAACCATAAATTGAGGTTGTTGACTACCAGGTCAGCAGACGCGTTCTCAATACCATCCCCAGTAGCTACGCCTCGAATTACATCCGTGATCCAGAGTACGTAGTTGTTCACATTCCTTATCCCAACAATGAAAAAGTCCATGATGGAAAATGTCATCATGGCAACACCTTTCTGTATTTCCTTATCTAGTAACATCCCGTATAACGATGCAAACGTGGCAGACGCCGACGCCGCGGTGCGCTGTAAGTCACACAGTCGTTCGGATATGTCCAATTTAAAGTTTTGAACGTCACCGGTGAGGAAGCTGAACATGGTCATAAGTATCGCTCTCACCTGTTGTGTGAATGTCTGTACGGTAGTCCGAAGCGTCATACTCGCGCTACATAAAAAGTTATGCGACCCGTAGAGTATACAACTCTCTTTGTTGTATGTTATCCCGTATTCATCTAGCATGTTATCGTTCCATTCCGATTTCTTGTACTGTAGGACGTCTGTGGCTAGCATCGCATACGCTTGTGTTTCGCAAAAATTGTCAAACGATGGTGCGAATTTCCCTATAATATTGTCGATAAAGTATGCGAATTTATCGGTCAGCATGAATATATTTTCAAAATGGTAGGTACCACACCAGTGATGTTGTGCTTTGTAAAGGTCTTCGAGGAGCGGATTGCTGTACCCGCCCTGTGCCACTTCCTGCTCCGCGTCGGGGAAATAGTATATACACTGACACAGTGTCGTCTCGTTCAGTGGTAGCGCCGGGTTGCACGTACAACCCTCTCGATTGGTCCCCTCGCAATAATTGATTTGGTTTCGCGGATGCCTCCTTATATTGCATCCAGAGGATTCGAAATCACCGGTCCCCCACCCACAGTTGATCGGCAGATCGAAATAGTTCTGCTCTATAATATGGGGAAAGGCTAACACCGTCCGTGAGATTACCCGTAGGACTTCTATGAACGCCTGTATCTGTGTTTTCAGTGGTAGGTAGTAGGTGTCGCCTAGAAACCCATTGAACGCCATTTTAAAAGCCATCATTGTAGGTTCCCATACGTGCGCTTGCATGGTCGGCTGTCCACAATATGGATCATATGGATCGTCTAAGTTCTCTGGCTTTTCGCATATACAGGTGCCACGTGTAACATCCCAATTCATGTTATCTCTTCTGTGTTCACAAGAATATGCAATGTCACGACTCTGCCACATACCGTCATACCGCTGTAGTGTCCTCCATAAGTTCTGCTCTTGAAACATTATCGATTTCCAAAACACGTCAAGTAACAAAGCGTTGCCCAGGTACAAAAAGTTGATAGGAACCTGTAGTACCAAATAGATGAGACATGGAGTTTTGATATACCCCTTAGACGACTCTATTGAGCACGATAAGTCTACATGCTCCGGAACACCGACCAACTCGAATTTGCCATTGGATGCCAGTGCTTTGAATGCACCGGTCGCCATTTTATCTAGTAGAAGCAACAGCCAATGAAGCATATTTGCGTTTCCGTGGTTCCATAAGCCTAAGTGTATCAATGATTTGCTATTATCTGTAACATCCATCATGTATTCTTGGTTTAAGATTAATGCAGGTAATGGAATTTGCATGTGGAGCCAGGTTCGAAACATGGTATGTACAGTCTCTACGCCAGCCATGAACAGTCTCGCCTGTGTTGCAAAAATGAATTGTTTCGGTGCCCCGCGCAAGTAGAATTCCGGTACAAACAGCTGTAGCGTGTTTTCTATAAACTTCAGTATGCTAGTGTCCAGAAATTTAGAGTATTCGTACACCATCGATACCGTATGATGAACGGTTTTAGAGAATACCGGCATTTTCGTGTAAGGCGGCATGAGCTGAACAATTTCTTGTACGAACGAGACTGGTATGTTGAACGCGTGATTCAAAGCTCTTGGTAGGTGTTTGGTAGACACGATAATGAACATAAGGTCGAATACATCGGTTAAGCCGTCACAGATGCATGACGCTATGTGTTTTTGATTCGCAAATACCATTTGTCCCCGCATCAGAGGCTCTGTTATATTCCACTCGTTCACAAAAGCGTTGTTCTCTACTGTAGTACCGCCCGCGAATTTAGCCGTGGATTGGAAGAGGGACATGAACGCTAACACAATTAACTTAAGCGTTTCCACCACCGTACTTATGTCGCATTTTATAGCAATTGCTATGGACCCATTGATCAATTGCCCCATAATTGTGCTATAGTAGTTATACAAAGGCACAATGGCATCAAAGAAAAGACGAAAGACTTGAAATACGCTAAAGATAACGTCCTGGAACAACGGACCTAGCAGCACCCGAAAAATTTGATCACCACCTGACAAGTAGCTCTGGTAACCCTCATGAAATAGCACCGCGAAGCCGACCACTGCCCCAACTCTAGCAATATTCAATGCTTGAGATGGAATCGTACTTATGAAAAGTATAGACTTGCCTATGATATCGGATACAATGCTGCTTACTAAATCGATAGTGCTGGTGGTCATCAACGCTAGATTCGTTTGTACGATAGCCTCCATGGCTGGGTTGCTTTCCAACTTCTCACTTGACAACGCAGAATGCAAGAAGAAAGTGAACACCATCGACAGCATCAGTATTCCTAAAAAAAGGATTAAGGATAGAATCATTTTATATTTATAGAGTATGTCTTATATACAAGTTAACATTTAATCAGCCACAGCAGTAACGCCAGCGTTTCACTGGCTTAGGAGTAGTGTATTCTATTATTTGTTCCCACGTATGTTTTGGGTTTGAGCATTGGAAACACGGAGTGCCATACATTATTTGATAAAGATATCCTAGTTCGTAGAATTCTTCGTCTTCGCCATAGTAGACCAATACCACGTTACCCTTGAAGTCGCTCACGTACGATTCGATCGTCGCAAACGTATCAATACTATTGTACATAAATATTAACAGTGACGCATTCTTATAGAAACGTCTCACGATGCTATCGTACAGTGGCTTTCCGGATGTGTCCAGAATGATATGTTCATCAACGTGACATGTATCGACACCGTATGTAGGGGCTCGTGATTCTCGATTCATTAGAGTCGATACAAATGTGGTTTTTCCTACGTTACAGGGTCCGACGATTATAGCTTTCATATGTATATATGCAACGAACTATTTATACGACGAAGACCATGGCTTCTATTCTGCCCTCGTTTCTACCCGAGTGGGAAATTGACGAAAACAGAAATGAATGTCACGGTTGTGGGATTCAATTTACTATGTTACGACGCAAACACCACTGTCGCACGTGCGGTAAAATCTATTGCGGAACGTGTTCTACCGTACGACAAAGCTCCATGCCAAGCTTCGTAAACCGGCTCAAGAGCGGCAACAATCCGATACGAACATGCGAAACATGCAATACGTTGATAGCAAAGCAGAAAAAGAACAGACACTTGATTCTGATATTTTCATGCTTACCGTTACCGATACGGGAGTTGGAGGTGCTACTGATCGTATGCAAAAAGTGGAAGAATGCGATAACTTGCGTGATAGCGTCCTTCAAGGCAATACCGTTTAAAGACGGGTACCGGCGGTGGAATGGATTGGAGCGTCGTTTGATTCAAACCCACTGGCGTGAATTCGTAGGACACAATCGCCTTATGGTACAAACCTTGAAGGCTATGGCGGGTATTGTAAAAATTTCAGAAATTGTTAGATATTATAAGTGTTCAACGAAAAAGTACGAGTGTTCTAAACTCTATTGCGACAACTGCTCAAGTACATTAACGCCTTACGATATTTTAGATATTTTGTTTTGCCAACAAACACCCTATTTATTAAGTTGTGAGGAGTTCGAATCATGGATTGGGACACTTATCGTACGCCTAAGTAAACATTGGTGTGTCCTCTTTATACCGTGGCTGATGCAAATCGGAAGTACACCCGCTGCTCAGCGTATTATTGTAAACAATATTTTACCGCTGGCTCTGGATTCCATAGAGGTGGCGTATGCCATGTATTTCGAGTGTGCGCTATTAAAAGGATGCAAATCAGGATTCTGGGAAGCTATACAAGGGCGCTTGATGAGCTGTTTGAGTGCTTCGGTGCGTAATGACCTCCAACAGTCCCATAACCTGTTTTACGTCTCTAAAACCGACGTGTTTAAATTGCGGGATCTTACAGTACAGGGTATACGTTTACCGTATGACCCCAACACCCGTGTAAAGAAGATTTACTGCTCGCAGATTCGTCAATTGAACAGCTCTACAAAGCCTTGGGTGATACCCGTAGAAACAACGCGTGGTAAAATATTAATTCTTCAGAAACACGACGATTTACGAAAGGACAGGCTCGTTGTCTCGATCATGCGTTTTCTCAGTAATATTCATCCACTGGAGTTCGACATTTATCCAGTTTTTTGTCAGAATAACGTGGGCTGGGTTGAGATGATACAGGGAGCAAAGACACTCTACGACATAAACAAAACGTCCACTATCCAAAATTTCATCATTTCGATGAATCTGAGCAAGTCAGCAGTCGTTTTAAGAGACATTTTCGTGAGATCGTGCACTAGCAATTGCGTGTTAGGCTACATGTTGGGAATCGGAGATCGAAATTTGCACAACATTTTAATAACTCAAAAAGGGACCATTATGCACATTGACTTTTCATTCATTTTGGGGTTTGACCCGAAGAATATTGAATCCACAGAGATGAAAATCACTTCAGGCATGTTAGATATGCTTGGTGGGTTAGATTCGACACAGTATAAACAAATGAAAAACTCATGTGCCAGTGCCTATACGGAAATACGAAAATATACGTATTTCTGGTACGCCATATTTCGTTACCTGGCTGTAGCAGTTCCACCTGTTTACCCACACACTGGAGACCTTAAGGCTATTCAGGATCATATCGATAGTAGGTTGATGCCGAATGCGTCGGAGGCGGGCGTAAAGCTTGCCATAATAAAATCGGTCGATAGCAATTCGAATTCGTGGAACTCGTCAATATCCGACCTTACACATTCGTTGGGATCGAGTATTGGGGGGCTGTTATTTAATTTGGAACTTTAGCCTATAAGTGACCCAAAATCAACTATACCAATTTTGTATACTGAAGGGTGATTGTAGTCCTCATTGTGTCCATTGTAAACGCTCTCATGGTGCGACATGCTACCTCACTGTGTCTATGTTTATAGGCTATTTTTTTGTTGTCCCTGCTGACACTGTACTATTTTGCCCTGCTGTGAACGGCACAAACATAATACATACAATACTATTACGGGCGTATGTCCATGTTAATCTGACATAAAC
>Ga0206128_1000801_pt1 | contig 34041 bp, 29 predicted proteins | sample Helgoland_Spring_7_FD_148601 | JGI IMG/M metagenome (GOLD analysis project Ga0206128, IMG submission 148601) | Pelagic subsurface seawater microbial communities from Kabeltonne, Helgoland, North Sea - Helgoland_Spring_Bloom_20160426_1 | ecosystem: Environmental > Aquatic > Marine > Epipelagic ... | reverse complement strand
TGAAGGAGCCGAAGGAGGAATCATTGAGGTGGCAGGGCCTCAGGGTGAAGCGGGATCACGAGGTCCGAAGGGGGATACGGGAGATCAAGGTATACAAGGGGTTGAGGGTCCACGTGGTCCAGAGGGTCCTGAAGGCCCAGAGGGTCCTCAAGGACCGAAGGGTGAGGGGGTTATTCCTGGGAGTGCTATGTTGCTCTCCTATGACCGTGAAGACGCTGCAATTTTGGGGCAGGGTTACACAGTGGTCGATGCCTTACGCCAGGAGACTCAGGGTGACGCCAATGCACCAAGTTTCTCAAATGGTTATGAAAATGGACCTGTATCTGTTTGGACAGGCTCGAAGATGATTGCTTGGGGTGAAGTGTCAGATTCAAATGATAGCGCTACTCGCATGCCGGGAGGAGCTGTTTATAACCCTTCGACAAGGGAATGGTCACCCATGTCTGCGGAAGGAGGACCTAATTTTAGTCAGATCATGTTTGATACTTACGATGTTCCTTGGCCGCGCGCATTGTGGACAGGTTCCAAAATGATTGTTGATGGTGTCACTGATGGGCCTGATACAACAGATCTATGGCAGGGGTGGATTTATGATCTTGAGCAAAATACATGGTCAAGACCGGCTGAAGGAGGCCCTGTGAACTATGATGTGTGGGGTAGTGTGTGGACAGGATCTAAGTTGATCGTTTTGGGTGATAATATCTTCGAAAACAACAGTTACGAGCTCCGTGGTGCAATCTATGATCCCGAGGCGGACGCATGGACGGAAATGAGCCCAGGATCGACAGGCATCGTAGCTGATGCAGCGATAGGGCCTGAACCTGAAGCTGTCTGGATGGGAGACAAACTTTTTGTGGGGGCAGAGAAAGACAGCAATGAAATCGAGAACTCCATTTATTTGAGCTACACCTACGACCCTGTGAGCAAGACATGGACAAGTCTACGAGAGCTCGTCATTCCTGATGAGCTCACTCCGAGTTATCTTTCGGATATCAATATCATCTGGACAGGGTCCAAAGTGATTGTGGGTTGGATTTTCTCTGGCCCAGATCCGTCGCTTGATGGTTGGGTGGGGTATGCTTATGATCCGGTTTCTGAAGAGTGGTCACGATTGGCTGAGGAGGGAGGTCCGAGCTTTGATTCAATCAACGAGGGTGATGACTTCGATCTTTTCTGGACAGGTTCTAAGTTGATTGTGGGCGCTAACCAATATGATCCTGAATCAGGTGAAGTTTGGCAGGGATATGGCTATGACCCTGAGGGAGATAGCTGGACCAAGTTTCCCACTATGGTTGCTAGCAGTCGTTCCGGCGAAGGGGGTAAGGTAAATTTGGTCGGTAATAAGCTGGTTGTATGGAATATTAATGATGATCCCTATCCTGATCCCGGAGATATGGATATGATTATCAATGGAGAGGTTTATGACACTGAGTTAGGTATTCTATCACCAATCCCTTATGGTGGATCACCAAATATATCTAGCTCGTCAATCGATACAATGATAGTTCAGTCGACAGGCTCTGAGTTATTTTTTTGGGGAAGATTGGATGATGTTGATAATACCGATTTAGGTGCGATTTTTGACCCGAATGCACCTAGTGCCTATGCATGGCGTAGAATCAACGATTTTATTGATGGTGAGCAAATATACTACATCTACGGTAAGGTCCCTGAGTAGTTATGCACACCCATAGCAAGCTAGGATTTCTGCTGCAGCCTGCTTATTAAGCCCGTCCGTTTTATTTCACGGGTACAAGGGCCACACGAAAGCCAAAATCGTCATCTCTGAAGCGTGGGTCGAACGCATTCTTGGCAGAGGAGCGTGTTTGGTCCTCCGATGAGTAGCTTGACCCGCCCCGCATGACGCGGAAGGGGCCGTGCTGATCCGCAGTGATGAAGGCCTTGTCTTGGGCAGGGCCTTGCGGGTCGAACATGTCCAGCGCTTTGTAGCTATCCGCATACCAGCTCAGGCACCACTCGTTGACGTTGCCGTGCATATCGTAGAGTTTCCATGCATTGGGTGCTTTTTTTGCCACAGGATGGATCAGGCTGTTACTGTTATCGGCAAACCATCCCGTCTCCTGGGGTTTGCCAGCGTGGTTTCCCTCTGAGCCAGCACGGCAGGCGTATTCCCACTGGGCTTCTGTAGGGAGGCTGTATTGGTAGTTTAGGGGTAGTCGCCCCTCGGACCATTCCTTGATGCTGAGCTTACGGCAAAACTCGAGGGCGTCGGCGTGGCTGACCCAGTAGATCGGGTGGTCGGCTCCTTTACCGATGATGAACGCGTCGGCTTGGTCATCGCGTTGCATGCCTAGGACTTCTCTGATTCTTTTGCCCTGGAGCTGCGGGTATTGGGTGTTGTCTCGTAGCGCTTTGCTGGCTTGATCTAGGATGCTTGTGCCCATGATTTGCTGCCATTGCTTCTGGGTGACTTCCGTGGATGCTAGATGGTATCCGGAGAGTTCAATGACCTGGGCTGGTTGCTCGTCCTGATTGCCATTGCCACTGGAGTCACCCATGCGGAAGCTCCCTGGGGCTATCCAGATCATTTCTTGGCCAATTCCATTACTGAACGTCTGCTGCTGCCAAGGTGCCTGGGACTTGTTGCAGTGTGATTTGCAGGATTGGTGTTCGCCACAGCTGTTAAGTAATAGCACCATTGCAATAGTGCTGAGGGTGGGTAAAGGAATATTCATGGTCACAAGTTTTATAATCTTAAGGCTGTATGGGTGGCAAGTTTCAAGTCCTAGCTTGTTAGGTGGGTGTGTGGGAGGTTGTGCGATAACAGCAGGGTGATTGAAACACGCTTGCACAGGGAAATCACCTGCAGTAAACAGCACTAATGCAGTTTAATAAGTGGGTGTGGCTCCTAGGTGTCCTAGTGGTGGTTCTTATCAGCGTAGTGATTAAGAATCGGAGTGGTAAGCCCGAGGGTAATGACGTGAGTGCTGAGAGAATAGAGTCTGCGCGTACCGCCCAGAGAATAAGCTCACCCAGAAGTGATGACTCTGATGCGATGCCTTTCTCGGTTCCCGCGGCGCCAGCCTCGATTTCTCACTTTACGGATCGGCTTGCTGGGCTTGAGGGCGGGAGTTTGGAATATCACCAAACGCTCAAAGAAATCACCACGATCTGGGGTGAGAAAGATCCGGCGGCGCTAGCAGAGTGGCTTTTCGAGCTGGAGCAGAAAGGTGGGGCAGGGGTGAGGATGGCAATCAGCGAGATGACAAAAATATGGGCGAGCAAGGACCCCCTGGGCGCTATTGATCACTTTGAGTCTTCGGCATTGGCCACGGAGTCACAGCGGATGATTGGTATTTCAGTGGTTCTTATGGAATGGGGTAGGGAAGATCCTGAAGCGGCATGGGATCGGCTCAATACCACCCCTCTGATGGCCGATGACTCGAATGTGGCGACGGAAATTCTCTCATCATGGGCTGAGGTTGATGCCTTGGCTGCTGCTGAGCAGATAGCTGGATTGGTCAGCTCTGGTGATGACCAGGCCCATATGGGTAATCTTGCCGTTGAGGCGCTGCTTGCTGAACCTGAGGGTATAAGTGGAGATGAAGCTGAAGCTGCTCAATTGGAGAGGGTTGACTACGCTCGCCTTTGGCTAGAGGCATTGCCGGTGGATAGTGCGGCCCGTTCGGTGGCAACGTCGAGGTTGCTAGGCTCATGGTTGAGTGTTGACCCTCAAGCAGCTAGTCAGTGGCTTGTCGATCAGCCGGAGTCAGCGGCGCGCACGAATGGTATCCGCTCGATGGCGAATGCTATCACGGTCAAGGATCCTGAGTCTGCGGTGATCTGGGCCATGGAGCTTCCTCAAGGCAACGCACAAATGAGCACGTTGGGCCGCGCATATGACTATTGGTTCGCTAAAGATCCCGTTGCCGCCCAAGAGTATGCTAATGCCAACTTTGATGAGGCGCTGCTCAAAGCGATAAGTGGTGAGGGAGAGGATGGCGGTGAGGTTCCTCTGGATGAGGATATCACAGAGCTGGAATAGGGGGCTTTAGAAAGGGTTCTCATCCCAGCCTGCTTGGGTGAAGGGTGGGTGAACGCGTGATATTAGGACACAAAAAGCCCGCCGTGGTGGGCGGGTCTTTTAGAAAGAAAGTACGCAGACTGGGATTGAGTTCGCCCGCTTACTCTTTACGAGGCTGCATGCCTCCTCCTCCGTCGGCATGGGCATGGGGCTTATCGCGGTACGCGATGGTTTGTGTAGTCAAACCGGAGTTCTCATCCCAGCCTGCTTGGGTAAAGGGTGGGTGAGCGCGTGATATTAGGACACAAAAAACCCGCCGTGGTGGGCGGGTCTTTTAGAAAGAAAGTACGCAGACTGGGATTCGAACCCAGGACCAATTGGTTAAAAGCCAACTGCTCTACCAACTGAGCTACCTGCGCCTTGATTGGATTTTCGTCTTAGTTCGCCGAGAGGTAAACTTGGGACGGGGCGCAAAATACGTATAGGAACCATTTAGGCAAGATTAAATTGAGCGTTTTTAGATGTTTTTATGTTTGCTCTAGAATGTTGCTAGAATTCCACTCTTCGGACTGTTTCAATACTGAGCGCTCGCAACGGGTAATAGGAAGACGACAGGGAGGCTATGGATAGGCAGTGGGGCATGGTAAAGGTAGAAGAAAGAGCGAGTTTCTGCTTGTCAGATAAGCGTTTGGGCCATACAGGTATCGGGCATCAGCTCTACGGAACGTTCGGGGGTGGGTCTTTTGACCCACTCTTTTGTGTCTCGGGGTTCTGGTAACCATTCAAATGACCAATAAGCCTCACAATTCCTCAGAATGTGTGGCCTTCATTTTCAACAACATTCAATTACGCATCCAAAGCCATGACTAACGACATCGTCGCACTCATTGATTACTATGAAAAAGAAAAGGGTATCGACCGTGAGAAGGTCCTTGACGCTCTTGAGTTCGCCTTCATTTCAGCCTACCGCAAAATGGTGCCTGGAGCAGACGCTATTGAGGAACTTCATGCCGATGTAGATACTCGCAAGGGTGATACCGCTATCCACGCCACCTTGAGCGTAGTCGCAGATGACGATTATATCGATAAGTTCAACGAGGTTCCTATTTCTGTTGCTCGTAAGAATAAGCCCGATGCTGAGCTGGGTGATACCGTTTCATTCAACGTCACCCCTAAGAACTTTGGTCGTATTGCCACTCAGACTGCTAAGCAAACCATGATGCAGCGTCTGCGCATGGCTGAGAAGGAAATGATTTATGAAGAGTATAAGGACCGCGCTGGTGATATCGTCAGTGGCACGGTGCGTCGCTTTGAAAAGAGTGATGTCATGATCGACCTCGGCAAATTTGAAGGCCGTATTCCTTCTCGTGAACGTGTCGTTACTGAGGAATACAACATCGGTGATCGTATTCGCATATACGTTGTAGCTGTTGAAAACGAGGCACGTGGTCCTGAGATTATTCTTTCCCGTAGCCACCCTAACTTTGTTCGCCGTCTCTTTGAATCCGAGGTAGCAGAGATTGCAGATAATACCGTTGAGCTACGTGGCATCGCTCGTGAGGCTGGATACCGCACTAAGGTTGCCGTATCCAGTAATGACGACAAGGTGGATCCAGTAGGTGCATGTGTTGGCCTGCGTGGAGCACGCGTCAAAAACATTGTGCGTGAGCTTAATAATGAAAAGGTGGATATCATCCGTTGGAGTGATGATCCGGCTGTCTTTGTAGTAGATGCTCTCAAGCCTGCCATTATCCGCACGATCAGCCTTGATAAGGAAAACAAGGTGGTCTCCGTGACCGTTGATGAGGAAGAACTCAGTAAGGCCATTGGCCGCCGTGGCCAGAATGCCCGCCTCAGCGCTAAGCTCATGGGTTGGGATGTCCAGGTTAGCAAGGACGAGACTCAGCACGAACAATTTGAAGAGCGGGTAACTGACGCCGCTCATAACTTAGCCGAAGAACTTGGCATCAATGACGAAATGGCAGACAAGCTCTTCAGGGCTGGTGGTGCCAGCATCGATCTGGTGGCACAAATGCCTGCTGAATACATCGCTCAAGCACTTGAAATTGATGAAGATCAAGCCACGGCAATTTTGGCCAAGGCTGTTCCCGCAGCAAGTGCCTTACAAGCATCTCCAAGCGAGGTGCCTGCATCCGAGCAGGTGGCCGAGCAGGAAGAAGTTGCTGATGAAAAAGTAGCCGAAGAGGCACCCACCGAAGAACAAGCTCCAGCTGCCGAGGCAGACGAAGAGACTGAGCAAAAGGCCGAAAGCACAGAAGCTTGATTTCAGGCTGCCTCAGTTACATCCATTTAATAGACATCGAAAGACACAAAATTTACCCCCTTAATATACCCCTACCACTAAACATTCAGCATGGCAGAATCAAGCGATACACCTAAAAAACCCAAGGAAAGCCTCGATCTCATCAGCGACGACGACAAGAAATTATCGCGTCGCGAGCGGCAACGTGAAGTGGCGTCCAAGGTGAAAACCGTGGATGACCACAAGAAGGAGGCGCTCGATATCTTCGAGGAAGAGGGTGCTGAGAGAAAGACATCGCTAGTTCGTAAAAAGGTCGGAGACAAAAAGAAGCTGCCCGCTATTTCAAAGCTCACCGACAACAATGATGATGAGTTTGCCGCCAACCAAGCATCGGCAAACGCCGGCGAGGACGGGGCTGCGGCTGAGGGTGACCAAGGAGCTGCTGAGGGAGGCGAGAAATCTGGTAATGTTATTACTATTAAGCCCCCGATTATTGTCAGTGCTCTGGCTGATCTGATGGAATTGAAGTCATTTCAGCTGATGGCTGACTTGATTAAGTTGGAAGTTTTTGTAGCTCCACACCAGGCGATTGAGCCTGATATCGCAGAAAAACTTTGTGAAATGCATGGTTTCACCTTTGAGCGTGAAAAGCGTGAAAAGGGTGGCGGTGTTCACAAGGAGAAGAAAAAGGTCAAAGAGCCTAAGGCGAAGAAAATCGAGGAGGAAGACCAAGAAACACTCGAATACCGGGCTCCTATTATCACTTTCATGGGTCACGTAGACCACGGCAAGACCTCATTGCTCGATTTCGTTCGTAAGAGCCGAGTCACCTCAGGTGAGGCTGGTGGCATTACTCAGCACATTGGCGCATATCGTGTTGAACACGATGGTCGTCCGATTAGTTTTATTGATACTCCAGGTCACTCAATCTTCACAGAAATGCGTGCTCGAGGTGCTGATGTCACTGACATCGTCGTTCTCGTTGTCGCTGCCGATGATGGTATTATGCCTCAGACGATCGAAGCGATCGAGCATGCTAAGAAAGCGGAGAAGGCAATCATTGTTGCCATCAACAAGTGTGACATGCCAGGGGCTGATCCTGCGCGTGTGAAAACACAGCTGATGGAGCACGGTCTGCAACCTGTTGACTTTGGTGGTGATGTTGAATGTGTCGAAGTTTCCGCAGTTACTGGTCAGGGAATGGATGAGCTTATCGAGCTGATGGCTCTTCAGGCAGAGGTTCTTGAACTCAAAGCGAACCCACGTGCCAATGCTCGTGCTTCAGTCATTGAGGCCAGCATCCAGGCAGGTAAGGGGCCGACAGCTACCGTTATGGTCCAGGCTGGCACCTTGAAAGTAGGCGTGCCATTTATTTGTGGTCCTTATGCAGGCAAGGTCAAAACGATGCTCAACGACCTCGGCGAGCAGGTCAAGGAAGCTGGGCCAGCGACACCGGTGGAGGTCATCGGTTTCGCCGAGTTACCTCATGTAGGTGATGAGCTCGTGCAGATGAAAAATGAGCGTGCTGCCAAAAAGCTCTCTGAGGAACGCCTCGAGGAAAAACGCAACGTGCGCCTCGTTCGTCCTAAGCAAAGCCGCATGGAAGATCTTATGTCCATGGTGGAGGGTGATAACACCATTCAGCTAAAAATCATTCTCAAGGGTGATGTTCAAGGATCTGTTCAGGCGATCGAAAATGCGATCAATCAAATCAAGAGCGACAAGGTGGAGCCTCGCTTCATTAAATCCGCTGCCGGAGCTATTACCGAGAACGATATCCTCATGGCCAGCTCGTCAGATGCTGTGGTGTTAGGATTCAATACCAAGGTGGAAAGCAATGCTGTGCGTACTGCCAAGCGTGAAGGCGTACAGGTGAAGCTTTTCTCCATCGTTTACGAACTCATCGACACTGTTGAGGAGGCCATGCTCGGCTTGCTTGACCCACTTACTCGTGAGAGCATCATCGGTCACGCCGAGGTGAAGCAGGTATTTAAGGTGCGACGTGGTCGCGCTGCTGGTTGTGTTGCTAAAGATGGCAAGGTGACTCGCACATCCCACGCTCGTGTATTGCGCGGAGGTGTTCCTGTGTATGACGGTAAAATGTCTACACTACGCCGCCACAATGATGAAGTCGAGGAGGTCAAGCAGGGTATCGAGTGCGGTATTCGCTTGGGTGACTTCGATGAATACGAGGGGAGCGACATCATCGAGTGCTACATCCTTGAGAAGGTTGAGCAGACTCTCTAGGTAGCTTTTAGTAGACTGTTTTTAATCACTATTATTTAATGAGCCAGCGCCTGGATAGAATCAATGAGTTGTTACGGCGTGAAATAAGCACCGTAGTGCAACGTGATTTCGAATTCGGCGGTGCATTGGTCACTGTCAGTGGAGTGGACATCACTCAAGATTTACGCGAAGCCAAGGTCTTTGTTGGCGTGCTTGGTGGATACGGAGCGAAAGTAATTGAGCAGCTCACACAGAGAAGAGCGTTGATTCAAAGCCGTGTCGCAAAGCGAGTTGTGCTGCGCTGCACCCCCAGGCTGGACTTTCGCCTAGATACATCTGCGGCACGTGGTGTTGATATGATCAACGTGCTTGATGAAGTGGATAAGATCCCCAAGGCTCCTCCTGCTCCTGCAGACGACGAGCAGGCGTAGATGCCTTTTCTTGCAGCAGTCTTATCCAGCTTATCTAGGGTGAGCTAGTCTTTATCTTGGTCCTGATCGGGGTCTTCAATTAGTTCGCCGGGTAAGTCCTCGAGTAATTGTTGGTAGCGGGAAACGTCAAAGTCCCGCTTATCAATATACATGCGGTTGGATTCATCAGCTAGGCAGAGTGCGATAAGTTCCTTCGCTTCATCTGGGCTGATCTCTTCTTTCTCCACGAGTCTCGTGAATGCCGCTTTCACGTAGGGCGTTTGCTCTGATTCCAGTTGTTGGTTTACGGCTGGCAACAGGGATTCAATCAGTGACTGGTCATTCATAAATTAGCGTCTTTGGTCCAGGGTTGATATTGGCTAGGAACGGGGGCCTGAAAAGCCATGCGCTCGCCACTGCTTGGGTGGTCGATAACGAGTTGCCAAGCGTGCAGCATGAGTCTGCCGGGTTGCACGCATTGCCGGTTCGGTTTGGCGTAGATAGGGTCACCCAGAATAGGCGTGCCGACATGGACCATGTGCACACGAATTTGGTGTGTCCGGCCGGTGTGAAGGTCGCATAAAATCAGGCAGGTGCCGTCATCAGCTTGATTGAGAACTCGGTAATCTGTGATGGCTGACTTGCCACTGCCGGGATTAACGACTGCCATTTTTAAGCGGTTTACAGGATGGCGTCCAATATGGGTGAAGATGGTATCCTTTTCCTTGTTAGGGGTGCTCTGCACGACGGTGAGGTAGCGCTTTTCAGTGGTGCGGTCATGGAATTGTTTGACCAGTGATTGAAGCGCCTGATTATTTTTTGCCACGATGATGCATCCCGATGTGTCCTTATCAAGACGGTGCACAATACCGGGTCTTTGTGTTTGCTCAGTGGTTGCCAGTTCTCCCTTGCAGTGGTGCAGTAATGCGTTGACCAGGGTGCCGTTTGTATTGCCTGCTGCAGGATGAACCACCATGCCATGTGCTTTGTTAAGTACAATAATGTCATTATCCTCATGGAGTATTTCAAGTGGGATATCTTCTGGTTGTGCTTCGAAGGTTTCCTCCTCGGGGATGGATACTGAGATTTGATCTCCGCTGGTGACCTGTTGCTTGGCCTTTGATATTTTTTCGTTGAGCAGTATGTCTCCAGATTTGATCAGTGTCTGAATGCGGGAGCGGGACAGCTCTGGCAGGCGGGTAACCAGAAACTGGTCTATCCGCTGGGGGTCGATGCAATCCACTTCAATCTTCACGCCTAAGATCATGGAGGACAGCCTCTGTGTTTGCAATTTAGTAATTGGAAATTAGGGTGGAGTTGTGAGCGGGTTCTCTATTGTGCAAAAACGTGCCGTCGCCTCTGCGTTTGCAGCGGTGGCTTTGCATATGCTCATACTTGGCCTGTGGATGATGATCATCATTATTGATCTGCCAATCTTTGCTTTTCAGCCCCCTGAGCTTGAGCCACAAGCAGAGCCTGAGATGACGGTGGTCATGATTCCCTTTGTCAAAAAACCACCTCCCATGATTCGGGAGAAACCACAAGAAGAGCCACCAGAGAAAGCAGAGCACAAACCAGAACCAGAGCCACCGCTTGCAAAAGAGACAGTTGATGAAAAAGAGGCACTCGCTGAGCCGAAGCGGCGCTTTGCTCGCACATCCGCTGATCAGGAGGGTGCGCCGGATGCCGATACTGATATTCTGGGCGAGCGTGATACCCGTGCCGCCTCTGAGTTGCCAGCCACACCAGGGGCTAAGCCTAATACGCCTGCCCAGGACGGTGCCGCGCCACTTTATCCAGGGCATGTAGAAACGGTGAGTAAAAAATATCAAGAGGGATCTTTGGGGCAAGATGCGCAAGGTGAGGAGACTGAGGTTCCTCAGGAGGCAAGTGCCAGTAAGGATGATGTTCTTGCCGATGACGCGCCCCAACTTGACGTAATAGAGCCTGAGGAGGAGTCATCATCCGGGCCGAAAGACAAACATTTAGCCGTAGGTGAGGAACTTCCCGCTCCACTAGGAGATGAAGGTGACAAGCAGCTAGCAGAAGATCCTAAGGAAGAGAAGTCACCGCGCGAGCGTCCGAATGAGGGAGCGCATCAAGAGGCCGATAAAAAGAAGATAGTCGGTGGTTCCGAGCAGGAGCCCAAGAAGAGTGGCTTTCGTGGATACTCCAGACAGACGAGGGTAACGGGCTCGATCAACCGTCAGGGGACAAGCGCTCTTAATGTGAAAAACTCACCGCTGGGCCGCTATCAGGCTCTTATCAGTAAGGCGGTAGAGCTGCAATGGCGCCGAAACTGTGAGCAACACCGAGACCACATCGTACCTGGTGTGATCTCTATTCGTTTTTATGTCGATCAAAGCGGTGGGGTGTCTGGCATCAAGTTCCAGGAAGTGATCGGGGCCAACTTTATCGAGCGGGGCTTCACCCAGCGTGCTTTGAGACAAGTAGAGCTGCCTAAGATGCCAGAATCGGTGCTCAAGGAGCTTGAAGGCGAGTCCTTGGAGTTGATTTACAACTTTTATTTTTAGTGCCGTTAACCAGTGGGCAGTTCAAGCGTCAGCTTAGCCTGCATGGGTTAAAAATCACGATTTCCCGCTGGATCATTGGCAGCTAAGGGTGCATCACTTTGCCAGCAAAATTTAGTATCACAGAACATTCATTATACAGACCCATGCAAATACTCATGAATAGCGCAGAGCCAGCCGCCTTAGAGGTGGTGTGGAATTTTTTTAGCCAGGGCGGATGGTTTATGGTCCCGATTCTCGCCTGCTCATTGGTTGCGGTGGCAGTGGTGGTTTATAAGGTGATGACCTTGGGCAAGGGAATGATCATTCCAGTAGCATTGGAGGCAGAAGTAGAAAAAATGGCTGCTCGTGCTGAGGCGGGAGAGGTAGCCAGTCTGGAGTCTCGTTTCAGGGCAGGGGAAAGCTCGTTAGCCAGGCTATGTGCAGTCGCCTTCGATAGCGCCGACCGGCCACAGGGCGAGGTGCAGGAGGTGGTTCAATCCGCGGCACGTGAGGAGATCGTGAACATGCATAGTGGCATGCCGATTCTTGAGGTGGTTATTACCATCGCACCATTACTTGGTTTGCTGGGAACGACCAGTGGACTTGTGCTTGTCTTCGCTAACGTCGGTCAGGGTGCAGACCCGGCCATGGTGGGTCAGGGTATTGCCATGGCTCTCAATACGACGGTTGCCGGCCTTGTCGTTGCAGTGCCTGCAGTCATCGCACACAGTCACTTCAACCGTAAGATCGAGACCATGTCCGCACGCCTAGAGGTGCTCATGGGTAAGGTGGTAGCAAGGTGTCAGCAATACACGACCTTCAATCAATAATCACACATTCGCTCTGTGGAGTTTCAAAGACCAAGCCGAAAAATCCCGACGGTGCCGATCATTCCCTTGATCGACATCTTGGCGATTTTGTTGATTTATTTTGCGGTGTCGACTGACCCTAAGAATAAGCGCCCGGTGATGCATATCGAACTCGCTCTCGCCCAAGACAGCGCCACCGTCGAGGTGGTGGAGCCTGCAGCCGTGTTGTCGATCCAGGCTGACGGCAGCCTCATGCTGGACGCTACCCGCATTCACGAGGCGATGTTGGTCGATTATCTCAAAGTCTTCCGTGAAAAGTTTCCCACGCGCAAACTCGAGCTTGAGCCAGACAAAGGCATTCCGCTGGAGCGCTTTATCCAGGTGCAAAATGCTCTGATCAAGGCAGGCATCAACCCACGCGATGTGCCTTCCCGCGTGAAAATAACAGAGTCAGCCCTAAATTTAGCCCCCAAGTCAGAAAACTAAAGCAATCGATTGATCCCATGGTCCTAGAAATTACACAGTATGGTAATCCTGTCTTACGCAAGAAATGCAGCAAGATTGCAGAAGTTGATGAGCCTGTCCGTAAGCTTGCAGAAGATATGATCGAAACGATGATCGATGCCCACGGTGTTGGCTTGGCAGCCCCTCAGATCGGCAAAGATATCCGCATGGCGGTGGTGGATGTGTCTCATGACCCTGAATGTATTTCTTTTCTCAAGGTCAATGGTGCAGATGCCAAGATGGAGGATGTCATGCCCTTGGTATTTATTAATCCTGAGCTTGAGCTCGACGGCCCGCGTGAGACGGATACGGAGGGCTGCCTAAGTATTCACGATATTCAGGCGAAGGTGAGGAGGCCAAGCATCGTTAAAGCAACGCTGCCTCAGCTTGATGGCTCCGTCATTGAGCTTGAGTCTGATGGATTGCTCGCCCGCGCCTTGCAGCACGAGGTGGATCACCTAAACGGCATTCTATTTGTCGACCGCATTAGTCCGGCTTCCAAGCTCAGTGTGAAGCGTAAGCTGAAACGCTTGGGTTAGCGGTCACTTCATCAATGGCGACTGCTGAATGTGGCTTGCTGTCCACGAGGTAAAATCACTGTGCTCTCAGCTTGCCTCATTGATTTGTATTTTCTAGAGTTAGTCCGTGGCAGAGAAACACGAAGGAAATTACGACCAGCTTGAAGGGCTTAGCGTCCGTGTTGATGATGTCATCTACATGCCCACACTGGATGCTCCCGACGACAAGCCGCACCCATTTGTCTACTTCATTACGATTCTCAATGAATCGACTGAGCGGGTCAGGATCCTCGGTAGGAAATGGGTGATCCGAGAGGAGGGTGGTGAGGTCACTGTTGTAGAGGGTGATGGCGTTGTCGGCCAAACCCCAGTGCTAGAGCCTGGTGAAGACTTTTCTTACAATAGCTATCATGTCACGGCCGTTAATGCAGGTGTTAGCGGCGCTTTTTTTGGAACAACCTCGGCTGGCAGTAAGGTCAGGGTAAGAATGCCTGACTTTGAGTTAGAGTTGCCGGACTGGGTGTAGGTAAGGAGACCCCGGTGTTGGCGTGAGTTTTCGCTGATATTCGGTCCTGATAATTAGGGCCAGATACTGGGCCCGATACCTGCTTTGACTATTTGTGTGAGCCGTCGCAATGCGGGGCATTTTTAGTGTCCTTGCACATGCACCAGAAGATTTTCTTTTTTTCGAGCACAACTTCTTTGACAGGAGAAAATCCAGTGCCTTTGTGGGCGCCATCACAAAATGGCTGGCTTGCTGATTTCCCGCAAGAGCACCAGAAATAGGTTCCCGGCTCAACTTCTTGCATCAAGGGTTTGTTGTCACATGATTCAGGTTTATCCATAGAGGTGATATTAATCGTTTAACGCATGAAGGCAAGTCACGACTGTCTCAGTCATTGAGCAGTTCGCGCTGGTGACGCTGGGGCCAACCGTTGGCGAGGGAGCGTGCCATACGAGGAAAAAGAATAAGATGAAAAGGCAGGCAGACATACCAATAAAGCCGACCTAACAGACCTTTAGGTCGGAAGGTAGCGGTTTGATGAAGCTGTCCATCGATGACTCTGAATTCAAGCCAGGCTTCACCGGGCACCTTCATCTCTGCATAGAGTGCGAGTCGGCCAGTATCACGATCGGCGACGATGACACGCCAGAAGTCAAGAGCGTCACCGGGTTTGATCTCACCCGGGTTATCGTGTCCGCGCCGCATTCCGATACCACCAATGATTTTATCAACGAACCCACGCAGCTTCCACGCCCACAGCATGCTGGGCCAGCCATTACTGCCTCCTAGTGCCCAGATGGCATCGATGACTTGGTCACGTGGAGCACTTAGTGAGGTGCTTTGTGCGTCACTGACGATGCCATGTTCAGGAATGCGGATGTTTTTGATTTGTTGCGGTGACAGCTCACCCGATGAGAGCGCGCCATACCAGGTGGAGGGCACTCGGTTCTGAGCAATAAGGGAGAGTGCACGCTTGATCGCATCATGGTAGCTGATGAGCTCCAGAGGAATAATTTCACGAATTGATTTTTCACGGCAAATGGTCTCCATGTGCAGGCTGCCGACGAGCGCCTTGGCGAGCTGGAAGTTGGTAGCGGTGACCAAGCAGAGCCAGTAGGATGAAAGTTGTGGCGTAAAGAAGGGCACGGGTATGATGAAGCGTGTGAGGCCGCGGGTCTTTGCGTAGCCGAGCAACATATCTCGGTAGGTGAGTTGTTCTGGGCCGCCGATGTCGTAGGATTTGCCTCGGCATTCAGGGTGTTCGCTGACGCCTAGTAGGTAGTCGATGACGTTGCGAATTGAGATGGGCTGGCATAGGGTTCTTGCCCACTTCGGTGTGATCATAAAAGGTAGTTTCTCAGCGAGGTCTCGGATGATCTCAAAGGAGGCGGAGCCAGAACCGACAATGATCGAAGCACGTAGGGTGGTGAGTGGAACCCCAGATGATTGAAGTATTTCAAAGACCTGGTTGCGTGAGGCGAGGTGCGCGGAGAGCTTGCTGCCTTCTGGCATTTCTGGAATCAGTCCTGAGAGGTAAATGATCTGTTGGCAGTGGCTCGGCTTGATCCACTCCTTAAAGTGTTCAGCACATTGGCGTTCTTTATCGCTGAAGCCTTCACCGGCTCCCATTGAGTGGATGAGGTAGTAGGCAATATCAATATCATCAGGGCAGGTAGCTTGATCTTCGGGCGAGACGAGGAAGTCTAATTCGATGATGCGGAGTCGCGAGCCAAAGAGGTTGCAGAGTTCTGCTGGTAAGCGGTCTTTATTACGCACGACAGCAACGACCTCATGGTCTGTCTCACTGAGCGCTGAGAGTACGCGCAGGCCAATGTAGCCGTTAGCACCAGTGATGAGATATTTCATGAATAAAGTGATACTAAACAGTGCTGCCGGTAATGCCAAGGGTTAAGGCCCGGAAGCGGCTGGGGTGCGGTTGGCTTGAGCTAAGTGTCAGCGAACAAAAACGAGCCAACAAAAACGGCTCCCGCAGTCACAAAGGACAGGGGAGCCGTGTTAGAAAAAGTGATTGTTAGCGCTAAGCCTCTGCCGCGTCTAGAATTTGATTCAAGACAAAAGGAAGAATGCCACCGGAGAGGTAGTAATCAACTTCTGCAGGAGTATCGATGCGGACCACGAGTGGAATGTCAAAACTTGACCCGTCTGTTTGGGTGACGGTGAGTGTCGCGTCCTGCATCGGGGTGAGCGCTCCTGAGAGGCCTGTGATGGAGAAGCTTGCGCCAGCTAAGCCTGCTAGTTTGTCATAGTCTGTCTTGTCCTTGAAGTTCAGAGGCAAGACACCCATGCCGATGAGGTTAGAGCGGTGAATACGCTCAAAGGACTTAGTGACGACTGCAGAGACTCCCAATAGGCGTGTGCCCTTAGCAGCCCAGTCACGGGATGATCCCATGCCGTAGTCTTCACCTCCAATGACGATGAGGTTGGTGCCGTCAGCTTTGTAGGCTTCGGCAGCATCGTAGATGAAGCAGGGCTTGCCGCCGTCTTTGGAGGCAATCTCCTGATCAGGAGCGGGAACATCGGATGGTCCGAAATACTGGGTGTAGCCGCCTTCGGTGGCACCACACATGAGGTTTTTAATGCGGACGTTGGCAAAGGTGCCACGAGTCATAACACGGTCATTGCCCCGGCGTGAGCCAAAGGAGTTGAACTTGGCTTTCTCCACGCCATTGGCGAGTAGATACTGGCCTGCGGGTGAGGTGGGAACAATAGCTCCTGCGGGTGAGATGTGATCAGTGGTCACCGAATCGGCAAAAATACCGAGGGCACGAGCGTTGACTACATCCTTGGCCTCAGTGGCTGGAGTGCGCGAGAAACCGTCGAAAAACGGCGGGTTCTGGATGTAAGTGGAATCGTCATCCCATGCGAAGGTGGGGCCAGTGGAGGTCTCAATATCGACCCAGTTCTGGTTAGCACTATCAAGATTGCTGTAGAGCTTGTTGAACACCTCGGGGACAAGTGCTGCATCAATCACTTCCTTGAGCTCGGCCGTGCTTGGCCAGATGTCCTTGAGGTAAACAAGGTTGCCATCTCTATCGGAGCCGATCGGATCGTTAGCAAGATCGAGGTCAACACGCCCAGCAATGGCGTAAGCGACTACCAGAGGAGGTGACATCAGAAAACTGGCACGGACCGAGCCATGCACACGGGCTTCGAAGTTTCTGTTTCCAGAGAGTACGGAGGCGGCGATGAGGTCACCTTCCTTGATGGCATCTTCAATTTCTGGTGCGAGGGGACCGGAGTTACCAATGCAGGTGGTGCAGCCGTAACCGACGGTCTGGAAGCCGAGCTGATCGAGTTCCGTCTGGAGCTTGGTGGCGTTAAGATAATCGGTGACAACCCGGGAACCGGGTCCGAGTGAAGTTTTTACATAGTGAGCGACACCAAGGCCTAGTGCGTTGGCTTTTTTGGCCACTAGGCCAGCAGCGAGCATTACACTTGGGTTACTGGTGTTTGTGCATGAGGTGATAGCCGCAATGAGAACGCTGCCGTGCTTGAGCTGTAGCTTGTCGTGGGAGGCTCTCGCCTCAACAGCCGTGCCGGCCTCCTCGAGAAGCTCAGCGCCTGTTGCTGAGAACCCAGCAGGGGCGTGAAGCTCGAGGTCAATAGCGACGTTGCGTGTATCAGCATTACGCGCATAACCGCCATCGGCGACAGGAGCGGTGAATAGCTCATTGAATTTATTGCCGAGCTTGGTGACGTCGATGCGGTCTTGTGGGCGCTTAGGTCCGGAGACAGCGGGAACGACACTTGCCATGTCAAAGTCGAGAGAGACGGAGTAGTCAATATCACCTTGTTCAGGGATGCCGAACATTTCCTGTGCTTTGAAGTAGTTCTCCACGGTGGAGCAGGTTTCTTCAGAGCGACCCGTGCCACGAAGGTAGGCGATCGTTTCTCCATCAATGGGGAAGAAGCCCATGGTGGCGCCATATTCGGGAGCCATGTTGGCAACGGTAGCGCGATCGGGCAGGCTTAGTGACTTGGCACCTGGGCCGTAGAACTCGACGAATTTCCCAACAACACCGTGTTCACGAAGTAGCTGAGTAATACTAAGTGTCAAATCTGTAGCGGTGACGCCCTCGGCAAGTTCGCCTGAGAGATGAACACCAACAACCTCTGGAACGAGGAAGGTGACGGGCTGGCCGAGCATGCCGGCTTCAGCCTCAATACCACCAACACCCCAGCCAACGACTCCAAGGCCATTGATCATGGTGGTGTGAGAGTCTGTGCCGACGAGGGTATCTGGATAGTAGGTGCCTTCTTTTTCAAGCACGCCTTTGGCGAGGTATTCTAAGTTGACCTGGTGAACGATGCCGATTCCGGGAGGCACTACTCCGAATGTTTCAAAAGCTTGTTGGCCCCACTTGAGAAACTGGTAACGCTCCTTGTTGCGGATAAATTCGATCTGGAGATTGCGTTCTAAGGCTTGCTGTGATCCGGCAAAGTCAACCTGCACGGAGTGATCGATCACGAGGTCAACGGGCACGAGCGGCTCGACGACGGATGCGTCAGCTCCTGCTTCTGCCGCCGCATTACGCATGGCTGCCAGATCAACGACGAGTGGAACACCGGTGAAATCCTGAAGAACAACACGAGCAACGGTAAAAGGAACTTCGTAAGTGCCGGGATTTGCGGCGTTCCAGCCAGCAAGATTCTGAACATCCTGTTCTTGTACTTTACGACCGTCACAATTTCTAAGCAAAGATTCGAGAACAATGCGGATTGAAATAGGGAGGCGGGAGATTTTTCCAAGGCCAGCTTCTTCGAGTGCTGGAAGTGAGTGATATTTGCCTTCGGTGCCGGAGCCTGTTTGGAATGTACGGATGGTATTCATAAGGAATTGATTCGTAGTTATTTATGCTGGAGGAATATAAAAAGGATATAGACCGATTCACATAATAATGAAACCTACCTGGTGGGGTAGGCGGGGGGAGAATAGTGGCGCGGTAGACTTTGTCAAGAAGTCCCGTCAATGCTTATGCCCCAAGGGTTTGACTAAGGGATTAACTGAAAAATTTGGCTAAAGCTGGGGGGCAATCACGGTTACCGCAGCTCGGGAGGGAATAGTGACGGGATTCCAGAAAAACGGCGGTTTTAGGACGCGCTGAGAGTCGAGCTTATCGTTAGCGATGATATTGAGCTGTTGCTTGGCAAACCCTTCATCGAGGATGTTTACGTTTGATTCGTCATTAATGTAGAGAGAGCGCGGATCAATATTGGCAGATCCAATGATCGAGAAAAGTTCGTCGATGACCATGACTTTGCAATGAATCATCGATGGGCGATACTCATAGATGTGAACTCCGGCCTTGAGCAGTTTGTGATACTGGTAAATGGAAAGATGTCTTATGGGCCAGGCATCGGTGTGCTCCCACGCGAAGATCATTTCCACATGAACACCGCGTTTGCGAGCATCGATGACTGCTTTCATCATAGGCCTGTCTAAAAAGATGTAGGAGTTTTTGATGACAATACTTTTACGTGCAGAGGCCATGGCTTGGCGGTAGATGTGAGGAATGGCGTAGTTCTTATCAATCGGGGAAGCGGTGTATGCCTGTGCCTTCACCTTGCCTGTGCGCTGTAAACGCGGGTAGTAGGCAATTCCTGATAGAGGCTTGCCCCCGCACTTAACCCAGTTCTCGTTGAAGTTTTCTTGCAGCTGGGCGACGACGGGGCCGGTTAAGCGGTAGTGGGTTTCTCGCCAGTGCTCTGGGCTCTGAGCATTCCCCATCCAGAAGTCAGCAACACCGCATCCGCCTGAGTAGCCGGTTTTGCCGTCAATGACCATGATCTTGCGATGGTCGCGGACATTGAAACGAAGCAGGTTTCTGAGGTTGAGTGGATGGTAGAGTTTCACATCGACCCCAGCCTTGATCATGCGCTCGTAGTTGGCATCTCCCATGCTCATGCCGCCCACGGAATCAAGAATGACATGAACCTTCACGCCAGCACGGGCGCGCTCACAAAAGGCACTGACAAACTGGCTAGCCATCTTGCCTTCAATGAATAGATAAGTCTCGAAGCTGATGCTCTTTTTCGCTGACTTGATGTCGTTGAGCATTGAGGGGAAGATTTTATCTCCATTCACGAGTATCTCAACATGGTTGCCGCTGGTCCATGGAGTGTTCACTGTATCGGCGGCTACTGTCTCAAATTTAGTAGTGCCAACAGCGGCAAGTCGATCTACAGGCTGGCGCATTTCTACACGGAGCCCGCGGATACATGAAGAGCTGAGCACTGCAATACCAACCGCTGCTATGCAAGGCAGTGAACGTAGTAGTTTCATGGTGAAATAATACGGCATGTCAAAAAACAAAGAGTGGAGACACTCTGAACGATGCCGGATGGTAATACGGGAAAGGACTAAAATACAAGTAATCTCAATGTACGATGGATTTCTCCCGCTTGGTGCGCTAAGTAGCGGCGTGGACACAATTGTGATCAAAGGAGCCAGGCAACACAACTTGCGTAATATCGACGTTGAAATACCGCGTGGTAAGTTGGTGGTGATCACGGGCCCCAGCGGTAGCGGTAAGTCATCGCTTGCCTTCCATACCCTCTATGCGGAGGGCCAGAGGCGTTATGTGGAAAGCCTGAGTGCCTATGCCCGCCAATTTCTCCATCAGCTCGATAAGCCTGACGTAGATTCCATTGAGGGGCTGAGTCCAGCGATAGCCATTGAACAGCGCAGTGGTGGGGTGAATCCTCGTTCGACCATTGCTACCGCCACTGAGATTTACGACTATCTGCGCATACTCTATGCTAGTGTGGGCATTCCTCATGACCCAAGCACTGGGGAGAGGTTAGTGAAAATGACGGCCCAAGACATTATCGAATGTTTGGCGGCGTCTGATGAGAGCACCAAAATAGTCATTCTTGCCCCGATACCACTTGAGGAAGCTGCGGATGTTGCCAGTCTGATTGAGAATTTACAAAGGCAGGGATTTGTTCGCCTTCGTGTGAATGATGATCTCTATGAACTCGATGAAGCGGCCTCGGCTTGGCCTCAGAAGCTCAAGAATGTTGAGGTGGTCGTCGACCGTTTAGTGATCAGGAAAGGGGTCGAAAGTAGATTGGCTGACTCCATAGAGACATCCCTGCGTATCTGCGGTAGTCAGGTGAGTTGTCTCGTTAAGAAACCTGATGAGGATGATTTCTCCGAAGTCTCTTACTCGACGAGCTACCGTAACCCAGTAACAGGTTTTGTATTGCCTGCTCTAACACCTAAGCATTTCTCTTTTAATTCAAGCCATGGTGCCTGTCGGGCTTGTCATGGTCTAGGCACTGAGATGTCATGCGACCCCAACCTTCTTGTTCCGGACCCGACAAAATCAGTAGCTGATGGTGCTATTGTGATGTGGAAAAGTAATAAACGTAAAAAGACTTTGCAGGATAGGCTGGTAGGCAAGCTCGCTGCGGCAATGCAGGTTGATCTTAGCCCCGCTTTTGAAAACCTTCCTGAAAGCTTCAAGGATGTGCTTTTTCATGGTGACAAGGTTGCTGGCTTTGAGGGCTTGTGTGCGAACGTGGAGAGGTTCTCGCGTGAGAGTAAAAGCAATGCGGTGCGCCGTAGTATGAGCCGGCTGATGATGGCAAACCCATGTGCCCGTTGTCAGGGGCGGCGGCTTAAACCTGAAATTCTCGCCGTCAAACTTGAGGGTCAAGATGGTGCCCTATACAGTATCGATGAATTCTGTGCTTTGTCTGTGGAAGCTGCATTGGCATGGCTCACTAAGCTTTCTCTGCCTAAAGATCGTGGCGACGCTCTGGCTGGGGTTGTTGATGACACCACCCGTCGGCTTCGTTTCCTCGATGATGTCGGCTTAGCGTATTTAAGCTTAGATCGAGCCAGCAATACTCTCTCCGGTGGAGAGGCTCAACGCATTCGTTTGGCTACACAAATTGGCGCCGGTTTGTCAGGCGTGATCTATGTCTTGGATGAACCGAGCATTGGGCTTCATAGTGCGGATAATGCGAGGTTGATTGCCGCTTTGGAACGTTTGCGTGATATTGGAAACACAGTAGTGATCGTCGAACATGACGAAGAGATGATACGCTCAGCGGATTGGCTGATCGATATTGGCCCTGGGGCCGGTATTCATGGCGGCAAATTACTGGCTGCGGGCACCCCCACGCAAGTGATCGGTCATCAAGATTCGATCACAGGGAAATGGCTCTCGGGCGAATCGAAGAGAGAGATCACCAAGAAGGCAGCCGAGAAAATTGGTGAGCTTGTCATCAAGAATGCTCGTGAAAATAACCTGCAGGATATTGATGTCGCTATCCCTCTGGGTATGCTTGTTGCCATAACCGGCCCCAGCGGCAGTGGTAAATCAACCTTGGTTGACCGTATTTTACGGCGTGTATTGGCCCGTCATTTTAATCATGCCTCGGCCAAACCTGGGGCTCATGATGGCATTGATGGCATTGAGCATTTGGATAAAGTCATTGTAGTGGACCAAAAGCCACTGGGCAGAAGTCCGCGTTCTAATCCTGCTACTTACACCGGAGCGTTAGATTTAATCCGCGCACTTTTTGCTAAATTACCTTTGTCCAGGCAACGTGGGTATGGAGTAGGGCGCTTTAGTTTTAATATGCAAGGTGGGCGCTGTGAAAAGTGTCAGGGAGATGGAGCTATTCGGCTGGATATGCATTTCCTCAACGACGTATACATTACTTGTGATTCATGTGCTGGAAGCAGATATAATAGGGAGACTTTAGAAGTTTCCTACAAGGGCTGTAACATCGCAGAGGTGCTGGAGATGACAGCTGAGGACGCAGCGCGCTTTTTTCAAAATGTGCCTAAGCTGGCGCGTATTCTGAATTCACTGTGTGATGTGGGTCTGGGTTACATCCAGCTAGGACAGTCAGCAAACACCTTGTCCGGCGGTGAGGCTCAACGTGTCAAATTAGCGCATGAGCTATCTCGACCGAATACGGGGCATTGTTTGTATTTATTGGACGAGCCGACAACCGGTCTGCATTACAATGACGTGCAAGTTTTATTGGATGTTCTTTTCCGGCTTCGGGATAACGGTAATTCGCTTGTGGTGGTGGAGCATAATCTGGATGTCATTGCGGTTTCGGATTGGGTGATTGATCTTGGGCCAGGTGGCGGCAGGCATGGAGGCCAGGTTGTTGCTGCAGGAAATCCAGCTGAAATAGCCTCTTCGGAGTCGCCGACGGGTAAATATTTAGATGCCATGCTTGCAGGTAATGCGTTATGATGGTGAGCGTGAGCCCTGATTTTTTTTCGTATTTATTAAACAATAGTTGCTGGGAGTATCGTTATGGGGAATGAAAAGGACAAATCTGTGAACAGCACACAAACAAATCTTACGCATCATCTATTTGCTAGCGCAGGGGCGACACAAGGCTCCGAGGCTAGCCAGAAGGATGGTGCGCAATCTCAACATGCGCCCGTGTCACCCACTGGCGGGGCCCCTGACTGGGGGCAATGGCTGATTGAAAACGGTGCCCGGATGCTACTATTTGCCCGCCAGCAAACACGCACTTCTGAAGATGCGGAGGATGTCCTCCAAGACGCTTTGGTTAAGTTGGCACGTAAGGTGGAAGAGGGTTCTTTTTTAGGTGGGCAGGAATCTTGGAGGCCTTTTCTTTACACAACCATTCGTAGGCTATCTATAGATCTCGGCCGTAAAAATGATCGTCGAGTAAAGCGTGAAAAAAAGTCCGAAGCAGACCGCGAAACAGAAACAGGAGGTCTCGCTGATCCGTGGTTTCACAGTGGGGTATCAAACCAGGAAACAAGGTCCTTGCTGGAGCTTGAACTAAAAAAACTACCTGCAAAATTCTCAGAAGTGATTATAATGAAAGTATGGGGAAATCATACATTCGCTGAAGTAGGAGAAATACTCGGCGTGTCTCTCAATACCGTTGCATCGCGTTACCGCTATGGACTCGAGCGACTCAGAAAAGCCCTTGAGACGACACGAGCAAAGGACGATCTTTAAGAGCATCAGCCACATTTTCTCAAACCTAGATCAAACGATATATTTTAGTAACATCATGCCAAACCATTCAGACCATGAACTACCACAAGAGCTCCTTGAACTCGAAGAGCAGCTGTGTGAATTAGTGCCTGCCTCAGTATGTTGTGAGCTTCACTCACGATTAGAGGAGTCCATGATCACCAGCATGAGTGCTCAAGTTCATTTCGAAGAAAGCACTCAGGAGCTAGAGGCTTTAGAAGTTCACCTTAAGGAAATGGCGCCGGTATCGATGCCTGCTAATATGCTGGATCGAATGGCTCAAGCTATGGACCAATGGCAAGAAGCGGAGTTCGCAGATGAAAACATCATAGGCTTTCGTGACAGCGACCCCCGTAAAAAAACGAAGTCGAAATTATTCGGTGTTGGTTTTCTTAGTGCTGCAGCTGCAGTTGCTTTAATTGCGGCCGTGACCGCTCTGGTGATACCTGACATTGCAACGAAGGGGACAAAGACGCTAGCTCAGAATACTCCTCCAGATTTCAACGCTTCTGATTTCAAATCTCCCGATTTTAGCAATCAGTCTTCTAATATACGTGGTATATCAGCTCCTTCCATTGCTTCGGGTAATGCCGCAAGTATGTCTCCTATGGCTGAGGTGTTGACGAGTAAGGTGATCAATAGCAAAGAGACAATTATTTATGACGATGCTAAAAATCCTTTCCGCTTCGTCGAGGTAGAATATTTGGATCAGGTGAAGGTTAAAAGCAGGGACGGCAGGGACGTTATTCTGAGCCGACCCAGAAAAGACGGCTATCTCATTCCAATCAAAGTATACTAATTTATTCAGACAAGAATGACGGTCTTTAACGTCTACTTAAGTGAGCAGAACAATCAGCTATTATTTTCATTTCATGCACGTTTTGATGTGTGAAATATAAATCAAAAAGACAAGAGAACAGTAAATCACCCTAGAATAATGAGCATGGATCAACATATTATTTGTAAAGTAAAAGCCCTTGCGGGGCTTGTATCTATTACCTTTGTTTTGCCCGCCATGGCTATTGAAAAGCCCGATACTGAGGCGGGCGGTAATGACAAGCGTCATCATGATGTTCCTGCAGATCTTATAGACCCTGCCGCTGTGGGCATGCCAGACAAGCAAGCAGCATTGAGTGTTGCTTGTATTGGTCTCGGTGGGGCTCCTGTGTCTGAGACCCTTGCCAAGCACCTTGGCCTGGAGCAGGGCGTAGGCCTCACGATTCACCATGTCATAGAAGGAGCACCGGCGGATAAAATCGGCATTAAGAAACATGATGTGCTGGTAGAATTTGATGGGCAGAAGATAGGGGGTTTTGAAGCCCTTCGAGATGCGGTGCGGTCAAAAAAACCAGCGGATGAGGTTGAGGTTGCCTTTATACAGGAAGGCGTTTTGAAGCGCAAACAGGCTGTTTTGGCTGAGCGTAAAATCGCCTTAGGGCAGGCCAATCAACTCGGCGCTGACCAAGAAAATAATCCGCTCTGGCGAGGTATGGGTGATTTGCCGAAGGGTGAACATGATCGTATGAGGGAAATGATGAAACGCCGCCTCGATGAGCTGGGTAAGCAGTTGGAAAAAGAAGGGGAGGTTCATCTCGATATGAAAAAGTTCCTGACCCCGGATCAGTTTGAAGAATTGCAAAAGCTAGCAAGGCCAGCGCCTGTGCCCGGCAAGCCCCAGAAGATGTTCAACTTCAATGCTCAGTCATCGATGACGGTAATGGACGATGAGGGCTCAGTTACGATCAAGGTGACAGACGGACATCATGAAGTAATGGTCAAAGATAAATCGGGCAAAGTGCTTTTTGATGGGCCCTATGAGACACCAAAGGACAAGGCTGCTGTGCCTGATGATGTTCGTGGCAGGATCGATAATATTAATTTTTTCAAAGATATGGAAAACGGCTTTAGATTTGAGGTGAAACCTAAGGCGGAGCCAGAGCTGGAGCCAGAGCTGAAGCCGGATGGGGCCAACCTCCCCCTCGGGGAATAAATATTTTGTCTAGTTCAGGGTTGGGAAAAGCTCTCGCAGGATTTTTTCTGTGGGGGCTTTTTTGGCGTCGATTAAGGTTGGTTAATAAAGTCAATACAGGTTATTATAAGACATGGCCAATGTGGAAGATCAGTCAAAGAATGCAGGGGATGATGTGTTTGATGATTTGCCCTACTTAATTAGGTTGCTGGATGATGAGGATCCCGCAGTTCGTCCCATCGTAAAGGAACGTATTTCTGAATTAAAAGGGGATATTAGCCACGACCTGGCGGCCCTCGGTATCAATATCAATACTGAGGGGAAAAAGCGCCTTTCGCGCCTACTTCAGCCCGGCAGGAGGGAGACACTGCGAAACGAGTGGTTGGTCCCCACGGGTGGCTCTGAAGCGCTAGGTGACGATTGGGAGAGCTTTGAAAATTTCCTCAGGCAAATATGTGATTTCATGCATGATGGGGTTACCTTGCGGCCTTCGCTCTCTGATAGCTTAGACATGCTCGCTGAAGAGATAGAACAAGATCTTGTTGATCCCAGTGCTAATGATCTACGGCGCTGGCTCTTTAAAAGCGGCCGCTACAAGGGAGACACCAAGCAGGCAGATGCTCTTAAGAACTATGACTTATGTCAGGTCATTGATTCACGCACTGGTAACCCTACAAGTCTTGCGTGTCTTTTCATGCTACTCGGGCGCCGCCTTGGTTGTCAGGTTGACGGCTGTAACTACCCAGGGCATTTCCTTGCACGTATCGATATTGGAGGAACGACGCACCTGATTGATTGTTTTCATGGTGGCAGGAAATTCGATGCCGACGCACTACTGCGTCTCCACCCCGAGATATCAGAGCGTGCCAGATGTGCGGTGACTGATGGTGGCGATCTTGGTTTTATACTTTTGCGTTATGTGACTGAAATGCAGCACAGCCTGAGCGCTGTGAACCGTGATAAAGATGCTGCGCTTTTTAAAGAGTTGGCAACCACCTTGAAAGAATGAGGGAAGAGTTTCTGCGCACAGAAATAGAGGGTCATCTACTACATCGTCTCATTATCCACCCAGCAGAGGGCGTGGACGTGTCAGCTGTAGCCATTTTCTACCATGGCCAGGGAGACTACGCAGAGCGTTACCTCGATATATTGCATCCCTTTGTAGATCGCGGGGTGCGATGTATTATTACGGAGCTACCAGGTCACGGGCACAGTCCAGGAGTCAGAGGTCACTGTGGAGATGTCCATCTTCTTGACGCTGTGATTCAAAGCGCGCTTGAGGATGTCAATAATAGCTCTGATCTTCCCTATGGCGTAATGGGTCACTCCATGGGTGGTCTGCTGGCAGCCAGACATCTCGTGCTTGCCGGTCAAGGTAGCTTGCCGATTCCGGATTTCGCCTGGCTGTCATCGCCGCTGGTTGATCCGAGTAGGGGAAGGCACCCGGCTTTTCTGAGGGCTGCTCGACTACTTTCACCTATAGTGCCAGCGCTTACTTTTTCAACTCACGTTAAGCCTGAGAATTTCGCCTCAAGTGCAGCTGATGAAAGCCCGCGGGTTGAACTTCCCGTCGAAGATGAATGTATCACGAGGAGCAAGCTATGGCACAATCGAGTGTCGCTTGGCTGGGGAACATCTCTGCTTGATTTTGCAGACTTGGTGAATGAAAACATTAAAGATATTCCGGAAAGCATAGCTCTGTTATGCACCCAAGGAAAAGCTGACCCAGTATGTCCCGCTGAGCTTACCAAGCGATTGTTTGATCGACTTCCTAATCACAATAAGCATTACGAAGAAATCGAGGAGCTGCGGCATGAGCCCTTCAGTGGTGCGGGCAGCGAACAGCTTTTCCAAACACTCGATCACTGGGTTGGCTCGCTGAGTATGCTGACTAGCCAACAAGAAAAAGCTCCTACCTGAAAACAGATAGGAGCTTTGAAAATTTTAGGACGCTTTGTTTAGAGTGCTAGTCTAGCTTACTTTGAAGCAGGCTCTGAGTCATCACCATCAACCTTAACGTTGATTTTCAGTGTGGCTGTAACCTCAGGGTGAAGCTTGATCTCAATGTTCTGCTTGCCTGATGTTTTGATGGGGCCGCTGAGCTCAATCGCATGCCGGTCCAATTCGATGCCTTTTTCGGCAAGTTCCTTGTGGATGTCGATCGTGGTGATTGATCCGAACGCTTTACCACCCTGACCAGACTCCAGAGTGAAGTCCAATTTGAGTTTGCCGATCTTGGAAACAAGAGCCGTTGCTGCCTCAAGCTCCTCTGCCTCGCGCTGAACACGCTTAGAGTTGAGTGACTCAAGGTGCTTGAGATTTGCTTTGCTGGCTTCGAAAGCCTTGCCTTCTGGGATTAGAAAATTGCGAGCGTAGCCAGCCTTGACGGTGACAACGTCGGCTTCTGAACCAAGGTTGTTGATTTTTTCGCGGAGAATAACTTCTGTAGTGGCCATAAGGAAAAGTAGTTGTTGATGTGCAGAATACTCTGCGGGGGGCATGAGATAGGGGCATAGCAGCCCTGAGTCAAGCAGGATTTCCCATAGTTTACGGCTTTGTTTGTGTGGGCATACAAGCGCGGGTATTTCGGTGAGTATTTCTGTGTTGCAAGGCTAAGCCCGCAGGCTAATTTCAGAGGGTATGGTTGTCCTGCGTAAATACACGATGCTAATCCAGGCAGAGCTTGCAAGGTTGGAACTCGCCAGTTTTGGTATTAATTCTACTATTCTAGATGAAATTGTCGGATCAATTGCGCCTCATTTGACAATGCACAGCGGTGTCAGATTAGTCGTTGCTGAGGAAGATGAGCAGGAAGCTGACACTATTCTTGCAGCCATGAAAAAACGTAATGCCACTTAAGCGTTGGAACATAGATAGATCTTAAGAATGACCAGCACTGCAATGTGTGATACGTAGTGTATTCATGCCTATATGGAAACAATCCCCCCACATATCCTATTAGGTGCTTACACGGAAGGTGTATTTCCGATGGCGGATGAGGGTGAGATCTTATGGTTTGCTCCACTAATGCGTGGCGTGATTCCCCTGGATGATCGCTTTCACATACCTCATGGGCTGAAACGAACCCTCAAGGGCAATAGATACGAGGTGAAAGTGGATACGGCATTCCTCGAGGTGATCAGCAGCTGCCGCCAGCGCGAAGAGACATGGATAGACGACATGATAGCTAATAGTTATACTCAGCTTCATGAGCTTGGGTATTGCCACTCTTTTGAATCTTGGGACGACGAGGGTCTGCAGGGTGGGCTTTACGGGGTTGCTATTGGCAGGGCTTTTTTTGGAGAAAGCATGTTTTCACGCAAGACAGATGCGAGCAAGGTGGCCTTGGCATACCTCGTTGACTGGCTCAGGGAGCATGATTTCATCTTGCTTGATACCCAGTGGATGACCGATCACTTGCGGCAATTCGGCGGTATGGAAGTGCCTCGCGAGGAATATATCAAGTTGCTTGCAGAGGCGCTTGCAGAAGAAGGGGAAGAGGGATAAGTAGAGGTATGACTCGTTTTCGCCCATGTATTGACCTCCATGATGGTCAAGTTAAACAAATCGTCGGAGCTACACTCAGCGACACAGGAGCTCCGCCAACTGAAAACTTTGTCTCAGATCGTGAGCCGGCATGGTTCGCAGATCTCTACCATAAGGATGAGTTGAGAGGCGGCCACGTAATCCAGCTGGGTGCGGGTAATGTTGATGCTGCGCGTGATGCACTGCAAGCTTGGCCCGGAGGAATGCAGCTGGGTGGGGGGATTAACATTCGCAATGCCGTTGAGTGGCTAGAGGCTGGGGCTTCTCAAGTGATCGTGACCTCGTGGCTTTTTGATGATGATGGCAAGTTTCGTGAAGATCGCTTACGAGAGCTCGCCAATGAAGTTGGCCGGGAAAACGTGGTGGTGGATCTGAGCTGCCGAAGCACAGAGTCAGGCTGGACGGTGGCTATGAACCGGTGGCAAACGTTGACATCAATCGATGTCACTCACGCTACTCTGGAAACGCTTGCAGAGTGGTGCTCTGAATATCTTGTTCACGCTGCGGATGTCGAGGGCTTGTGCGGCGGGGTTGACGCTGAGCTCGTAGACGTATTGGGGGCCTGGGCGGGCATACCAATCACTTACGCAGGCGGGGTTGCCACCATGGCTGATCTCCAGTTGGTCTCTGAACGCAGCGGTGGAAGCGTGGATGTGACGGTGGGCAGCGCTCTCGATATTTTTGGTGGTTCTGGGGTCAAGTATGAGGACTTGTTGGCTTGGAACCTAGGTAGCCGATGACCTCTATTTATATCATCCTGACAGTTGTCGTATTGATAAGCGTTGGGTTTATCGCCCAAGCTGCGATCATTCGCTCGCGGCGACAGAAATGGATGGAGCTAAGGCTGAGTGACGAGGAGCGTCATGCTATTGCCCAAGATTTTGTCATCTTTGATCGGATCCCTGATAATCTTCGAGATGAGTTGGAGGGTTTGATGCATGTTTTTCTATTCGAGAAGTCGTTTGAGGCTTGTGGCGGATTGGAGGCAGTTACTAGACACATGCAGCATGTTATAGCTGCTCAGGCTTGTCTTTTACTGGTCAATCGCAATCACGATTTCTACCGTAAGCTACGCAGTGTTTTATTATATCCTTCTGCCTATAAAGCCAAAAACGAGCATGGCCACGACGATGTGAGATTAGGCGAGAGCTGGCAATCGGGCAGCGTGGTATTAGCATGGGAAAGCGTTATCGCCGGAGGAAGAAATCAAGAAGACGGTAATCACGTCACTCTGCATGAGTTTGCGCACCAACTCGATCAAGCTGATGGGGCGGCTGATGGGGTTCCTGAACTTTCAGGCGCTGGCACATACCGAGACTGGTCGCTGGTTTTTAATCAGGCTTTTATTCGCTTCCAACGCAAACTTGAAAAGGGCCGTCGAACAGTGATCGATCCATACGGAGCCACCAATCCAGCTGAGTTTTTTGCTGTCGCGACAGAAACCTTCTACGAAAAGCCTAAACAGCTCAGCGAGCACTACCCTGAAGTCTACGAGCAACTTAAAAGCTACTATCGTGTCGATCCGGTAAAATGGATCCCCTAAAATAGGGAGGATTGAAGAGGCTGATGTATTATACCATCCCGAGCTTCATTTTCCCTTCCTCGGAAATCATGTCCTGATTCCACGGTGGATCCCAAACCAAATCAACGTGCGCATCTTCAATGCCCTCAATAGTCATGATGCGTGCCTGTGCATCAGCCGCAATGACCGGACCCATGCCGCAACCGGGAGCAGTCAGGGTCATTTTCACATTAGCGATTTTTTTGCCATCCTTTTCCTCAAGCGAGCAATCATAGACGAGGCCAAGATTGACGATGTCGACGGGTATCTCAGGATCGAATACTTGTTTCAGCTGATTCCAGATATGGTCCTCTGGGGTAGCGTCTGTGGGTAAAGAGTCTCCGCCAGTACTAGTGGAAGTTGTGTCTGAAGGATCAATTCCCAGTGCGTCAGCATCTTCTGACGGGATGCGGGCAAGCCCGGACTGAGTGGCTACTGTGTAGGAGCCTCCTAGTGTTTGAGTGATGATCACAGCTGTTCCAGCAGGAAGAACAAAAGGATCTCCGCTGGGAATCTGCACAGCATTCACTTCGCGATTGGTGATAATCTCAGTCTGCATGGCGAATTGATCACACGGGCACTGCCTTTTGTCAACTCAAGCTGTAAAGCGCACAGAAAAATAATGCCTGTTTTTTGATTCTCAGTTTGCATCCTCAGTCCAACCAACTATAAGCACGAGATACTTTTATTATGAGCGAACAACCATCCGAACTACACTGTCGTCGTTATTGGCAAAAAAATATTACCTTGGTCATGATCCTGCTGGGTGTGTGGTTTGTTGTCAGCTTGGGGGCCGGTATTTTATTCCGTGACTGGTTGGATGAGTCTCTGCCGAAGGTGGGGAATGCGCCTCTTGGCTTCTGGATGGCTCAGCAAGGTTCTATCATCTGTTTCGTGATTATTTTATACGTCTACAAACACATGATGAACAAGCTGGAGGGTGAGGAAGGTTTCACATCTAAAAAATAATTATACTATGAGTCAAGATTACTGGAATTACATCTTCATCGGTCTGTCCTTTGTCCTTTATATCGGCATTGCCGTAAGGTCTCGCGCGGGTTCTACCAAGGAATATTATACCGCTGGCGGTGGGGTTTCTCCCTTGGCTAATGGCATGGCTACCGCAGCGGACTGGATGAGTGCTGCGACCTTCATCTCGATGGCTGGCACTATCGCCATCAGTGGCTATGACGCTTCCCGCTTTTTGATGGGCTGGACCGGAGGCTTTGTCCTATTGACCATTCTCATGGTTCCTTTCTTACGTAAGTTTGGTAAAGCAACCGTGCCTGACTTCATCGGTGACCGCTACTACTCGAAATTAGCCCGCGCTGTCGCTGTGCTTTGCGCTATCTTTATATGCATGACTTACATTATGGGCCAGATGCGCGGGGTGGGGGTTGTTTTTTCTCAGCTCTTCGGCATTGGCATTCCTGCCGGGGTGGCTACTGGTGCGGGTATCGTTTTTGTCTACGCAGGTATGGGGGGCATGAAGGGCATTACCTACACCCAGGTGGCTCAGTATTGCGTGATGGCATTTGCCTACACTATTCCAGCGATCTTCATCGCTATTGCTCTAACCGATAACTTTATTCCTCAGCTTGGTTTAATAGGCGACTACACGGCTGGGGCGAAGGAAAGCATTCCCTTCCTCACCAAGATCAACAACATCAACACGGAATTAGGGTTCAGCGAGTATACTTCAGGAAAAATGTCGAAGGTGAATATGTTCTGTATTACAGCGGCATTAATGTGTGGAACCGCTGGCCTTCCTCACGTTATTGTTAGGTTCTTCACCGTTAAGAATGTTCGTGCCGTAAGGAGCTCGGCTTGTTGGACTTTGTTATTTATTGCGGTCATTTACCTGACAGCCCCAACGATCGGAGCGTTCTCTCGAGTTAACCTCATTGAAAAACTCAATAACACCAGCTACTCAGAAGCGCCTGCGTGGTTTAAGGAATTTGAAGAAACCGGCCAGATGGCATGGGTTGATAAAAACAATGATGGTAAGATTCAGTATTCCGGCCCAGCCAAATCAGAAGCTGGGACGTCCTCGCCCTTCATGGGATCCAAGCCAGTCTATCCCGCATATGATGCGCCTAAGGAGCAACGTATCGGCATACACGGCGAAAGGCTGCTTGCGATGAAGGCGGACATGACCAACCCCAATGAGCTTTGGTTCGGTAACGATATCATGGTCATGGCCAATCCTCACATGGGAGGTCTTCCCAAGTGGGTAATTGCCTTACTCATGGCAGGTTGTATCGCAGCAGCTTTGTCGACGGCAGCTGGGTTGTTACTCGTGCTTTCCACATCCATCTCACATGACCTGATGAAGAAGATCATCAAGCCTGACCTGACAGATAAAGAAGAGGTGAGGTATGCACGCATAGCCTCATTCGTCGCTCTTGGAGTGGCTGCCTATTTTGGAATCAATCCTCCCTCGGCATTCATCGCTAAAACCGTAGCCTTCGCCTTCGGTTTAGCAGCGTCATCCTTCTTCCCGACATTGCTGATGGGTATCTTTTCTAAGAAAATGAACAAGGAGGGCGCTATTGCTGGCATGCTAGCCGGTATCAGCTTTACCTTAGGCTACATCATCTACTTCCAGTTCCTTGGTGGTAAACCAGAGCAGTATCTCCTTGGAATCTCTCCAGAGGGAATTGGCTGTATTGGAATGCTGCTTAACTTCGCAGTGGCATTTTTAGTAAGCTCATTTACGCCAGCCCCACCACAGGAGGTTGTAGACATGGTTGAGTCCATTCGCTTACCGGATAATCCTAATGATGAGGGCGATTCTGCGCCTCCCGTTGTCCACTGATACCCTTCTATTTTAGCCAATCAATGCCTGAGGATTAGGCGGTTGTGCTTGTGATGGAAAAAAGAGTTAAAAAAGATACCAAAAGGTATTGACGTGACGTCGATTTCGGGTAGTTTCCCGCCGCCGCTCCATTGGAGGGCACGTGAGTGACATCCAAGTCAATCGTAGACAATGTTCGTAAGGGCTCGTTTGCGGTTGGTTTTTTTATCTCCACGTTGAAGTGATCTTTTACAGTTTGGTCCTGCTTACAAGGCGGATGACATGTTGAAACTTACAGCCACCACGGTTGTTTGTGGAGTGTTACCCGGACGGTGTAGTCAGGATGGAAGAGGAAAGATTGAATTGTGCGCTGTGTGCCTGTTTTATAACTGGTGCGCAGAGAAGTGGAAAGCGGATCTCGCAAG
>Ga0206128_1000796_pt1 | contig 34080 bp, 32 predicted proteins | sample Helgoland_Spring_7_FD_148601 | JGI IMG/M metagenome (GOLD analysis project Ga0206128, IMG submission 148601) | Pelagic subsurface seawater microbial communities from Kabeltonne, Helgoland, North Sea - Helgoland_Spring_Bloom_20160426_1 | ecosystem: Environmental > Aquatic > Marine > Epipelagic ... | reverse complement strand
TAGAGGTACTAGATTATTTATTATAGGTTCAACTAATCCTTCCTCAGAAAATTTAATGGAGATGTTATTAATGATTGATGCTGCTAAACGTGCATCTGCCAGACATATAACAGCTGTTATCCCATATTTTGGCTGGGCAAGACAAGATAGAAAAGACAAGCCACGTGTTCCAATTGCCGCTAAGATGATTGCTAAAATACTGGAATCAGCTGGAGCAACTAGAATTATTACAATGGATTTACATGCAGACCAAATTCAGGGATTTTTTGAAATTCCTGTAGATCATCTTTATGCATCAACCATCTTTTTACCCTATTTACAAAGTCTAAATTTAGAAAATTTAACCATAGCTTCACCTGACATGGGAGGATCAAAACGTGCTTATGCCTATGCAAAAGCATTAGAAAGTGATGTAGTTATTTGCTATAAGCAAAGAGCAAAAGCTAATGTTATTTCACATATGGAATTGATCGGTAACGTAGAAGGAAAAAATGTAGTCCTTGTCGATGATATGGTAGATACAGCAGGTACACTGACTAAAGCTGCTGATCTTATGATAGAAAGAGGTGCACTAAGTGTAAGAGCAATTTGCACTCATCCTATATTGTCTGGTAACGCTTATAATAATATAGATAACTCAAAACTTAAAGAATTAATAGTCACGGACTCTATTCCATTAATTAGTTCAAATTCTAAAATTAAAGTGTTATCTTGCGCCGATTTATTTGCTGATGTTATGAAAAGAGTTCATAATAATGAGTCAATAAGTTCGAAATTTATTATGTAAATAATTAAATAAAAATCAAACAATGAAATCAATTACAATTAACGGATCTAAAAGAGAAAGCGTGGGCAAAAAGTCAACAAAAGCCTTACGTAATGCTGGACAGGTACCTTGCGTTATATACGGAGGAGATACCCCTTTGCATTTCTCTGCACCAGAGTTGGCATTCTCTAAACTTGTATATACATCAAAAGAGCGCATACAGTTGTAGTTACACTAGATAGTGGAGAAAAATTAGACGCAGTTTTACAGGATATTCAGTTTCATCCAGTTACGGATAGAATTTTGCATATTGACTTTTATCAGCTATTTAATGATAAACCAATTGCTATGAATATTCCAGTAAATATTGTTGGAAATTCAATAGGAGTAAAAATGGGTGGAAATCTTCAAAAAAATCAACGAAAGTTGAGAATTAAAGCTCTTCCAACTAATTTACCAGATTATATAGAAATTGATATCAGTAAACTTGAAATCGGTCAGAGAGTATATATTAGAGAAATTTTAAATGATTCATACACTTTCTTACAACCTGAAAGCACTGTTGTTTGTCAAATTAGAAGAGCTAGAGCTGCTTTAGTTGAAGCTACTCTAGAAGATGAGGATGATGAAGGTTCAGAAGAAACTGGCGATTCTAAAGAAGCACCTGCTGATGGGGCTGCAGCACCTGCCGCACCTGCTGAAGGAGCTGATGATGCAGCAAAATAAATATTTAGTTATTTATTAAGTTATTCAAAGCATTCTGGCAAATATGTCAGAATGCTTTTTTATTTTTGTGGTATTAGATTTAAACGATGAAAAAGTATTTAATTGTTGGTTTAGGAAACATTGGTCAGGAATATACTAACACAAGACATAATATTGGATTTGAAATATTAGATTCTTTTGCAGATAAAGCCAATATTTCATTTTCAAATGCGAGATTTGGTAGTATAAGTGAATACAAGTTTAAAGGACGTTCGTTTATTTTTCTAAAACCAAATACTTACATGAACCTTAGTGGATCAGCGGTCACACACTGGCTTAAGTCTGAAAAAATCCCACTCACTAACTTACTGATTATTAGTGATGATTTAAACCTTCCGTTCGCAAAATTAAGATTAAAACCAAGTGGTAGTAACGGAGGTCATAATGGATTAAGAGATATTGAAAGTTCATTAAATACTACTGAATATAATAGATTGAGGGTTGGAATTTCTAATGAATTTAAAAAAGGACAGCAAAGTAATTTTGTTTTATCTAAATTTTCTGACGAAGAACTTTTAAAGCTAACCGAACTTAAAGAAACTGTTAATGAATTAATTATTTCATTTGTAATGAGCGGAATCTCTATTACGATGAATACATATAATTTAAAAAATTGATTAGAGAAAACTTAAAAGATTATAATTCAACAAAGCCATCTGTGATAACTATAGGAACTTTTGACGGAGTTCATATTGGTCACAAAAAAATTATTAATCAACTAACATCTATATCCTCAAAGAATAACTTAATTTCAATATTGTTGTCATTTTTTCCTCACCCTAAAATGGTATTACAAAATGACAAAGAACTTAAGTTAATTAATACAATTCAAGAGAAAGAGGGTTTATTAAATAGTTTAAACTTAGATTACTTGATAATTAAAGAGTTTACTAAAGAATTTTCAAGACTAAGTGCACTAGAATTTGTTCGTGATATTCTTGTCAACAAACTTAACGCTAAGCATATAATAATTGGTTACGATCATCATTTTGGTAGAAATAGAACTGCAAATATTGAGCAGTTAAAAGAATTTGGAGAGTTATATGATTTTAAAGTGACAGAAATTTTAGCTCAAGATATTGATGATATTGCAATAAGCTCAACAAAAATCAGAAAGTCTTTAATAAATGGAGAAATAACATTGGCAAATAAATTCTTAGGTTATAATTTCTTTTTTAGTGGAAATGTTGTCCATGGCAATAATATTGGAAAAACTATTTCCTTCCCAACGGCTAATATTAAAATAGATGCACCATATAAATTAGTTCCTAAAAATGGAGTTTACATAGTCAAAACTATTATTGACAATCAAATTACTTTTGGGATGATGAATATAGGTTATAACCCCACTTTTAATGGCAAACAAAAGTCTATTGAAATTCATTTTATGAATTTTAACAAAAACATCTACGATAAAACTTTAACTATTGAAATGATTTTGAGAATTAGAAATGAAATAAAATTTAATTCAGTGGATGATTTAAAAAAACAACTTGAACAAGACAAACTAAGTACTTTGAACTATATTAAGAGTTTAAATATTTGATATCAAATCAAATATGATTAATTTGGATTAATTATTATTTTTTATATGTTAGAAATAAATTTTATTAAGGAAAATAAAGATTTAGTAGTTAAGTCACTTTCTAAAAGAAATTTGGATTCGTCTTCTATGATTGAGTCTGTTATTGAGATAGATATTAAAAAGAGGAAGATTCAAACTGAACTTGATTCTATATTACATCAGTTAAATTTAATTTCGAAAGATATTGGAGATTTGTTTAAAAAAGGACTTCAAAAAGATGCCCAAATTTTAAAAGAAAAAACTGTTAAGTTAAAAGAAAATAGTAAAAAGTTAAACGAAGATTTAATAACTACTAAAGAAGAATTACAAAGTATTCTTAATAAAATACCAAATATTCCCCACGAATTAGTTCCTATTGGTAAAAGTGAAGAAGATAATGTTGAAATATTTAGTGACGGTGATATACCAAAACTTATGGAAGGATCTCTACCTCACTGGGAAATTGCTAAAAAATATGATATAATTGATTTTGAGTTAGGAAATAAGATTACAGGTGCTGGTTTTCCTGTCTACAAGGGCAAAGGTGCTAAATTACAGAGAGCATTAATTTCTTTCTTTCTTGATATGAATACTCAAGCTGGATATAATGAAGTTCAAGTTCCTCATTTAATTAATGAGCAATCAGGATTCGGGACTGGCCAATTACCTGACAAAGAAGGTATGATGTATTATATTAATGAAGATAATTTGTATTTAATTCCAACTGCTGAAGTTCCAGCCACAAATATTTTTAGGGATGAAATTGTTCTAGAATCTGACTTACCTAAATTGCTAACATCTTATACTCCATGTTTCAGAAGAGAAGCTGGTAGTTATGGTGCACATGTAAGAGGTTTAAATAGATTGCATCAATTTGATAAAGTAGAAATTTTAAGAGTTGAGCATCCAAATAATTCATATGCTGCTCTTGATACAATGGTAGAACATGTAAAATCTATTATCAATAAATTAAAGCTTCCTTATAGAATTTTAAAATTATGTGGATCAGATTTAGGGTTCACTTCCTCTTTGACTTATGATTTTGAGTTATTTTCAGCTGGGCAAAGTAAATGGTTAGAAGTATCGTCAGTTTCAAATTTTGAGACATTTCAAGCAAATAGGTTAAAATTAAGATTTAAAAACAAATCTGGAAAGACACAACTTGCACATACATTAAACGGAAGTTCATTAGCCCTTCCAAGAGTATTAGCTACTTTGCTAGAGAACAATCAAACTCCAAATGGTATCGTTATCCCTGATGTTCTTGTCCCTTATACAGGGTTCTCTATAATTGATTAATTATGAGAAATGTCAAGCCAAAAAAATATTTAGGTCAACATTTTTTAAATGATGAAAATATTGCTAGAAAAGTAGTTGATTCTTTGTCTTTATGTAATTATTTAAATGTTTTAGAAATTGGTCCTGGCACAGGAGTTCTTACAAAATATTTGATAAAAAAAAATATTAATTTAAAACTTATTGAAATAGATAATGAATCGGTTGAGTTTCTAAAATCAGAACTATTTATAGATCCGTCAATTATATTAGAACACGATTTTTTGAAATTGGATTTATCAAATGTTTTTTCAGAAAATTTTGCTATAATTGGTAATTTCCCTTATAATATTTCAACTCAAATTATTTTTAAAGTTTTAGAAAATAAAAATAATATTCCTGAATTAATTGGAATGTTTCAAAAGGAAGTTGCAGAAAGAATTTGTGAAAAAAAAGGAAGTAAAAAATATGGAATACTTTCTGTTTTGACCCAAGCTTATTTCGATACACAATATTTATTTTCAGTACCTGCTTCAGTATTTACACCTCCTCCAAAAGTTATTTCTGCTGTAATAAGGCTTGTGAGAAAAGAACAGATTAATATTAATTATAACGAAAAACTTTTTTTTAAAGTTGTTAAATTATCTTTTCAGCAAAGAAGAAAAACTCTTAGAAATAGCTTAAAGTCTTTTAATTTAAGTGATATTTTAAGAGAAGATGCTATCTTTGATTTAAGACCAGAACAATTATCCGTTAGAGATTTCATATATATAACGGATTTAATTGATAAAAACATTTAGACTTTTGAACAAAGTTAAAAAAAATATAAAATTTGAATTAACTGATTTATTAATAAATCAGGTCATTGATTTAGTTGACAATAATCAAAATACATTATTGTTGGCTAAATTAAATGAACTTCACCATGCTGATATTGCTGAAATTTTAGAGGAATTAAATGTTGATCAATCTATCTATATAATTAAGCTTTTAGAAAGTGATAAAACTTCTGAAATTCTTATGGAATTAGATGAAGATTTTAGAGAGCAAATTTTAAACAAACTTTCCCCCAAAGAAATTGCTAAAGAAATTGAAGAACTTGACACAGATGATGCAACTGATATAATTTCTGAATTGTCAGTTGAAAAGCAAAAGAAAGTTATTTCAAAAATAATTGATGCTGAACACAAGGCTGACATTAAAGAGTTGTTAAAATATGATGAAGATTCTGCAGGTGGTTTGATGGCAAAAGAATTAGTTAAAGTCAACGAAAACTGGACTGTAACAAAGTGTGTTAAGGAGATGAGAATTCAAGCTATTGAAGTTACTAGAGTTCATTCTATTTATGTTGTTGATGATAAAGACAAACTTATCGGAAGATTATCTTTGAAAGATTTATTAGTTGCCAATCCAAGATCAAATATTAAGTCAGTCTATATCCCGAAAGTTGATTCTGTAAATGTTCATGATGAAGCTGAAAGTGTTGCTAATATTATGCAAAAGTATGATCTAGAAGCAATCCCTGTTGTAGATGATAAAAATATTTTACTTGGAAGAATAACAATAGATGATATTGTTGATTTAATCAAAGAAGAAGCAGAGAAGGATTACCAACTAGCAGCAGGTATATTGCAAGATGTTGATGTTGATGATACAATTGTTCAGTTATCTAGAGCTAGACTCCCATGGCTTTTGCTGGGTCTTTTAGGTGGTATAGGAGCGGCCATTGTAATGGGTGCTTTTGATGAAATATTAGTGAAACATCAAATTTTATTTTATTTCACTCCTCTAATTGCTGCTATGGCTGGAAATGTTGGAGTGCAATCTAGTGCAATTATTGTTCAAGGTCTTGCTAATGATGATATAAGAGGAAGTGTAAATAATAGACTTGTTAAAGAGACTTTTTTATCTATTCTTAACGGATTTATCTTATCTGTAATCTTATTTTTATTTATCATGTTTTCTGGTGAAGAATATTTGGTCGCTCTTGCAATTTCAATTTCACTGGTAATTGTTATAATTGTTGCAGGTATAATCGGCACATTTATCCCTCTTTTTTTAGATAAAAGAGGTATTGATCCAGCTATAGCAACTGGTCCTTTTATCACTACAAGTAATGATATTTTTGGCATTTTAATTTATTTTTATATTGCTAAATTAATTTTGCCTATTTAATGAAGATTCTTCATATTGATTCTAATCACCCAACATTAATTTCTACTTTAAAAAATAATGGATACATCAATGACATTGATATTTCCTCTTCAAAAGAAGAAATAATTAAGATTATAAAAGACTATGATGGATTAATTTTAAGAAGTAGATTTAAAATTGATAAAGATTTTATTGACAATGCCTCTAATTTAAAATTTATTGCTAGAGTTGGTTCAGGTCTGGAAAATATAGATTGTAATTATGCGAAAAGTAAAAATATTGAAGTAATATCTTCACCAGAAGGAAATAGTAATGCTGTTGGTGAGCATGCAATGGGTTTATTATTATCTCTGCTAAATAATATTAATACATCTTCAAATCAAGTAAAAGAAGGACTTTGGTTTAGAGAGAAAAATAGGGGGTTTGAAATTGAAGGCAAAACAGTAGCTATACTTGGAATGGGCAATACTGGAAAAAGTTTCGCAAAAAAAATTTCTAGTTTTAATTGTAAAGTTGTTTTTTATGATATTAATGAAAAAATTGAAAGTAAATACGCCAAAAAAACCTCTTTAGATTTTTTGTATAAAAATGCAGATATTGTTAGTTTACATTTACCTTTTACAACAACAACAACTGATTTATTTAATAAAGAATTTATTCAAAAATTTGACAAACCTTTTTGGTTTATAAATACTAGCAGAGGAAAAATAGTTAATACTCCTGATCTTGTCGATGCTTTAAATGAAAAAAAAATACTAGGAGCTGGTTTAGATGTGATTGATATTGAAAGTTCATCATTTAATAACATAGAAAAAGAATTAAATCCATACTTTAACGAACTAATTAATTTAAAAAATGTAATTATTACCCCTCATATTGCAGGGTGGACATTTGAAAGTAATGTTAAATTATCTCAAATCATCATAGACAAAATAAAATCTTTACTTAAATAAAATGAAAAAAATTTTAGTATTATGTACTGGAAATTCATGTAGAAGTCAAATGGCTCATGGCTACCTGGAATTTTTTGCTAAATCAAGATTAAAAATATTTAGTGCAGGGATTGAAGTACACGGAGTTAACTCGACAGCAATTAAGATTATGAAAGAAGACAAAATTGATATTTCAAACTACTCTTCAAAACCATGTTGATGAATATTCGCATATAGATTTTGATTATATAATAACTGTTTGCGATCACGCTAAGGAAAGCTGCCCTTTGTTTGATGTTAACGATGCAATTAAAATCCATAAAAATTTCTTTGATCCTTCAAAATCTGATCACAAATCAAAATTATTTTTTGAAAACTTTAGAATTGTTAGGGATGATATAAAAAAATATTGCAAGGAATTTATAAATGAAATCGTTTAAATTTTTAAACACAACACAAATCAATTGAGATGTATTATTGTAAGTCTGCTCAATTAATATTTCTTTATCTTTTTTAAATTTTGCAAATGATTTTTCTTCGAAGTTTCTTACAGTATATAATTTCAAATCTTTTTTAACTTCAATTTTAAAATTAGATTTTAGCTCAGTTATTAATTTATCAATATTGTTGTAATCATCTTCTAGACATAAGATTAGACTAATTGCAGAATTTTGAGTAAGATTTATTTTAACCTTGTTATTGGATAATAAAGTTAAAATTGCTTTTGTTTTATCATTAATTGTAAAGGAAAAATCTAAGGAAGAAATACTTAAAAGTATTTGATTTTCTTTTAAAATATAGCAAGGCACCTTAGGGAATATATCTTTGGATTTGCTGACACAAGTACCCAAGGCAGTTGGATTTATATAGGATTTAACATATAAAGGAATTTCTTTTTTTTGTAATGGCTGTATTGTTTTTGGATGAATAACAGAAGCACCATAAAATGCAAGTTCAATTGCCTCAGTGTAAGATATTTTTTCTAATAAAGTAGTGTTTTTGAATTTCTTTGGATCAGCATTAAATATTCCGTCTACATCTTTCCAAATAGTTACTGAGTTTGCATTTAAACAATAGGCAAATATAGAGGCTGTATAATCACTAGCTTCTCTTCCCATAGTTGTAGTAAAGTTATCATCGTTACTAGAAATAAACCCCTGAGTTAAGCTTATATTGGAATTAAAATTTGTTTTTAAAATATTTGCCTGAGTTAATTCCCAATTTATATTTGCATTTCTATAGAAAGAATCTGTTTTTATCAATTCTCGAACATCTTTAAATCCACTTTTTATATTAACACTGTTAAAATATTCATTTATAATTTTGGATGATAATAGCTCGCCGAAGGGAATTATTTGATCATAAATAAAATTATAGTTTGGAGATTTATTATTTTTTAAAAAATCTTGTATTTTCTGAAAATCATTTTTTACAATTTCATAAATTTTATGATTTTTTATAAATAGACCATCTAAAATTTTTAGATGTAAGTCCTGTAATTCATTTATAGAACTTAATAAGTTGTTATTTTTTTTTAAATAAAGATCAACTATAGTTTCTAATGCATTTGTTGTCTTTCCAATTGCAGAAACAATTATGATTGTATTACTACAATCCATGTCCTTTATTATAGTTGCAACTTTTTTAATATTAATTGCATCTTTAATTGATGCACCTCCAAATTTTAAAATTTGCATAGCTTATTTATAATTTTTTAAGGCATTACTATCTAGGTGAACAATACTCCAATCTTGTTTTATTAAAGCTCCTTTTTTTAAATAAAATTTAATAGCTTTTTTATTCCAGTTTATAACTTCCCATGAGACTCTTTTCACATTTAATTTCTTCGCATAATTAACAACTTGATCAAGTAACAAAGTTCCAACTCCATTTGCTCTCATTTTTTCAGTAACAATTAAATCCTCTAGGTGAATTGTTCTACCTTTCCAAGTTGAATATCTATTATAGATTATTGCTGCACCAATTATACTTTCTTTATTTTCTGCGACAAAACATTTAAAGTATGAATTTTCTTCAAATCCATCATTTTCTAATATAGTAGAATCAATCTCAACCTCATTTGGTTCTTTTTCAAATTCAGCCAATTCATTAATTAGACTGATTACATCTGACATATCTTCCTTTTGAGCTTCTCTAATTATGATTTTCATGTTAAAAAAAATTATTATCAAATATAACCATATAATAAAAAAATTATATCTAAATTTATTAATAAATATGATAGAATTTTGACTAATAAGAATCAAACCCTTGGCGAGTTTATTATTGAAAATCAAAAATCTCATCAATACTCTTCAGGAGAACTCTCTTCACTAATTAATTCTATAAGGCTTGCTGCAAAAGTTGTAAATTTTCAGGTAAATAAAGCTGGCTTAGTTGATATAATAGGCGACAGTAACACAATTAATACTCAAGGAGAGGAACAACAAAAATTAGACTTTTATGCAAATGATACATTTATTAATGCATTAAGAAACAGAAATATTGTTTGCGGTATTGCAAGTGAAGAAGAAGAAGATTTTATTTCTATTAATAGTTTGGATAAATCTAATAATAATAAATATGTTGTTTTAATAGATCCGGGGATGGATCATCTAACATAGATGTAAATGTTTCAGTTGGAACAATATTTTCTATATATAAAAGAATTAGTAAAACTGGTACTAAAGTAGTGTTAGAAGATTTTTTGCAAAAAGGAAGTAAGCAGGTTGCTGCAGGTTATATTATTTATGGAACTTCTACTATGTTAGTTTATACTACAGGTTTCGGAGTTAATGGCTTTACATTAAATCCTGCAATTGGAAGTTTTTATTTATCTCATCCTGAAATTAAATTTCCAAAAAATGGAAATATTTATTCAATCAACGAGGGTAATTATTTGCAATTTCCAAAAGGTGTGAAAAAGTATATTAAGTATTGTCAAGATGAAACAAATAAAGCAGCATACACTTCCAGATATATTGGGTCTTTAGTTTCTGATTTCCATAGAAATATGATTAAAGGGGGTATTTATATGTATCCAAATACTTCTAAAAATATCAACGGAAAATTGAGACTTCTTTATGAGTGTAACCCAATAGCATTTATTTGTGAACAAGCCGGTGGTGTTGCTACAGATGGATTTTCAAGAATATTAGATATTATTCCTAAAACTTTACATCAAAGAATTCCTTTTTATTGTGGAAGTCCTTCTATGGTTAATAAATTAAAATCTTTAATGATTAATAATTAATTTTCAATTTTCAAATTTTATATTTGCATCAAATTTAAAAAGTGAGTAATAAAGATATCTCGCAGCTTTTTGTAAAGTCTTTGCAAACGCAAAAACTAAAAAAATCTATTGCCAAAAATGAAAATAATACTCTCCTTAATGGTTTAATAGGCTCTTCATTATCGTTCGTGATTTCTACTATTTTTTCAAATAACAACAAATCAATTTTATTTATACTAGAAAACAAAGAAACTGCCGCATATCATTTTAATGATCTTGAAAAATTTAATAATGATAATGTACTTTTTTATCCTGAAAGTTATAAAAATCCATATGCTACTAGCAATACAGATAACTCTAATATTTTACTTCGAGCAGATGTACTAAATAAAGTGAATACTAATCCTAATCAATATTTAGTTGTTACTTATTATAAAGCATTATTTGAAAAAGTTATTACAAAAACAGAATTACAAAGAAATACACTAAAAATTAAAGTAGATGAGGAATTATCTATAGATTTTATAAATGAAGTATTATTTGAATATGAGTTTTCAAGAGTCGATTTTGTGACTCAGCCTGGAGATTTCTCTGTTAGGGGGGGTATTATTGATGTTTTTTCCTTTTCTAATGATAAGCCTTATAGAATTGAATTTTTTGGTAATGAAATTACAAGAATTAGATCTTTTGATTTAGAATCTCAACTTTCAATTCAATCCTTTAATGAAATTAAAATAATCCCCAATATCCAATCAGATGTAAAAATTGAAAATAGAGTAAATTTTCTTGATATACTTTCACCAGAAGGAATTGTTTTTTTAAAAAATTCAAAATACTTACTTAAAGAAATAAAATTATTATTTGAAAAGGCTATTTCTTCTTACAAAGACTTATCCACTTCAACAGTTCAACTAAAACCACAAGAATTATTTAGTTCTTCAAAAGAAATTAAATCTAGTTTAATTAAAAATAAACTAGTTGAAATTGGATCTAATTCTATATATAATGAAAATGAAATTAAGTATGATATAAAACCCCAACCATCCTTTAATAAGTCTTTCGAGTTGTTAATAGACAATTTGAATAATTATGCAAAAATTGGTTTTAAAAATTATTTGTGTTGTGCTAATGAACAACAGAAAAACAGATTTAATGATATTTTTGACAATTTAGATTTAGATGTAAATTATACTCCTGTTATTCTACCTTTATATCAAGGCTTTATAGATAATGATAACAAAATCATATGTTATACCGATCATCAAATATTTGACAGATATCACAAATATAAAGTAAAAGATGTTTACGCAAAAAAACAAGCTTTGAATATCAAAGAACTTACCAAGTTAAAAGTTGGTGATTTCATAACACATATTGATCACGGTATTGGAAGATTTGGTGGTTTAAAAAAAATCAATGTTGAGGGAAAAATGCAGGAATCAATTAAACTTATTTATGGTGAGAGAGACACACTGTATTTAAGTATTCATTCTTTACATAAGATTACTAAGTATAACAGTAAAGACGGAAAACCTCCGAAGATATACAAGCTAGGGAGTAAGGCTTGGAAAATATTAAAACAAAAGACTAGAACTAAAGTAAAAGTAATTGCTTATGATTTAATTAAATTATATGCAAAAAGAAAAAATCAAAAAGGATTTCAATATTCTAGAGATAGTTCTTTGCAGCATGAACTTGAGGCTTCTTTTATTTATGAAGACACTCCTGATCAGGTTAGTTCTACTATAGATGTCAAAAGGGATATGGAAAGCCATAGACCAATGGATAGACTTATTTGTGGAGATGTTGGTTTTGGTAAAACTGAAATAGCAATTAGAGCTGCATTCAAAGCGGTTGATAATAATAAACAAGTTGCTATTTTAGTTCCAACAACTATTCTTGCATTTCAGCATTATAAAACATTCTCAAAAAGATTAAAAGATTTTCCAATTTCTATTGATTATTTGAACAGGTTTAGAACATCTAAAGACAAAAAAAATATCATTGAAGAAATATCTGATGGGAAAATTGATATTATAATAGGTACACATCAAATAGTTAATAATAGTATTAACTTCAACAATTTAGGTTTATTAATAGTTGATGAAGAACAAAAATTTGGAGTATCAATAAAAGAGAAGCTTAAAAATATTAAAGAAAATATTGATGTTTTAACTTTATCAGCAACTCCTATCCCTAGAACACTTCAATTTAGCCTGATGGCAGCAAGAGACTTATCAATTATTAATACACCACCTCCAAACAGATACCCCATTTCCAGTGAAGTTATTAGATTTAGTGAAACTATAATTAGAGATGCTATTACGTTGGAAATATTAAGAGGGGGTCAGGTGTTTTTTATACATAATAGAATTGAAAATATTAATGAAGTAGCTGGCTTAATTCAAAGACTAGTGCCCGATGCAAGAATTCAAGTTGGACATGGAAGGTTAGAAGGAAAAAAATTAGAGCAACTTATGTTAGACTTCATGGAAGGATCTTTTGATGTACTAGTCAGTACTACAATCGTTGAAAGTGGATTGGATGTTCCAAATGCAAATACAATTTTTATAAATAATGCAAATAACTTTGGTTTAAGCGATTTACATCAAATGAGAGGAAGAGTAGGAAGGACTAATAAAAAAGCATACTGTTATTTCATAACACCAGATTATTCAACAATGACAGATGATGCAAGAAAAAGAATTATAGCTTTAGAACAGCACACAGAACTTGGAAGTGGTTTTAATATAGCTATGAAAGATTTAGAAATAAGGGGTGCCGGAGATTTATTGGGTGGTGAACAAAGCGGATTTATAAATGATATGGGGTTTGAAACTTATCAAAAGATTTTAAATGAGACAATAGAAGATTTAAAGCAAAATGAATTTAAGGAGTTATACCTAGACGAAAAAACTAAAAATTATATTAACGAAGTTTCTATAGATACAGATTTCGAATTATTGTTTCCTGATTCATATATTAAATCTGTTAATGAAAGACTACAGTTGTATTCAGAACTTAATAAAATCAGTAATATTGATAAACTCAACAGTTTTGAATCTATGCTCGTTGACAGATTCGGTAACTTACCATACCAAGTTGAAGACCTTTTAGTAACAGTTAAATTAAAGTGGATTGCAATTGAATTAGGCTTTGAAAAAGTAGTTATGAAAAAACGAATTATTAAAGCTTACTTTATCAAAGATAAAAATAGTGATTATTTTAAATCAGATATTTTTACCTCAATTTTAAATTACGTGAACTTAAACCCAAATACTTGTAAGCTTGAAGAAAAAAAGTTTATAAATGGTTCAAAATTAGTATTAACTATTAAAAATATTAATACAATTGATAGTGCTTTATTGGCACTGAAAGCTATAAAAAATTAGTCATAAAAAGTTATTTTACTCTCTGATTTAGAAACATCTAGTGTAATCTTTCTACCCAAAATAATTGGATAGTTTGTTTCTTCATGTCCAGCTGGAAAATTAAATAAAACAGGAAAATTGTATTCTTCTAAAATATCTAAAATAAGTTCATCTATACTTCTTCCAAAGTCTGTAGTATTTTCCTTTACATTACTTATTTGACCAACAATTAATCCCTTGCAATTTTCAAAATAACCTGCTCTTTTTAAGCTGTACAGCATCCTATCTATGTGGTAGGCATACTCTCCTATTTCTTCAATAAAGAGTATTTTATCTTTCACTTTTAACTCTGTTTTTGAACCAATTGTTGATTGTATTAGTGTTAGATTACCACCCACTATAGTTCCTTCAGATTTCCCGACTTTATTATTTTTGTTAGGTGTAATAGAATATGATAAGTTAGCACCAAATAAAACATTTTTTAATTTACTTAATGAATCGTTATTTTGATCAATATTGTCAAAACCTGTGATCATCATTGCGTGAATTGATTCACTATTAAAAAGATTTAATTTATTATGGATCACGGTAATATCTGAAAATCCTATAATCCATTTAGGATTTTTTAAATAAATATCAAATTTCAAATTATCAATTATTCTAACAGCTCCATATCCTCCTCTTGCACACCATATTGCCTTTATGTTTTTATTATCTAAAGCTTTTTGAAAGTCTTTCTCTCTATTTTTATCCGTTCCAGCAAAATGACCATTTTTGTCATAAATATGTTCACCTAAAACAACCTTTAAACCCCAACTTTCAAACAAATTTTTTGCTTGCGCAATTTTATCATCAAAATTAGTTAAAACGCCTGACGGAGCTAAAATAGAAATTGTATCCCCAGATTTAAGATATTCTGGTTGAATTAGTTTAGTTTTCAATACATTTGATGATTTGATATCTGATTGACTAAAAACGTTCATATTAGAAATAATACTAATATAAATAAAAGTAAAATATATAATTTTAATTTTCATAACATTATATAAAGTTAATATATTAAACTAATATAAAATCATTTTTATATTAACTGATAAAATGTTTACTTTTACAGGGAAGTCAAAAAAAAGCATTGAGTAAAACATACACTATCACAGCCGCATTACCCTACACAAATGGGCCAATACATATTGGCCACTTAGCTGGAGTGTATATTCCCGCTGATATATACTCTAGATTTTTAAGAATTAAAGGTAATGATGTATTATTTGTTTGCGGTAGTGATGAACATGGAGTTCCAATTACTTTAAAGGCTAAAAAAGATGGAATTACACCACAGGATATGGTTGATAAATATCATACTATTATTAAAGATTCTTTTGTTGATTTTGGAATATCATTTGATAATTACTCAAGAACTTCATCAAAAATTCATCACAAAACTGCAAGTAATTTTTTTTCAAAATTAAATGATAATAACCAGTTTACTAAAATTGAATCAGAACAATTTTATGATGAATCCGAAGATCAATTTTTAGCAGATAGGTTTATCATTGGTACATGTCCTAAATGTCATAATACTGAGTGTTACGGAGACCAGTGTGAAAAATGTGGAACTAGTCATAATGCAATGGACTTAATAAATCCAAAATCCTCTATCTCTGGATTGAGTCCTCAACTAAAAAATACTACTCATTGGTATTTAAAACTCGATTCCCATCAATCCTTTCTAGAAGATTGGATTTTGAAAAGTCACAAATCAGATTGGAAATCTAATGTTTATGGGCAGTGCAAGTCTTGGTTAGATGATGGACTTAAGCCTAGAGCAGTAACAAGAGACCTAGAGTGGGGAGTTCCAGTTCCTTTAGATAGTGCTAATGGAAAGGTTTTATATGTATGGTTTGATGCTCCAATTGGTTATATTTCATCAACTATAGAATGGGCAAAAAACAATAATAAAAATTGGGAAAAATATTGGAAAGACCCTGAAACAGAATTAATACATTTTATTGGTAAAGATAATATTGTTTTTCATTGTATTATTTTTCCAGCAATGCTTAAAGCTGAAGGCTCTTATATATTACCTAAAAATGTTCCTGCTAATGAGTTTTTAAATCTTGAGGGAGATAAGATATCAACTTCAAAAAATTGGGCAGTATGGCTCCCAGAATATCTTATAGATTTCCCAAACCAGCAAGATGTTTTACGTTATGTGCTAACCTCGAACGCCCCTGAAACAAAAGATAACGATTTTACTTGGAAAGATTTTCAAGCAAAAAATAATAACGAACTAGTTGCTATTTATGGAAATTTCATTAATAGGGTAGTAGTTCTTACACATAAATATTATGATGGCACTGTTCCAAAAAGAAATAATTTTTTAGATGGTGATAAAAAGGTGTTAAAACTGATTGATTTATCTATTACAAAAATTGAAAAATCTATTCATAAGTTTAGATTTAGGGAGGCATGTAATGAATTAATTAACATTTCTAGGATTGGAAATAAATACTTAGCTAAAATCAAGAGCCTTGGAAAATAATCAAAGAAGACAAAGCAAGAGTAGAAACAGTTATGTATGTGTCTTTACAAATTTCAGCTATTTTATCTGTCATTAGCGAGCCATTTTTACCTAACACCTCAAAAAAGCTACAAAATATTTTAAACTCTAAAGATCACTTAACAGAATGGACATGGGATAATTTAAATAAAAATATGACCCTCATAAAAACTGGTGTTAATATTAATAATGCCGAATTATTATTTACTAAAATTGAGGATAAAGAAATTGATTTTCAAATCTCAAAACTCAATTCTTCTAAAAAATCTAAATCTATAGTTAGCAAAAAACAAGAGGTTAATATAAATGACTTTTCAAAACTAAATTTAAAAATAGGAACTATTTTAGAAGCTAAAAAAATTAAAAAATCTAAAAAACTCCTTTTATTAAAAGTAGATATTAAAGATGAAGTTCGAACTATAGTTAGTGGCATAGCAAAATCTTATAATCCTCATGATATAGTTGGCACTAAAGTTGTTGTTTTAACAAACCTAGAGACAAAAGTAATTGCTGGAGTTCAAAGTCAAGGAATGGTATTATTGACAAAAGACGAAAATGATATAGATGTTTTTATATCTCCTGATAATATTTCTACAAATGACGGATTAGATATTTCCTAGTTAGTAACGATCTATAAAATTTAACGTTTATTTCTCTATTATTAGTTTTGAAATATTGTCATGCAAATTTCTTTTACTATTAGAAATTTGAATCATTTTTGAACGTTGAAATGTTTTTTCCAATGGATGCTGGTCTAGACTATCAAAGGATTCAAACATGTCAAAACATTCTGAAACTACTCTATCCATCAATTGCATTGAAGTTAACTTAGCCATAGATATTTGCTTTTCTAGATTTTTTGTGGTTTCAAATTTGTTATTGATTGAAAGAATAAACTGCTTAGAACATTCAATTTCAGAAGCCAACTGAGCAATTTGGTGTCTTATAACTTGAGAACTACTTTTTCTTTCTCCATTATTATCAGTTTGGTTAATGTGTTTGATTGTTATGTTTATTGTATTCTCAGCGATAGTGATAGTTTTTGTTGCTAATGTTAAATCATGTTTGTCTAACTTTTCTAATGAAGAGAAATTATCCTGATTTGAAAAATTAGTATTTACTGAACTTACTTTTGAGTTGATATTTGATTTTTCTTTTTCATATCTTACATCATCAATGACGACTTTAGCAATAATTTCTCTCATAATTTCTGATGTTCCTCCACCAATTGTTCCAATTCTTGAATCTCTAAACATTCTAGCCATTGGATAATCCTCTGTGTATCCATTTCCACCAAAAAACTGTAGACATTGAGTTGAAATCTTCTCATGTAACTCGGTAACAATTAGTTTACCCATAGAACACGATTTAACATCATAAATTCCTTTATCAAATAAATCACAACAGTAATAACTAAATGCTTTTAGTGCTTCTAGTTCAGATGACAATTGAGAAATACGATGTCTTAAAACTTGAAATTTGTCTATTGTTCTTCCAAATGCATTTCTTTGAGACATATAATTTAAAGATTCAGACAACGCATATTCCATCGTTGCAACATTGCTTGGTAAAAAACAAAGTCTTTCAAGTTGTAGTCCGTTCATTAGATAGTAAAAACCTTTTCCTTCCTCTCCAATTAAATTTTCTTTAGGAACTCTTACATTGTCAAAACTTAGCTCAGCAGTGTCAGATGAGTGCCAGCCAAGTTTATTAATTTTATTTTTAGTAATACCATTTTGATCAAGATCAACACAAATTAGACTTACTCCTTTTGATCCAGCTTTAGGATTTGTTTTTACTACAAGGATAATAAAATCACCATACAATCCATTTGTAATGAATGTTTTAGATCCGTTAATCACATATTCATTGCCTATAAGTTCTGCTCTAGTTTGAATATTTTTTGTATCTGAGCCTGCATCAGGTTCTGTTATTCCTATGCAGCTTATTAAGTCTCCTGAAATTATTCCTGGCAGATATTTATCTTTTAATGTATCACTTCCATATTTATGGATATAAGGAGCAGACATGTATTGAACCACTTGTTGAGTAACAACAAAACCACCACTATTTAGTCTTCCTAATTCTTCGTTAAATATTACTTCAAAAAAGAAATCTAAATCACCTCCACCATATTTTTCTGGAAAGGATAAACCTAGAAAACCCATATCTCCCATTTTTTTCCATATAGATTTTGGTATTTTTCCATCTTTTTCCCAAACTTCAATATTTGGACTTACCTCCCTGTTAAGAAATTCTCTTAAGCTTTCTCTAAAAAGATTATGTTCTTCGTTAAAATACTCCATCAATTTTTTTTGTAAAAATAAGTTAATAATGTGGTATAATTATACGTCTTAGTGGGATTTATTGTTTAATAAATCTCAATCATTTATTTTTTAGGAATAGGAAACAATTTTTGACTGATTGTAATTAAATTTACAGATTTAATTTTGTTTATTACCCAGCTTGAAAGCCTCCATCTAATAATAAACCTTCTCCATTAACAAAACTAGATTTTTCACTTAAAAGCCATAAAATACTTTCAGCTACTTCTTTAGTGTTTCCAATTCTTTTCATAGGAACTCTTAAGTTTTTTACAAATTCTAGAGATTTTTTTGGAATATCATCTAAAATTGCTGTTTGAATAAACCCTGGACATACTGAATTAACTCTAATATTGTGACCTCCGTACTCTATAGCTGCTGATTTAGTAAGTCCAATAACTCCATGTTTTGCGGCCGAATAATGACTTCCATTTCTTACACCATTTAAACCAGCTAAGGATGAAACATTTACAATTTTACCACATTTATTGGATAGCATATGTTTTATTTCTTCTTGCATACAGTAAAAGACTCCAGATAAACAAACGGAGATCATTCTCTCCCAAGTTGGTTCTTCAATAGTATGTAGAGAACCTACTAATCCACCAATACCAGCATTATTAACTGCTAAATCAATAGAGCCATGTTCTTTAAATATAATATCTAAAACATTAGCAACGTCTTTTTTAATAGATGTGTCTAGTTTGTAAAAACAAGCTATTCCACCAGAATCAGTAATAGTTTTAGTTGTTGCACGACCTTCTACTTCATTAATATCAGCAATCATTGTTTTAACCCCATTTTTGGCTAATAGCTGTGCTGTTTCTTTACCAATTCCAGTTGCAGCACCGGTAATAAAAGCAACTTTATTTTTTAAACTTTCATCCATTTATTCCCAAATTACTGTTTCTGTATTTTCATTCCAGGCTTGAAACTTTTCACAATATTTATCATTTATTTTATTCCTCTTAATTTTCATTGTCGGAGTTAATAATTCATTTTCAGGGTTCCAATCATCTTTTACAAAGATTATAGTTGAGATTCTTTTGTAACTAACAAGATCCTTATTAACAGAATTTAGTTTATTTTCTATCATCGACTTTAACACATTCTTATCTGTTGATTTACCTGATTCTGACAAAACAACTAGCAACATTGGTTGGGGGTTGCCAAGACCTACTATGCATATTTGTTCAAATTCAACAGTATCTCCAAAAAATTTCTCAAGACCTAATGGTTCAATAAATTCTCCTTTGCTGGTTTTAAATGTATCTTTAACTCTTCCAGTAATATATAAATATCCATCCTCATCTATTTTACCTTGATCACCAGTACAAAGCCAGCCATCTTTTATTGTTTCATCTGTTCGCTTTTTATCTTTATAATATCCTTTCATCACAAATGCGCCACTCATCATAATTTCATTGTTTTCGGGATTTATTTTAATTTTTACACCTGATTGAGGTAGTCCAACTGAGTTTATTTTATTAGTAACTGAAGGAGAAATTTGAGTACAAATAGCACAATTTTCTGTCATTCCATATACGTTAGTAATATTTATACCTATTTTTTTATACCACTGCTTTAGAACTTCTAACATCGGAGCAGCTCCATTAATAATTACACTTGCATTACTTAAGCCTAAAGCTTTTTTAAGTTTACTCTTAATAATACTTGAAACAATAGGAATTTTTAAAAAAAGATCTAATTTCTTTTGAGAGAATTTTGAAAGTATACCCATTTGAAATTTAGTATATAATCTTGGAACTCCAATAAATATTGATGGCTGAACAGCTTTTAAGTTTTCCCCGAACCTTTCTAATGATTCTGTAAATGAAATTACACCACCATATTTAAAACAGGTATATTCAACTCCAACTCTTTCAGCAATATGATTTAATGGCAAATATGAAAACCAACTATTTTTCCCCGAAATACTAATGTTATATTTTTCTGCTAAACTTACTTCAAACAAATTCCATACTCCTTGTATAGTACCAAAATCCAATACCACTCCTTTTGGATCTCCAGTTGTTCCCGATGTAAATATAATGGTCCATGTATCATTAATATTTGGTGAGTAGTTTTCGATCTGAGGATCAAACTTATTTATGAAATCAGACCATTGAAATCCTTCATTAATTTTAGAAAAACCTTGATAGTGAGGGAAAGCTATAACTGGCATATTTTCAGGAATTCCTTTTTTAATTTCATCCCAATCCTCGACCTTACCCATGAATAATGCTTTTACATCTCCTTGATTTAATAAGGCTTTAGTTTCAGATGAATTTAAATTTGGAAAAAACGGTACAGAGACATAGCCTGCCATAACTATGGCTAAATCAGCAATTATCCATTCTCTACAGTTTTTTGACATTAAACCGATATGACTTTTTTCTGGAAGCCCAAGACTTTTAAGACCTGTAGCTAATTTTCTTGCAAGTTGACCAACTTCACCCCAAGTGTATTCTTCCCAATTTTCACCAAAAGGCTGCCTTAAAAAAGGTTTGTTTTTAAATGTTTTTTCCCAATGATAAAATTTAAAATCAAATTTAGTTTCGTTGCTCATAATAAATTAGTTTTGTTGTTTGACAGAGGCTTGTAAATAAATTGCTATGTTGTTAAAGTATGGAAAAGGTATCTTTTTTTATTGTTATCAGCAAAAATATTAGTAATAAAAGCTGGTATTATTCTCATTCTCTCTACTAAAATAAATTTATAAAATTAATTTGGTTTGTCTTAATCTCTTAACTAAAGTATTTATTATTTATTAACTTGCCTTAAAATGAATCCTATGGATATTAACTTCAATAAAAACGAAGACTTTAATAAACTTTTAATTTCAGATCTACGTAAACGTTTTGCTAAAGTGAAATTAGGTGGAGGTCAAGAACGTATTGACAAGCACCGTAAAAAGGGAAAAATGACAGCACGTGATAGAGTAGACTTTCTGTTAGATAAAAAAACAAAGTCAATTGAAATTGGTGCTTTTGCTGGAGACAATATGTATGAGGAACATGGTGGGTGTCCGTCTGGAGGAGTTGTGGTAAAAATTGGATACATAAATGGAAAACAATGTATTGTAGTAGCTAATGATGCAACGGTAAAAGCAGGAGCTTGGTTTCCAATCACTGGAAAAAAGAATTTACGCGCACAAGAAATATCTATTGAAAATAAAATTCCAATAATTTATTTAGTTGACTCAGCTGGTGTGTATTTACCTATGCAAGATGAAATTTTTCCAGATAAAGAACATTTTGGTCGCATATTTAGAAATAATGCCATTATGAGTAGCTTGGGAATTACACAAATTTCTGCAATAATGGGAAGTTGTGTAGCTGGTGGTGCTTACTTACCAATTATGAGTGACGAATCTATTATTGTTGACAAAACTTCTAGTATTTATTTAGCAGGGAGTTATTTAGTTAAAGCAGCAATTGGTGAAAGTATCGATAATGAAACTTTAGGAGGAGCAACAACACATTGTGAAATTTCTGGTGTAACTGATTACAAGGCAAAAGATGACAAAGATGCGTTAGATAAAATAAAGCGCATAGTTGATAAAATTGGTGATTTTGAAAAAGCTGGTTTTAATAAAGTTAAAAGTCAAGATCCAAAAGATAATGAAGAAGATATTTTTGGAATTTTACCCAAAGAAAGAAACGCTCAGTATGATATGCTTGAAATTATCAAACGTTTGGTAGATAAATCTGAGTTTGATCAATATAAAAAAGGTTATGGAAAAACTATTTTAACAGGTTATGCAAGAATAGATGGATGGGCTGTTGGTATTGTTGCAAATCAAAGAAAATTAGTAAAAACAAAAAATGGAGAAATGCAATTTGGAGGCGTTATTTATAATGACTCAGCAGATAAAGCAACCCGCTTTATTGCTAATTGCAACCAAAAAAAAATACCCCTAGTTTTCTTGCAAGATGTAACTGGATTTATGGTTGGAAGTAAATCTGAACATAGTGGTATTATTAAAGATGGTGCAAAAATGGTAAATGCTGTGAGTAACTCTGTTGTACCGAAATTTACAGTTATTATTGGTAATTCATATGGAGCAGGTAATTATGCCATGTGTGGTAAAGCATATGATCCGAGATTAATTGTTGCTTGGCCAAGTGCTGAATTGGCGGTAATGAGTGGAAATTCTGCTGCAAAGGTATTATTACAAATTGAAACAGCATCACTAAAAAAACAAGGAGAAAAAATTACAGAAGAAAAAGAAGCCGAATTATACGAACAAATAAAATCGCGATATGATAAGCAAATTTCTCCTTATTATTCAGCAGCAAGAATTTGGACAGACGCAGTTATTAATCCTCTAGATACTAGAACTTGGATTTCTATGGGAATTGAAGCAGCTAATCATTCTCCTATTGAGAAACAATTTAATATGGGGGTTTTACAGGTTTAATATCATTGTTTAAATAGTATATTTTATTAAAAAAACATGAAACTAAATGAATAATTATAATAAAAATCAAGTTGAAAATCTTTCTAATTTTCATTTCTCATTTCTAAACTTAGAAGAAAAAAATAATGTCTTTAAGATTATTTTAAATAGACCAAACAAAAAAAATGCTTTACATCCTCAAATGGTAAATGAAATTGCTTTTGCAATGCATTATGCTCATTTTAAAAAGTCTATTTGGGTAGTACTATTTTTGAAGCTAGAGGGACTGTGTTTTGTGCAGGGGCAGATTTAAATGCAATGTCTGGAGATATTGAACCAAACGATTCAACAATCCCTTTTCCAAATAAAGATATTTTAATTGGTGAACTTTTTAATAAAATATATAAGCCCACAATTGCGGTAGTAAATAAAGATGTTTATGCTGGTGGATTTTTAATACTTGCAGGCTGTTTATTTGTTGTTGCAAATAATAAATTAAATTTTTCATTACCAGAAGTTAAAAGAGGCCTGTTTCCAATGCAAGTAATGGCCAGCTTAATAAATATTATGCCAAAAAGAAAGGTATTGGATTGGTGTGTAAGAGGTTACAGTATTACAGCAAAAGAGGCTCATAGTTTAGGTTTGCTTTCTCATATTTGTAGCAAGGATAAAATTGAGTCTGTTACCAATAAATTAGTTGAGGAAATTAAAGAAAATTCACCAAAGGCAATTAGCTTAGGTTTAGAAGCATATGATAATTTGTACAATACAAATAATGAGCATGAATATTTGTCTGAAATGTTAAATAAAATGCAACAAAATGATGATGCTAAAGAAGGATTAAGCGCTTTTAAAGAAAAACGAAAACCTAACTGGACAGGGAACTAGTTCTCAATTTTTTAATATGAATTATGATAAATAAAAAAATGATTCTGGCTAATAGGCCAGTCGGTATACCAGAGAAAAATTTTTAATACCAGAAATACAAGATGGTCAAATATTAATTAAACACCAATACATATCACTTGACCCAGCTATGAGAGGTTGGATGAATAACTCAAAGTCTTATATCCCACCAGTGGAGATTGGTGCGGTAATGAGAGCCGGTACTGTTGGTGAGGTTATTAAAGTAAAAAATAATATTAATTTTAAAGTTGGTGATTTGGTTTCAGGTTGGGGTGGCGTGCAAGAGTATTCAATTTCTGATGGAAAAAACTATAATATTATAAAGGACAAAAACAACCCTATCCACAGATATTTGGGTGCATTAGGAATGCCAGGTATGACCGCATATTTTGGCATAATTAAAGAAGGGAAAATAAATAGTGGTGATATTGTATTGGTCTCTGCTGCAGCTGGAGCTGTTGGTAGTTTAGTTGGGCAAATTGCTAAAATTAAAGGTTGTAGAGTAATTGGTATAGCTGGAGGTAACGAGAAATGTAAATATGTAAAAGAGGAGCTAGGTTTTGATGAGGTAATAGATTATAAAAATGACAATATATATTCTGCTTTAAAAAAGTATTGCCCAGATGGAATAGATGTTTATTTTGATAATGTAGGAGGTGAAATTTTAGAGGCTGCATTAGCAAAGTTGAGAATGAATTCCAGAGTTGTAATATGTGGTGCGATTTCACAATATAATAACAAGTCTAAAATGAAAGGTCCTTCCAATTACCTTTCGCTATTAGTTAATAGAGCAACGATGAAAGGTATGGTTGTGTTTGATTATAAAAATGATTATCCAATGGCTATAAAACAAATATCTGAATGGTTTCAGCAGGGAAAGTTAAAAAGTAATGAGAGTATTTTTAATGGCATTGATAATTTTTATGAAATATTCTTAAAGCTATTTAACGGAAATAAACGCGGTAAACTAATTCTTAAAATTTAAATTTTTATTATGAGTAAACCATCATTTATTAGTGAATTATCTATTCCAGTTATAGCAGCTCCACTATTTTTAATTTCAGGACCAAAACTAGTAATAGAGTGTTGTAAAAATGGAATTGTTGGAACTTTTCCTGCCCTAAACCAAAGAACAACTGAAGGTTTTGAAGAATGGGTTGTTCAGATTAAGTCAGAACTTAAAAGTTTTGAAAATGGCACTGGTAAAAAACCTGCTCCATTTGGAGTCAATTTAATTGTTCATCACTCCAATCCTAGATTACAAGCAGATTTAGAGATATGTATAAAGCATGAAGTACCGTTAATTATTACTTCATTAGGAGCAGTCTCAGATTTAGTCGAGTCTGTTCATAATTACGGCGGTTTAGTTTTTCATGACATTATTAAAAAACGTCACGCTGAGAAGGCAGCAGATGCTGGAGTTGATGGGCTAATTTTAGTTGCAGCAGGTGCTGGGGGTCATGCTGGTACTTTAAATCCTATGCCGCTTGTTGCTGAAATTAAGAAGATTTTTGATAAAACTATTATTCTTTCAGGTTGTATAAGTAACGGTAGAGATGTTGCTGCTGCTATGCAAATGGGTGCAGATATCGCTTACATGGGTACTAGATTTATAAATACTAATGAAAGTAAAGCATCCGATGATTATAAAAATATGATAATTAATAGTGGTGCAGGGGATATTGTATATACCGCAGTGGTTTCAGGAGTTCCAGCTAGTTTTTTACGACCAAGTTTAGAAAAGATGGGAATTAGTGAAAAAATGTGGGGCGGTTCTCCATCATTTACCCTCAAAAGCTAAAAATGTATTTTAAAGTACTAACATCAAAATTTAGTTTTGCAAAAGAACTAGATCTTGCAAAAGCAGAAGCAAAAGCTTGGAGTACAATTTGGTCTGCTGGTCAGGGTGTTACCAATATTCAAGATACTCTATCAGTAAAAGAGTTAGTTAGTAATATTAAGAATGAATTTAAAGAATCTTTAGCTGAGCAAGCGAAGTTATTGGATAAATATTTATAGTGGGGTGACTAAGTCCCAAAAATAAGGAAGCACGTAATATATTGTAAAAGTCAAAGTAACAATAGAGATTAAATTAAGCCACAATCCTTTCTTGAACATATCTTCAATTTTTAATAGTCCAGACCCAAAAACAACAGTATTCGGAGGTGTCGCAACAGGTAACATAAATGCACAGGAAGCTGCTAAAGTTGCGCTTACTAACAAATAGTAAGGATGTAAATCAAGAACAACAGCTAAGGAGACTAGAATAGGTAATAACATGGCAGTAGTTGCCATATTAGATGTTACTTCAGTTAAAAAATTAACGCTAGCAATTAATATTAATATTAATACCACAAATGGGACATCACTTAAATATGTTAGTCGATTGCCAATCCATACAGCTAAACCACTACTGTCAAAACCTTGAGCAAGAGCCATTCCAGCACCAAATAATAATAGTATTCCCCATGGTAGTTTCATTGCATCTTCCCAATCAATAATTTTGATTATTTTATTTTTTATTGTAGATTTTTTTGAAGGTAATATAAAGAGTACAAGTGCAGATATGATAGCTATTATTGTATCATCTAAATTTGGAATTACTCTAGCTAATCCATATTGAACTCCATCTATTTGAACGTTTCTTGTTATCCAAGCTAGTGCAGTTAAAACAAATACTATTAAAATAGTTTTTTCTTCATAAGATATTTTTCCTAATCCTTTCAGTTGAGACACTATTTCTTCTTTACCGGCTGAGAACTTTTTTTGTTTAAACTTGAAAGCTATTTTGGTTAAATAAAACCAACAGATAAACAGAAAAAACATACTTAATGGTAAGCCGAATTTGAACCAATCAAAGAAAGAAATCTCGATATTATAACTTTCTTTAATAACACCTACAAATATCATGTTTGGTGGAGTTCCTATTATAGTAGCCATACCTCCAATTGATGCGCTGTAAGCTATTGCAAGCATTAAAGCTTTACCAAATAAAGAGTTTTCATTTTCAGGGGTATTAGGATCATCTTTAAGTTGCGAAATAATTGCTAAACCTACAGGCAAAATCATCACAGATGTGGCAGTATTACTAATCCACATCGATAAAAATGCTGTAGCTGTCATGAACCCTAAAATTATATTACTTTTATTTACACCAACTTGATTAATGATGTTTAAAGCAATTCTTTTATGCAGTTTCCATTTTTGAATAGCTATAGCCAAAATAAAACTCCCGATAAATAAGAAAACGTATTTGTGTCCAAATGCAGCGGTTGTTGTTTTTATATCTAAGCCACCTGAAAGAGGAAAAATTATTATTGGTAATAACGAAGTGGCAGCAATTGGAATAGGTTCTGTTACCCACCATATAGCTATCCAGGATGCACATGCTAAAATAGCTTTTCCTTGAAATTCTAAATCATCAGGATTGAAAAACAACATTATTAAAACAAAAGATAGAGGTCCTAAAACAAATCCTATTTTACCTGCGGATATTTTCATCTTAATTAAATATTAAGTCACATCCATATTCAATAGAATCACCTGTGTTATGAGATAACCCATTTATGATATTAAGTGTCCAATTAAATGATAATGAATTCGTTTGTGCAAAATCTTGAGCTTGATTATAAAAATGAATTGCTCTATCAACTCTATGTAGACCCTGAGCATCTGCAAATTCATTATGTCTTAATCCTGGAAAATCTGGGTCATTATCTAAATTTCCAACTTGAATTATATGATTCTTACTTAAAATATCTATTAAGTAACTGTTAGTAGATAAAGGCGGTTCTTGAGTTAAAATACTATTATTTAGCCCATAAGGAAACTGAATGGTATTATCTAAAACAGTAAACCAGCCAGCTGCAGATGTTAGGATTTTATCATACCTAGCATTTGAATTAAAAAGCATAAATCGGTGAGCAAATTGAGCTCCTGCTGAATGTCCAAATAAATGATATCTATCAACATTTGTATCAGTATTGGCTAGAAATATATCAAAAATGGGTTCTATTATAGAAAATGCCCATTCATTTACTTCATTAAGTGATTCTGGTGTTGGATTATCACCATCAACATACACGTTTCCTAAATTGAAACCGTCTCCACCCGGAAAATTAATATTACTAATTTCAGGTGCAACAATTATAAATCCATATTGATCTGCTTTACCCTCCATCATGTTTCTCGTTGATTCTCCATCTCTTCCTCCTCCATGAATATTAAATACCACTGGGGTACTTGAATTTACATTACTAGGGATGTAATAATAAATAGGAATGATTTTTTCATTAAATGTTTGATAAATCAAACCACGACCTAAATCTTCTAAAACGACATTGTTATTATTATTGTCAATTGGTTCATTCGGAGTAAATGTAGTGTCTTGGTCTTGGCAATTGAAAAGTAATAATAATAGAAAAAAAAGGAACTTATTAATATGCATAATTTATAGTAAAATTTTGTTAAATATAGAAGGATTTTTCTTTATTTTAGAGAAAAATTTAAAAAAAAATAGGTTTATGAAAAATATTATTATTTTAATTTTTCTGTTGTTCAGTATACAATCTTGTGATACAGAAGATATACTGCCGGCAGTAATGGTAGAGTTGGAAAATCAAACTATATCAGAAAATAATGGCTCGGTTATTATTACAGCTACTTTAAACGGATCTGTTTCTAATGATATAACTATACCATTGCAATTTTCTGGATCAGCTGTTATAAATTCTGACTATTCAGTTAGTTCTGATAATATTTTAATAAATAATGGAAGTAATACAGCTTCGGTAACTATTTCTGCTATTCAGGATAATGAAATTGAAAATCCAGAAGAGATCATCATTGATTTAGTACCCCAGATGGTAACTACCTTCTATCAAATAATACTCAGTTAGTATTAAACTTGCTAGACGATGACACTGATACAGATGGTGATGGAATTCCTGACTCTGAAGATAACTGTCCTCTCGTTATTGGTGTTACCGAAAACAATGGCTGTCCTTGGCTTGGGTTTATGATAAATGAAGTTTTATATGATCCACCATCTGGAGACGCTGGGGATGCTAATGGTGATGGAACAAGACATCCGCATGAAGATGGATTTATAGAATTTTACAATTCTGGTTTAGAAATTGACTTGTCTGGTTATACTGTTTCTGATGCAAGTCAACTAAGACATACTTTTCCCACTGGGTCTATAATTCCTGCTAATGGAGTTCTTGTTCTTTTCGGTGGAGGAAATCCATCAGGTGATTTTGGAAATTCCATAATACAAACTGCTTCTGAAGGAAGCTTAAACATGAACAATGCAGGAGATCTAATGACTATTAGTGATCCCACAGGTAATACATTTTTAACTTTTGATATAGAACCATTGTCTAACAACCCAGATGAGTCTTACACCCGTAATCCAGATATTACAGGTGAAAATTTTGAACAACACTCTAGCATTGCTACTGCAAGCGGAGCTTTGTTTTCACCAGGTCATAAATCAGATGGTACAACATATTTTTAAATTCTAAAACCTTAATATGAAAATTATAAAAATTATTTCATTATTTCTTTTTTTAATATCATTTAACATTAATTCTCAATCAACAATAGACAGTTACTCTTTTGGTGAAGGAATTAGCTTTACTGCGGATAATGGAAGTAAGATTAAATTAAGTGGTTATGCTCAACCTCATGCTGAAATAAAGAATTACAATGATTTAGAAGAAAATTCTTCATCAAATAGATTTAGATTAAGAAGGTTAAGGTTAAGATTTGACGGTCAAGCCGCAAATCCAAAATTTGCATATAGATTTCAGGTTGATTTAAGTGGGTCCTCTGAAACTGGTGATGCAACTGGTGATTTTTTATTAGATGCATATGTAAGTTATGATATTACAAATAGAATAAAAGTCATATTTGGTCAAAGGTCAACATACACAGATAATAGAGAGTTATTTATGAATTCTAACTCCTTGCAACTAGTAGAAAGGAGTAGACTTACCTCTGCTTTTTCATCGATAAGAGAATTTGGTTTGTTTTTAAGTGGAAATTTTAGATTAAATAGCCAGGGTTCATATTTGCGTCCCTATTTTGTTTTAACAAATGGAGATGGAATCAATAATTTTGATAAAGACTTAGGTGGATTGAAAATTGGAGGAAGAATCGATTTTTTACCTTTTGGTTTATTTACTAATAAAGGACAATTCAGGCAAATTGATGTCATGAGGGAGTTAACTCCAAAATTTGTGATTGGTGTTAACTATAGCCATAATTCAGGTATGAGTAGTAGAAGAGGTAGAAATAGTGGATCAATACTTTATTTAAATGAGTTTGGTCAGCAAAGTTTACCCGACTATACTAAGTATGGAATTGATTTTTTATTTAAATATAATGGCTTCTCTGCCCTTGGGGAGTATGTTAAATCTAGTTCAACAGTTCCAACAGATATTATTGAAAGAGTAAGAAATGATGGATCAACCTCTTCATCATTTTTAGTCAATGGTGTTCAAGATATTGAAAGCTATGTTAACGGAAGAATGATGCTAGGTGAGGCTTATAATATACAAATGGGATACTTGTTTAAATCCGGTATCACAATTGACTCTAGATATACCTATTTAAAGTCGGATGATAATTCTTTTTTAAACAATGCTACTTTTTATAATAGACCCAATTACTACACATTGGGTATAGGTAAACTTCTTGGAAGAAATTATGGCGCAAAGATACAAGGCTCAATAACTTTTGTTGATGGCAGTTTGGGTGTAAATCATGATAATGACATTGATACTGACCCTGTTTTTAAAGATGAGCTTCTTTTTAGATTAATTACAACTATATCCTTTTAGACATTTATGATTAAACATTTGTACATATCACTTTTTTTATTGGGGACGATTCTCGTTGTGGGTCAGCCTAATCCTCAAAGTAAAAAAATAACAAATGATTTTTTCCCAGATTATAAAGAATTATTAGAAATAACTCCAGCTTTAAAAAAGAAAAAGGGGTTTACTAATTATGAAGAATTAATGACTTTTCTAACTGATCTTAAAAATAAATTTCCAGATAAAATGGAAATTAGATTTATTGGAGAGTCACAAAAAGGATATAAAATACCCATTGTATTTCTTAACTCAGGAAAAAAAAATAATTTAAAAGTTTGGTTAAAAGGAGGACTTCATGGCAATGAGCCTGCTGGCACAGAAGGTTTATTGTATCTTTTAGACAGATTACTAAATGATAGTAGTTTAAAATATCTTTTAGATAACACAAACTTAGCTATTTTACCAATGGCTAACATTGATGGTTCAATAAAGCAAAATAGATATGCATCAAATGGACTTGATTTAAATAGAGATCAGACAAAATTAATGGCTATAGAGTCTATCGCTATCAAACAAGCTTTTACAGATTTTAATCCAGACATAGCGGTTGACTTTCATGAGTATAGACCATATAGAAAAGATTTTGCTAGGATGAGTGATTTTGGAATTACTTCTGTTTACGATGTAATGTTTTTATATTCGGGTAACTTAAATGTGCCAGAAAATATTAGACTAATTACAGACACTTTATTTGTTAAAAATGCAAGGTCTGTTGTGCAGAGCTATGGATTAAAACATCACGATTATATGTCTACCACTAAACATTTAGGAGAGATTCATTTTAATCAAGGTTCAACTAATGCTAGATCTAGCGCTACTTCTTATGCGTTAAACAACACCATATCCACTTTGATTGAAATTAGAGGAGTAGGAATTGGTAAAACTTCTTTTAAAAGAAGAGTAAATTCTGCTTTTTCTATCGCACTGTCCTATCTTAAAACATCTTTTGAAAATAGTGCTTTTATAAAATCAGAGTTAAAAAAATCATTGAGTAATAATTCAAGTGATATAGTCGTTACTAGTTCCAGAACAGTAGAAAAAGAAATGATTCAAACAATTGATTTGAATTCAAATAAAATAATCGATTATGAGGTTACTATAAGAGATGCTCTAAGATCTAATCCTATCTTAATTAGAGAAAGACCTTCAGGTTATTTAATATTAGAAGAGCATATTGAATTAATTGAGAAATTAAGAGTTCTTGGTCTAAAAGTAAATACTATTCAAAATGATTCTGTTATGAAAGTTGAAAAATTCAAAATAACAAATTATAATGATAATTTTGATAAGTACGAAAAAATGAATTTACAGTCTGTAAAAGCTTCCCTTGTTGAAGATGAAATTATAGTAAAACAAGGGACATATTTAATTTTAACAAATCAAAGAGCTACTAATATATTAACAGAACTATTAGAACCAGAAGCTCCAAATAGCTTTGTTAGTTTTGGAATTTTAAGGACAAAAATAAACGAAATATTACCTATATACAGATTAATAAATTAAAAAAACATAGTCATGAAAAAGATATCATTTTTAATAATAATATTTATTACAACATTTATCACAGCTCAAGAATCAAATCAAAACCAATCGGATTTTGATTTTGGTAATGGAGTGTCATTGTCATTTGAAGATGGAGATTATAACTTTAATATTAATGGCTTTATAAAGCCTACATATGTTTATAATGAAATGAATAGTATTGTTGATGGAGGAACAGTAAATGAAATAAACAGACAATTTAAGTCAAAGAACTCTATTTTAGAGATATCAGGAGATGCAAAAAAAGAAAAAGTCAGCTTTTCAATAATGATGGATTATAGCCTTAGTAATCCTCTTTTAGAAGCCTGGATAGGATATCATCCAAATAAAAGTGTTAACATATATTTTGGACAAAGAAATACATTTTTAAATAACAGAGAAATGATTTTAAATGAAGATGTCCTTCAATTCACTGATAGAAGTCTATTAAGTCAAAATCATACAGCTGGAGCTGGGGAAGAATTTGGGCTATTCATAGAGACTACCTTTGGAGAAAAGTTTATTCTTTCACCAAAATTTGCAATTACATCTGGTGATGGTAGAAACTCTTTTGGTGAAGACTCTAGAGATAGTGATTTAGGTGGAATTAAATTTGGTGCCAGATTAGACTTATATCCTTTTGGAGATTTTTCTAAGGGAAATGAAGGTTCCGTAGATCTAGTAGGTGAACAAAAACTAATTATGGAGCTTGGTTTTGCTTACAGTAAAAATATTGGAACTAGTCATAGAACTGGAGATGGTCATGGAGATATTATGTTTTTTGATGCTGATGGAAACAATAATTTACCTGATTACGAAAAAATATTTGTTGACTTATTATTGAAATATAAAGGATTTTCTTTTTTAGCTGAATATGCAGATGCCTCAGCTTCTGGTTTAAATGAAACTTATACGGATACATTCAATTTATTAATTCCACAACAAATTAGCGAATATTTAGTTTTAGGAAGTAGTTATAATCTTCAGCTAGGATATATCTTCCAAAATGATATCGGAATTGATTTTAGATATGAATTTTCTACCCCTGAATTTACAAATGAAATTAATAATGCATACGAAAATTCAATTCTTCAGGATTTTGAAAACATGAGTCTTGGAATCTCTAAATACTTTGATAATAATAATTTGAAGATTCAGGTTGGAGTTTCTTCCATAAAATATTTTTATGGGAATGAGGCTACTATCGCTGAATTAGTTTGTCAGATAAGATTGTAATGTTTTTATAGTTTAGTGTTAATTTTGCGTAAATTTATTATCTAAACAATTTTATGTTATTAAGAAGTAAATATTTTTTTTACACATTTTTTTTTATAACATCTTGTGTTTTTTCACAACAGTTTAGAAATGCTTCAAATTACTCAGATGTAAATATTTATCAAGACAATAATGGTGTTGCCGTTGCAGAT
>Ga0206128_1000789_pt1 | contig 34204 bp, 64 predicted proteins | sample Helgoland_Spring_7_FD_148601 | JGI IMG/M metagenome (GOLD analysis project Ga0206128, IMG submission 148601) | Pelagic subsurface seawater microbial communities from Kabeltonne, Helgoland, North Sea - Helgoland_Spring_Bloom_20160426_1 | ecosystem: Environmental > Aquatic > Marine > Epipelagic ... | reverse complement strand
ATATGCAAATACATCTTCTTGACTCCCAAAAAGAACAAGGTGCAAAGGTATTTTTTTAGGGTTAGTCGCTTTTTTGTAGGCTTTAGCCCATTCTTTAATCTTCATTTCTCTTTGGTGTTAAAGGTTTCTTATTTGCGCCCATTATTATAGGTGTGCGCCTATTTTTAATGGCTTGAACTTTTTCCCGAACTTTTCCCCGAACTTTTTAGTGGTCTGGGTTGCGCCTATTTTTATACGCTTCTGCATACAAATTGATGGATAAACCCTTCTTTATATGCTTAAACTCTTGTTAGTGGTTCCGCTCACAATACCTTGCCCACATCTTCGCTACCCAAGCCCTTCTCTGGATCTTGTTAGGGTATACCTTCTTCAGTCTCGCATTCGCAATGCGTAGAAATTGATTCATCTTGTTCATAGCTTTCTATTATGTATATCCTTTAACCATTGAACCCTATCAGGAACATCTCCGTATGTCAGATGGTCCGCTCTACATAGAGCCATTAGGTTCTCTATTCTGTCCTTGTCTTTAGCACCTCCTGATCCTCTATTCTCAATATGATGAATATCTACTGCTCTACCTCCACAGATCTCACAGGGGATGAAATCATCCAGAACATAGTTGAAGTATTGCATATAGATCTTAGTATGCTTTTTCATATCCAGATAAATACAGGTGTTCTCTCACCTATCCATGCTGAGAAGGTATTATACTCTAGAAACTCTAAAGCCTCATCATAACTCATACCATCTCTATTCATTAAGATCATAATGCACTCATAAGCATTATATGCTACTCTATGAGTTCTATCATCATATCCGATCACCGCTTCATCAAATCCATCAGCGATCACAATATCATCAAGTATCTCCTTTACTTCTTCTAGATTCATAATGTTCCTTGAATTGTATAGCTATCCAGATCCTCACCTCTTACAAAGAAGTCTCTGTAAAGACTGATCGCTCTATTGAACTTCGCTTCTCCTCTCTTGTAGAACTCCTCTGATACATCATAGATTCCTATATCCGTAGATGACTTATCCAGAACTATAAATGTGAAGTCCTTATATGAGGTCTTGAATAGATTGCAATAGATATAACATTGAAGATCATATCCATACTTATCAGCACTATATCTGAATGCCTTGAGATCTGTAGTGGTCTTGAGATCAATGATCTCTCCTCCTCTCTGGATATCTGCCTTCCCTCTAAATGGAAAGCCTCCTACATTATCTATCATTGGTACTTCTGTCTCAGATCCTGATAGATAACTCAATGCTAATTCATTCCTGTTAAAAGCATCAGCCATCCGCTCTCCTGCTTCCTTATCCTTTCTCGTGATACAAGTCTTAGGATTCTCTAATTGAGCCTCTTTGAAGGCTTTAGTATTCTTAGAAGCAACATCTACCACCTGAAAGATATCATCAAAATTCTCAGGCTCTAGGATCATCACATGAATGACTCTTCCCATTAATAGAGCAGGACTTGATTCTTCAGATCCATACTTCTGGACATTGTAGAATGTCTTAGGGCTATCTAGTAGCATCTTACAACTTGAAGAGGATAATGCTAATTTGTTTAATGGTCCATAATAGAACTCATCGGCTCTCGCTTTATCAATCAGCCATTGCTGATCATAATCAACTCCATCTAGCATCAACATGAGTAACAGGTTAAGATTTCTACTAATTCATACACTGCTATCATAGCAACCATTCCTAGAATGACCATAGTCTGCAAGAATGCAACTACTGCTACCTTATTCCAATCAATCTTTTTCATCTCTCTCCTTATTAAATTAAGGAGGGGTTTCCCCCTCCGTATTAAACTCTACTAACTACTTTCTTTGCACAATCTGATCCGAACTCAAACAAACCCTGTGATTGTTGGTCTTGTGGGAACTCTTCTGGATTATAAACGCATCCATCAGTAGTAGATAATTCTAACCAGATAGTTTGATTTGATTTCAACTTCTTGCCGCAGTTTGAGCAGCAATTGATTCCGATGGCTCTTTTGAATGTGAATGGATTTTTCATTTCTATCTCTCTTTTAATGATATTCAAATCTAAGAAAGATATTTTAATTGACAAAGAATTTTAATAATTATTTTTCATCATCATCAAAAAAAGTTTTTCCAATGAACTCCTCTAGGTCATCAACTCTCCTCTGGAGTGATCTAACTTGATTCAGGGCTATGCCCAATCCAATTCCAAATAATAATAATATCATCCCTCTTTTATTTTATATGGTAGGATCTCAAAGATCAGATCCTCTACATCTTCCATCTTTAGATAAGTGAATACATCCTGAGCATTATATCTACCTACCCACTTATACATCGCTTCCTGATACGGAATCCAATTCTTCCTCAGGATCTTTGATCTATCAAACTCCTCACATAAGTCCAATGCTCTTCTCCTAAGGTGATTCTTTCTGAATATATAGAAGGCATCAGGAAACTGAAAGGCTATGTATTCCGCCTTACTCTTTTTACTGCACCATCCATGACCTCCCCAGACATTAATAAACTCCAGAAGGATATATCCTGAATGATGCATCTTCTTCAATCCTTTGACATCTACCTTCATATCTCCCCAATAGAAGTCTATATGCTTCTTGTCATCAGCGAGTGAGGATTTATGCGCTCCTGTCAGTTCCTTGAATAATGCTTCTCCTGATTTGCCTACATCAACACAAATAGCAGTTCTATCATCACTAAGATTTCTCCCTTCCTTAAGATACTTCCTTAGTTGCATCTAGCAGTTCTTGGAGTTCTCTCATCCATTGCATCCAGATCTTAGGACTGCAAGTGCAGGGGATATCAAACTTATGGTTAAAGACTCTGGCGTGAATAGTCGCTATGCGCTCACGATCCTCATACTTCAGGGTTCTCTTTCTTAAGATACCTGTAGATAGATATTCTATCTCATCAGGATCAAGGCATTCAGCCTTCTTGTAAGGAAATAACTTATTGAGTTTATCCCTACGCTCATCACATCCACAATCCTCTCCTGCAATAGCCTTTACTACTGCTTTGATTCCTGTTGCCTCTGTGAACTTCTCAATGCTATCTCCTAGACCTTTGGACTTATTTTTCTTTGGTCTACCTCGCTTCTTAGATTTTGTCGTAGTCTCCGTTTGCGAAGTCTTCCCAATCTTCTCTGAGCCTGTCGTAGATTCTTGCTTTTCCATTCTTGATCGTATTCTTAATTGATGTTAGTCCGATATCTGTCTCTCTATGTATCTGATTCATACTTGTTCCCTCCATATGAATCTTGATCATCTTCTCATCATACCAATGCAGTTCCTTCATCTCATCCTCCATAATGGTGATGAGTTTCTCAAGTGCTGCTTTTTCCTCTGGATATGGCTGATAGTCCTCAACATCAAAATCCTCTAGAGAAACCTTGTTGATCTTCTTCTTTGCTCTTTGATATTTAAGAGCCGTATTGATACAGGATCTATAGACATAAAAAAAGTTAAGGGAGTCCTCCTCGTAAAAGTTGGTCCTCCCTTCACCTTCTAATTCCAATAGCCGTAGAAACACCATCTGAACAATATCAGATGCAACCTCATAAGAACCATCAGTATATTCCTTAATGAATCCTGTTAGTCTTTTGAAATTCTTTCTGTAGAATGTTTCTATTCTTCCCATGCTATTTGTACCATGACTAAACCTAGCCCCATCTGGATCAGATGCAATGGCTTCTGCTCTTCTATCGCAGGATAGTAAGCATAATTCACTCCAAACATCAATCCATAAAGAGGGCTAAATTCAATCTGCATTCTGTAACTGCTTATTTAATTTCTGTAATATACTGCAATTCTCACTAAGTTCTTGACACTTATGTGTTAATTTCTCAACCTCATACTCTAGTTCTACGATTCTCATCTTCTGTCTAGTGAACTGAGCCTGAAGTTTATTATCACTCTGAATGCTCTTAATAGGGCATTCTAATAGGATATCATTAGCTATAGAATGATAGTATCTATACATCTCACTCCAATTATGATTCTGCTCGTGATTCTTTACTGCGTGATGAATAGTAGCGTGATTCTTACCAAAGATCCTGCCGATCTGATGTAAGGTCATATACTTTCTCATCGCTACCATCATAGCGGATCTTGCATAGACCTGATCCAATTCTCTGGTATTTCTTGGAATAATTCCAATCGTTTCATAATACTCCTTCAATACAATACTTAAATCTTCCATGTTATCTCTTTCTCTTTATCTATTATCTTTTGAAATGGGATCCTGTGTAGTCTCCCTGTTGATGTGTTCCTGACTATGTAATAGCTAGATCCTACATCAATATCCGATTCCTCATCATCTAACCTAGTTTGAAAGTAAGCGTGAGTCTCCATACATATGAACTCCATACCACTGATCTCAAACCTCTGACCATCATTCATCTTTCTCTTAAAATCCATCCATCTCTCTATTTAACATCTCATTTAATCTATGATTCTCTTTCTTCAGATCATATATCTCCTGCTTCAATTTCCCATTCTTAATCCTAGCGTCTAGAATCAGTTTGTCTAGAGTCGTAAAGTAATCTGTGATGTGTCTATAGACTGCTGCTGAATCAGCGAGTATCTGGAATACTTCCCACATATCCTCCTTAGTCATAGTCTTCTGATCACTCAACTCTTTACTTAGGTGGTCAAGAGCCTTAAACAACTCTGCCTCCTTTTCCATATAGTATAGCCTATTACCCTCAAAATGGAGATCCATCTATTTCTCTTTCTTTAGTTACCAAATTTATTCCATTTATTCGGAACCCACAATTACCCTTTGTTGATTCCATCCTGATCGGTAAATCTAATGGAGTCGGTCTACCTCCAGATTCTAACTCCTTTACTTTCCTTACATGAATATCTGTGAAGATCCAATCCTGAGGATGCTGCGTGTACCTATGGATCACAAAGAATTCATCAGAGCGATTCACGAACTTACCGCCTCCTTCAACATCACTCGCCATAGGAGGCATCGTGTGATTGGCGTATTCGTGAGATCCTCTATGAACTTGTCTTAGTGCCTGTGTAGCAGGATGCGTATTCAGGATCGTAGTAATACCATATTCCTTGCAGAACTTCCTAATATGGCTTGTTACCTCATAATGATATTCATGAGTTGAGATCCCCTTTCCTACATCCTCCTTCTTTATCGTTAGTGAGTTATAAGGATCAATCATCATCCCTTGAAACTCCCAAGCATCATATACCTCTCTAGCGATATCTAATAACTCAAAAGCATTGACTATCAACTCCGAATCTAGGAATGCCCAATGTCCCTCCACAAAGCTATGGTGTCTCCAGAAGGTCTGCTCATCTATCTGATTGATTGGCTTCCCTGCAAGGAACTCTATTAACTTGCGTTGTAAGGACTGCACCTCATTCTCTGAGGAGTAGATTAGCCACTTCGTGCCGTTCTCTAAGGTGTGTAGCATTTGTAGGTAAGTCATCGTGTGAGTCTTACCGACATTAGCATGTCCTGTTACTACTATGAAGTTTCCTTTCTTGAATCTAAGGTAATCATCTATCTCTACTGCTCCGAATCTTGATGCCTCTTGTATCTTACCCTCTCTCGCTCTCTCCAGATAGCGAATAGTCTTATTTGATTGTATTATGTGTTTATGAATCATCCCTCTAAATTAACACTATATTTTTAATATCTCAGATCCTGAGAAAAAAAAAGAGGAGTATTTCTACCCCTCTCTAATAAGCATTCGTATCAAATCACAATCCGTAACATTTAAAAATTGCTCTTTTGATTGCTTCTGAATATCCAACTCCTGTATTTAGTTTGATGTTGTTTAACATTTCTTTTTCAGTATGTGATAGTCTTAGACATACTTTATGAACATCAGGATTCTCACGAATCTCTCTATACTTCAAAATTTCTTCTTTAGTAAACATCTCTAGATTATTTAGAATGGTAAGTCATCTGATCCGTTTACAATAGCATTCGCTACCTCTATCTTTTCCTCTCTAGAAGAGAAGTGATTATCATATGAAGTCTCCTTCTTATCTTCTTCCATTACCCAACTCACAAAAGAGTCAGCTACCTTTAGAACATCTGTACTCTTAGCACCTTTATCTTTTAGAAGATCAACTGCTGCTTTAAGGCAAGATTGCTTAACAATCATTCTCTGCTTATCATCAGATCCTGATGAGTAACCACCTGATGAATATCCTCCTCCAGAGAAACCACCACCTTGTGAGTAAACAGGCTTGATGCGATTACCATACTGAGTAGCATTCAATTCATACTCTGCTTCCTGACCTACTACGAACTTAGTCTGATCTGGCTTTACTGAAGAGTATTCTCCTGTATCTCCATTATCAAAACTCAAAACGAACTTATACAAAGTTCTTCCATCCTTTAACTGATAATCTCCCTGAGGATTAACAGAAACTACTTTTCCTTTTTTCATGATTATTTAGTTGATTGATTAATAATGTGTACCTCTAGCATCGCTAGTCTTTCCTTCATCCATTCGCTTCCTACTTTGTCTGCGAAGGCTTCTAGATCATCAATGATCTGATAAATGTTCTCTGTATTCATATCTCTCTTTAATTTATCTTGTAAAAAATAACTTGCCTTGATCACTAATGCAAGTTTGTAAAGCTAATCCTGAATCTAAACGATCTCCCCAACCTCTTTTAATCATCTCCTGATCTGAGCATTGATTTAAATCTGATAGTAAGTCAAGAAGAACACCTACTGATCCTGACCATCCATTATCTGATATTACCTCCTCAGATTCATCTAAAGACCAAATCAAATCTAATTCTGTTTTAGTCAAGAATTTTACCATTCCTAAACTAGATCCCCCAAAGAAGGTTACTCCTAAACTTTCTCCCTTTAATGTTTCAAATCGTGTCATATCTCTCTCTTTTGATACTTCAAAGAAAAGGATAAAATCTGAGACTACAAAGGATTATTAAAAAAGTTTGTTGATTATTTTCCCCTCTATCTGGATCACAGATGTATCCTTAGGGATATCAGTAGCAGGTTCTATCCTGACTGACTTGATGAACTTCTTGTTATCATCTGCTATCATTCCTGCATCTACTAATGCATCTTGAGTGAACTTGATAGCCATAATGCAATTATCTAGATCATACCTGTAATTGACCTTTGCAGTAATTATGCAATACTCAAACTGAAAGTCATAATCTAACTGATCAGTAATGATCTCCTTCCACTTAGTCTTTTCTCTGGATCTGAATGTCCAATGTGGTGAGGAGTAGAATTTATTAAGGCTAGGTATCTTACCTAACTTGATCTCTATTTTAATATGATCAATCATATCCTAATCTCTGAGCATACTCCCAATCAATTTCTGCTATTCTTCCCAGATATCTGTGTTCTTGCTCTTGAGCATATATTCTCTCCTCAGGAGTTGAATCTAAACCTAAGTTCTGGAATAGCATAGCCATCTTATGAAGGTATCTATCAATGTTCGGATCTCTCATCTTCTTCTTTAATTTGGTATACTACTCCATTGATCGTTAGCTTAACGCTAAACCCCTGAACTGCCCAAGCAGTATAACCCTTGTCATTAAGACTAACTGCTAGACTCTGTGCTTCTCTCATTGTCATATGCTCTGCTCCTCTTGGTAATACTTCCAGAAACTATAGTGATCAGATCTCTGCTCATCATGAAATCCAAAGTGAGATAGGAAGTGATTATGATAATCATCTGCTATCTCTTTGTTCTCTATAGCTATACTCTTTTGTCTTCTAGTCATTATTTTTTTTTAACTCTCTGAAAGAGAGTATTACTTATAAGTATAATAAGTATTTAATTGTAATTAGTTACTCTTACAGAGTAATATATATATATATATATACTTACTTAAGTAACTTAATAAGTGCGAAGGTATAAAGGATTATTGACATAATCAAGATAATCAGATGTTTCTTCTTAAACGACTTTTCCTCATAGATGACTTGAGGTACTCTGATCTCCTTCTGGATCCTGATAGTATCAGCAGGACATTCAATATCCACCTCTATAGTGTCGTAGAACCTTCTCAGATCAATTCTAATGCCTTCTTTTATAATTCTGAGGGTATCTATCCGCTCAAGAATTAAAGTGTCTCTAACGGCTTCTTTTTGAGTTATGATCAGAGTGTCCACTTTTAGGACAACTGAATCTAGAATTGTTGGATCTTTTGCAATCGCACGATTCAGGTGCCACTTCGCACCACATCCCTGAAGTAAAAAAAGCAGCCCTATCAGAACTGCTCCCTTTTTTAACTCCCACATGCTTCACAATCTGGGTTATCAATGCTACAGGCATTATCATTTGCCTTATCATTGGTTAATTCATCTACAAAGTCCTCAAAGTCATTTGAGAATCCAAAATCTGTATCGTTCATAATTTGTCTTTAGAAAAGAATAACATAAAGGCTACACCAAAGAATGTTCCTGCTTCAGTCAATGAAGCCTTCTCCATAGCCACCAATATAATACCTGCTGCGAATAATACTGCTCCTACTGCAGTCGTTTTCCAATTCTTTGTAACTCTATCTATCATCCTCGTAATCTATCGTTTTCTTTTTTTAGAAACCCCACCTCAGTTCTCAGCGCATGAACCTCAGCAGTAAGTTCCAATACCTTCGTATTGCTCTCCTCTAACAACTGCTCTAATCTCGCTACTCTACTCTTCAGATCATCACGATACGCAAAGTCCTCTGCTCTATTTAATTCCTTCTCCTCTTGCTTTGCCTTCATCTTTTGCTCCCAAAACTTCCAAGCAGCACCGCTTGTAAGAGCAGTAACGATTGCAATGATTATGCCTTGTTGTTCCATTTCCTGTGGTAGTATTCTGTTGTTACTCTTTTTACGCTACTCAATGATGAAAGCCATAAGACTACCCATCCCCAATGTGATGCTGATCTCCAGAAGTATCCGCAAGATCCGTACAATACTATTGTCATAGTAAAAACCACAAAACTTAGAAAAGAAGCATTTCTCCTCATTGAGATATCCTGCCTTGCAACTGCAAATAACTGATACCCACCTGCTAGAATACCTGAGATCTGATAGATAGGAATCCATCCTAATTCTATCATAGTTGCAGGAAGCAAGAGAATGAAATTCAACATCCCTAGCATTATCTCAGTAGGCTGAGAATCCGCATACAGGAAGATCTCCTTCAGATTATTTAAGCACCTTCTTACCATCTCCTGTAGATTACCTTACCATTCTGCCTAACGGCTTGAAGGACCTCTCCTCTATTGTCCTCTGATTTGTAAGAGACATGAACCCAATCAGGGTTCTCATCATCTCCAAATTCCCATATCAGTTGATCAAACTCCAGATTATTCTTTATGTATTCAAAGATCAGGAAGTTCTCTACTGATCCATCAAGATCTAGAGCCTCACCTTTTGAGTGCTGAGATGCTGATGCACCTCCTATGATATCATTCAATGCTTGAGATCTGTAACCTGAACTCACTATGATAGGCTTCTGGAAGTGATCTCTTACAGGTTGGAATATCTTACTAGCTATCTGGATCAAGTTAGACAGATGCTCTCCAGAGGGCTTATTACTGATCCCATACTTAATCGCAGTATGTGATTTTGTTGCTTCTCCTAATGTAAGATTCTTACTCAGTTTCATCCTTCGTGATATTACCAATGCCCTGATTAACATAATCACCCTTGCAGCATTCTCTAGAATACCGCTTACCATCCTTACAAAGGCATCCCCTTCTATTATCTTGTGGAACATTATATCTATTCTTACTCATAGCTTATATCATCTCCTCGGGGAACCAATCAGCCCCAAGCGTTTCTATTAAAGTTAAATCTGCGGTGTAGTCATCGTGCTTTAGCATTGCGAAGTCTACGCCGTTCGGGTGTTCTATAATAGATGCCCAATCCGTAGTATATACACCATCATAGCCCTCGCCATTAACTACTAAAGTATTGTAGGCTTCTAATTCGCTTTTGTTTGTGCTTGTGTAGTATGCCATCTTAATAAATAGAATAGAAGTCGTTAATGTTCGTTTCTATGCCAACTCTATCCGAATTCTTATCACTTGCGTAAGCAATGACCTCTTGAATCTCACCACCAAAGAAAGAAAATGTTAAACCCTCCAAGAACACACCAATTTTAATATGCCCATTTCCGAGTCCCGTTGGGTCAGAAGTTGAGTAGGTTTTAGTCGTTAAATCACTACCATTTAAACGAAGGTTTGATAATCCCGTTGAACGATGCGTTGACCAATTAGATATATAAAAACCTATCAAGTGTCTTTCGTTTACACCTATTGTGCCATCGTATTGAATACCAGAAGGAGCCCAAATATCGGTAGCAATAGTTGGTTTTGGGTTTGTCGCTTGATTTCCATAACCCAATGCCATTTTTTCTCCACCAGTACCAGTACCATTAGCACTTAAAATAGTTTCGTAAGATTTATAAGATGTAGCGTTTTTGTACGATGCGTGAATCATAGAAACGCCTCCTGTAAATGTAAATAGATTGTTTTGTGAAGTATTGAAATTATCATTCGTCCCATCAAATTGTATTGAAGGTTTCCCACCTCTTAACAAAGTAGAACCACTACTCACAATCTTTGGTTGTGCTGAAGATGTCGTTTGAGTGGCATCATTCCCATTACCGCTTTGGTCGTACCAAGTCGTTACGAAACCATCCGTACCGCTACAAAACGATTCAAGCGTTGCCGTATCTAACTCGTTGTTTACGAATCCGATTGCTTGGGTAGTGTTATCACTTGCCCTACGGACTACGATAGCATCGCCACTATAGGTAGAGTCTAACAAGCGTAAAGAATAGGCTGCTGCCGCTCCGCTATATGTGTCTAATAGATATTCATATCCTCCTGCTAAATCAGCATATGACTTACCCCAAGAGATGCTATTATCACTTACCCCACTACCCCAAGCAGTAGACTCATATATCTTACCCCAATTTATGTTGTTGCTCATTTCTTATTCTTTTTCATGAGATACTTCTTTAGCTTCTGGATGTTCTCCTGCTTAGGCTTGTAAGTATTCTTAATTATAAAACCCATCCATTGAAGTTCTGATTCTTACTAGGATACATATCATCATTAGAAGATGTATTGTATTCTGGATATCTTGAACTATAGAAAGCCATATGATCTACGAATCTTCTAGAATAATGCTCTGCGATATCTCGCTCCTTCTGGATCAGATAATCTAGATCCTCCTTTGTAACACTTGTACCATTCTCAGCACCCTTTGTATAGATACCTCCATTTGCTACTTTATAATGGATGTAAGGCAGTATCTCTATCGTTGAATAGTGGATTACCATATCCTGAATATAGTTCGTGAAAAGGCTTAGATAGTCTCCTGTCAATGTATCTGCTGAGATATCACTAGCAATCTTATTGAATAATCTAGTCCCTAGAATGTTCTGGATATGGATATCCTGAGCGATCTTAATGAATTGAATCATCTGATCACGATCAACATTACCATTGATACCTGTTCTCTTTATAACATCGCTTGGCGATACAAATAATACCTGTGACATATTAGTTCAATTTTCCTCTGTTAGGCATATCTATAGGGCGAGTATTCGCAGTACCATAATCCTTAGGATTAATCTTTGAATCTGGAACACCTGCTGCCGAAGCCTGTGAAGGTGCTACTCTCTTATCATTCTCTAATGCCTCCGTTTCACTCTTCGGTAAGAACTTACCTCCTGATCTCTTTCTCATGTAAATGAGTCGCTGCCACTTGTGATGACAATATGCTCCGCCCTTATACTTGAAGATAGAATATGTGCTTCTTCCCTTCGGTGCGAACTGACCATTAACTCCAGAGAAACTCATCTGATTGATATCCTCTTTTCTATAGACTTTCCCTGAATCAGATAATCCAACCATCTCAACACAGAAGGTTCTGCTATTACCGCTCAATGATCCTGTATATCTATAGCGAATCTTAAACATCCCTGCATCACCTGAAGATCTCTCCTCAGCATCACCATAGGAACTGACTGCAGCCATACTAACCGATGTGATCGCTTCTACGATCTGATCCTCATTATCTGGATCATCCACATCCTGCACCGCAGTTAACTCCCACTCCTCTTCATTGATATCCTCACCCTTATCAGCAAGGTATTCTAACCATTGAGCCTCATCCTCCTTAGTGAATTCAGCACTCATCTTAATTCCTGTTTCTTCCTCAATCACTTCCTGATCCGTTACATCCTCAACATCTGTAAACTCCAAAGGAGTAAGAGTCTTGAAGTATAGATTCAAAGCAACATTATTGAAGGATAGAATCTGATCCAGAGCATTGATCACCTGATTCTGCTTAGGTCTGATCACACTATTATCAAACAAGGTAAACGCAGTCTTAATCTCATCAGCGTTATTTCCTAGACCTGTCTGATCCTTTACCCCAAACAACATAGGTGAAGTGATTCTATGACCTACTAGGACCTTCTGCTGAGACTCCTGAGATAAGAACTGATATTGATTATGAGCATCAGATAACTGAATCGCTTCAATAGAAGCAGCAGTATCCGCACTATCATTAAATGCTAGAATAAATTTCCCTGCATTAGATGTACCTCCCCACTTCTGCTTAATCTGTGATTCTATGATATCTCTTTCCTCCTCTGGAGGGACTCCGTTATTGAAGTTCACAATCATAGAAGGAGCAAGTCCGTTCTTGATATTGTTGATATGATAGTTCGCTACCTCACCCTCTAATTCTGCATAAGGTAAAGCACCTTGATAATCCACAGGGGAGTAATAGTAAGAGCCACTACGATAAGGTCGGAAGTATAAGATCTCAACTTTATCTCCTTGTGCGCCATAGCCAAAAGCAGGAATGCGATCAACACCTTTCTTGCTTCTAACCTGATCCCAATCATAAGCATAGTAATATGCCTCAATCTCTCCCTCATCATTACACTTCTCTGCTCTAAGAGTTTCCACAGGCATATGGTACACCTCTACAATCTTACTCTTATCCTGATTGTAGATCAACTGAAATGCTCCATTTCCTAGCATATAGTAATCATTGATTACCTTCTTCAATTCCTCATCATTAATGAGTTTTCTTAATTGAAGATATCCCTCTGGATTCTTACCTGAATCCGTAGCATCAATACCCTGACCAAAGATCATATCAATGATCCCAGAGATTACTGCATTATTCGTAGGAGATCCATTATAGCGATCTATTAAGTATTGAAAGTAATCATTATCCTCTCCATACTCTACCCATCCCTTTCTAGCATTCTCACTTACAACAGGGCTAGTATAACTAGATAATTGAACAAACTTGAAATTACTCTCCATAAATCTTAAACTCGTTATCCATCGTTTTCTCCGTTGTAGCTAACTTAGGTTGATAAGTCCCTACTTCAGATCCTGAAGGAATGATATATATCTTGTCTTGTGAAAGTAGCTTGATTTTGCCCACTTCCCAAATCTTGATCACATAAAAACTCTCCGCTACTAAAGCAGATACATCATAGGAGAAGGTTAGCACCTTCCTGAAATCATCATATGATCCAGATATAGCAGTATCTACCTTCTCAACTCTTTCACTCTCTGAGATAATTTCCATCTCAAAAGACTCCGTTGTGAAGTCCCTGAGATACATCGTTATCTGTGGAGTTGTATTTTCTTCTACAATAATCATCTAATTATAAAACCCAAAAGATATATAATGGTTACATTTGCAGTGTTCATCTCTCTTAGGTAGCCTTGCTACCAAAAAAGAAGCCCCTCCGAAAGGAAGGGCTTTTTTGATTCTATCAGGATCTAATCTTAGATATCACTAATAGTTGAAGCATCAGCAGTAATCGTAGCATCTACGAAGTTAGCAGGAATCTTCTCCTGAGCATTCATTGTCAAAGTATATCCAGACAAATCACCCATAGCCGCTCCTGTAACGATTGTACCACCATTAACCTCAGCACCATAATCCAATCCCATTAGGAACTTGTTGCCGTTGTTATCCTCTACTACTACATGAGGTCTAGCATAAGAGATCAACTTCAACTCATTGTGAGTCTGCTTAGTCATCTTCTTAAATGTAAGACTTAATGTCTGATCAAAGAATGTAGTCCCATTCTCACGAGAAGAAGTAATTGTCTGCTCAAAGCTAGAGTTTCCTTTTACCTCAAACTTGAACCAACTTGGAGTACCTCCAAATGAATCAATCACATCCGTATCTGTTGCATCATAGGTGATCGCACCTAATGTCCCGAAGTCAGCAAAGTAAACGGCAGTGATACCACCTACTACATCCTTACAGGGTTCGTTTCTTCCTTTTGTTAAAGCACACGCCATATCGTTGTCTATTTAAAATAAAAAAGGGCAGACAGGCTTTAGCCCACCTGCCCCTTCATTGGTTAATCAATCAACTATTAAGTATAGTATACGATGTCAGCACCGATACCAATCTGAACACCTGCAGTAAAGCGCATAACTACACGAACATTTTGTGATCCATCAAGATCAGCCATGTCCAAAAGTTTCACTTCTTGGTGGTCGCTCAACAAACCTGTACCGAAGAACAAGTTAGATTTCTGAGCAGCAACCATATCGTTAGTAGGCATACCTGAAGCAACGAACAACTTAACACCATCAAAGGCTAGATCGCCTCCGTTGTACCAAGTAGTACCATTAGAAGCAACACCATTGCCTCCTAGACCATTAGCACCGAACCCACCTAAAGCACGAACATAAGAACGAGCGATATGCTGAGAAACATAGATGTAAAGATCTTCTTTACCATATAATGCAGCAGGGATAGCATCAACTACTTTACCCAACTCATCAATAACATTAGCAGCAGTGATAGTAGTACCTACTACATCTACAACTGAAGCATCTGCAGCCAATAGAGCAGTGAAGCCATCAAACTCACCTGCGTTAGCATCAGCACCTGCCCAGATGTTAGTCTCATTCTTAGCAGCTACCTTAGCAGCAACATAACCGATTAAGTAATCAGCGAAGTTAGCAGGTAACTCATCAAAAGCAGAGTAACCCATAGAGATCGCTTCCCAGTCGCTTACAAAGTCAGACTTACACAATTCTAGGTTTACCTGTAGTTCTTTTGGAGTAAGAACTTTCTCAGCCAAAGTCAAAGTAGAAGTATCAGAGAAATCACAAGTTGCATCTTTAGTGATTGCATCCAAGTTCATTGTCTTTAAAACCTCTTTGTACTTGACATTTGGTTTAATAGTAATACCGCCACCTTCAATAGTGTCGGCACTCAATAATGCAGCAGAAACATATTTCCCTGCAAATTCACCAGCATATGTGGTAGTAATTGAAGTGGTTGTAGCCATTTTTCTTCTTTATTAAAATTAGGATAATTTACTCATTACACGAGATAAGGTAGTTCCTCCAGCCTTCTTGCTGAATTGTACCATATCTGGTTTCTTATCTACAGGAGCAGCAGCGACCTTCTTAGCAGCAGGTGCTTCATCAGCACTCATCTCTACCTTCTCCTCAGTTACTTCTTCAGAAACTTCTTCAGCAGCCATCTCTTCCTCTTTAGGAAGCATAGCAGCGATCATCTCTTTCAATTCATCAATAGCAGCACCAAACTCTTCTTTGGTTACATAAGCCATCTCTTCCTGAGCCATCTCAGTAGATTCTTCTTCTTCTACTACTTCCTCAGCAACTTCCTCACCTGCTTCACGAATCTCAGCAATCACACCTTCCTCAACGATAACGAGGATGCGACCATCTTCCAACTCATGCTCTCCAACAGGAGCAGCAACTTTCTCATCATCTTCACCTAGTAAGAATACATTCTCACCTGCCTCAAATGATTCTGCCTCAACTACAACACCTCCTGCGAGTTTCATTGTAGCCATCTCAACTTTTACTTCTTCAGTTACTTCCTGAACTTCAGGTGCAGCATCTTGAGGAGTAAGAGCCATTTCAATCTTCTTGAATACTTCTTGTAGATTCATTTCTTTGAACTTTTCTAATTAAACAACTATTTATTAAGATTTTGGGTTATTTTCATAACTGATCCAATTCCTTCAATTTACTCTCTGCCCATCTCCTAGCAGATAATCCACCCCATAACATATATGAGATATATCCACAGGATGTGGTGTCTCCCTCATCATAGTATTCCTGCGCTCTGCTTAGGTAACTATACATTCTCTTAATAGTCTCAACTGATAGAGGCTGCTTCTGAGCCAACTGCTGCGCTCTGACCTTACCTACCTGAGTAGCACATTTATTCCCTTGCTTCTCATTGAGTTCAATACCCTTCTTTGCGTTGTTAGAAACTGAATCAGGATAGTCTCTGTATGATTCCATCTCTAGCTTCTTACCGCTCTTATATCTCTTATCGTTCTTTACAGAACCTTTGATTATTCCCAGAAGATAAAGTGAGAGCAGGTGGTCTGCTTCTTCTGATTCAATTCTAGATAATTCTGTATTGATCTCAATAGCCGACTCTCGCTGCATGAACCATCCTTCAATGCTGAATCCTTTGACCTTCCCACTTTTGACATATTCATTCCAGATATCCTCATTATTGACCTTCATACTCACCATCCAAGTTCCTACAGGATACTCTAAGCCATAGGCTCTGCTCTTATCCTTCTCTGAATCTTCTATGATCCAACTCTCAACTAATGATAAGCCTGATATCTTCTCTTGATGCTCTAGCGTAGCATTGCCCTGCTTACCATTCATCAGATACAATTCAGAGGCTCTGCGGATTGTCTCCTTTGTAAAGAATACATAATACTCTTGATCACCTTCAACTCTATAGATAGGCTTCTCTGGAATCATTGCTGCTCCCATCAGGATCTTCTTCTCCTGATCTACCTCCTTGAATTCAAACTTGTGGTCCTTACTCATCGTGATGAAGTCCTCCTCTATAGCAGGATGCTCCACTATGGATATCGCATCTATACCATGAAGGAGTTTATCCTCATCTAATACTAACTCAAAAAACTTCATATCTATCCTATTGTTGCCGTTTCTCTAATCTTTCTATCCATCTTCGCAGCAGTCTGCACATCTTGATTCACTACATATGCTCTCACAGGAGTCTTACTTAATGACTCTGTAATCTGATTCCCTAGATCAGATACCTGAGTGTTCAATGATAATCTAGGAGTGATTGCAGGTGCTGATATCTGTGGTCTTGTGCCACCTCCACTAACACTACCTCCTGAAGGAGTAGGAACAGGAGTAGCATAGATCTGTCTTACTGATGCAATACCTGAAGCTACAACTCCTGCTGCCGCTACCGCACCAAATATACCACCTTGAGCAAGTGCCTTCGTAGCCCCTGTATAAGTATTGATGATAGCCTCTGCAGCACTTAGTGCTTTTCCTGCTTGAGCATTCTCTCCTGCTAACTGACTTAATGATCCTAGAGTACCTGCTACGATACTCAACTCCGCCATCTTCTGCTCTCTGGTTTTCTTTAATGAGTCCTTTCTGATCTGATCCGCCTGATTCGCATACTGCTGATCTATCATAGCCATATTCGTTCTCAGCATCTGATGCATCTGCAACTCATTATCTACTGCAAACTTCTTGCTATCTATAGTCTTAGCATTAAGAGATACCTGCGCACTCTCCTCTTCTCTGAGCAGTCTTATCTGCTCCTGATGTTGCTTATTTAAGGAGTTATAAGTAGCAACCAATTCCTTAAGTCTCGTATCTCTCTGAGCATTCAATTCAATCACACGAGCATTAGCCTCTGCCTCTGCTTGGATATCCTCCCTCGTAGATTCCCCTAGAGCATTACGCTCCTTAATGATTCTCGCTCTCTCCTTAGCTATCTCTATCTCTTCATCCGCTAACTGCTTCTCAAGATCCATAGCTTCCTTTAGTGCGTTGGCTCTTGCTGCGAGGTCTTTAGTTTCATCTGCTGCTACAAGTCTCAATGCCTCAATAGATGCTCTGCGCTCCGCACGAGTCTCAATCATTGCTATCTCACGATCCTGTAGAGCCTGAAAGGCTTTCTCTAATTCAATGGCTGCTTTTGCTTCCTCTCTAATCTCTTGACCTAATCCCTTGAATGTACCCTTGAGGATATCTACACCCTTAGCAAAGTCTCCAGAGAATATGGCGAAGATGCCCTCTCCAAAGGTTGAGAATCTATCTATCAATACATCAACTACTGCACCAATACCCTCCATTGCCTGAGATAGCTTGTCAGCCCCTCTCTGAGTCTTAGTGAAGTAAGACACTAAAGAAGTAACTGCAATGAGCAGTGCGCCTATCCCTGTCGCTGCAATAGCGACTCTAAGAGACTTCATAGCAGTGATTCCCTGCTTGATTCCTGCAACTCCCTTCTTGAAGCCTGATACTAACCCTCCTGTGAGTTTGTCTGCTTGAGCAGATAATCCAGATAATCCCCCTTCAAGGTTATCTACATTCTTCTCAGCCTTGCTAGTATTTACATTGATCTCTATTTCTTTCTTAACCGCCATCTAATTTGTTCTTTAGCTTCGCTCCACTTAGTGAGAATCTTCCATTCTCCTTTAGCTATCATCAAATCCTGATCTGTAGCTTCTACTTTCTGAAGTTGCTCAATTATAAAACCCAAGTGCATCACACATCGTTTAGAAGTTCCAAAGTAGCCTCCTGAGTTCTCAGGTTTATCTGGATCTCATTAATAACATATCTCCTTCCATTGATATCTAACTTATCATTCATCCTCAACTGAGAAGAGACACTAAAAGGTAGTATTGCCTTCATCTGATATATCCTCCTGCTAGTTGAGTAGAGATCAGTGATATAATCTTCCCAGAATTGATTGTATAAGGTCTGCACGAAACTCTGCTCATGAAGAGGATCAACTTCAAGTCCATAGGTTAGCATTTGTGTTACACTCGCTGCAACTCTGTTATTAATGTTTCCACATAAGTACACTTGATTACTAGGAGATGTGGTTAAACCACTCTCATCTAAGAATCCAATAGGGTAAGAAGTGATGTTTAAAGTAGAAGGTGAGTAGAAGATAACAGGCTCTCCGATATATGGATCTCCTTCCTTATCAATACTCTTTCCTACAAGGAAATTAGTTACTCCATTACTAGGATCATCTAACTTCTGATACTTCATTAATTCAAAAGTAGATTCTGTCTTTAACTCTCCACCATCAAATGTAAAGTCCGCTCTAAGATCTCCATATCCTATCCCTCCATTAGCATTGCGATATGCCTCTTCTAGGTATGAACCCGATTCCTGATAGTTGAATGAGATCCTTCTATAGAGTTCTGGTCTTTCTATCTTCTGTGAAGATATATCTACATACTCTGAAATATCATAGTTAGATCCTAAAGCATACCAATCATCTAGAGGTTCTATGATGAACTTTGTTCTACTTGTAGGCTCAATCACTAGATTGAACATCTTCACAAGCCCTATCATGAAATCATAGACCTTCTGCTCAGGCATCTGATCACTCATCACTACATCTAACGAGAAGGATTGTGTTGCTGATGTTGCCGCAGTCCAATAGATATTAGCAGGATTCGTGAATTCCCTTCCTGAGATACTTACAGAAGTAAGACTGACTCCTGCTCCATCCCAATTCGTAGGTGGTGAGAATCGCATCTGTATCTTATCGCCTGTCTGTAATCCTGAGAAATATACATCCTCATCTACCACATTCCCTGTGTGTGATCTACTTGTATAGTAGACTCCATTGATATAGAAGTGGACCTGATAAGAGCGAGTTGAATTGATACTATAATACCATAGGAATCTATCATATGTTGAAGGAATAGTAGCGACATCTAATGTCGTATCAAATCCTGATCCTGTAGTAGAAGTGAAATCAATCTTCTGAGCCGTAAATCCATTCTCCTGACCGAAGAACATATATCCCTCTCTTCTATGTCCCCATAGGAATAGGTCCGTAAACTTTCTATCTGCAAAGAAGGTAGATGTGAATGTGATTCCATACTTCGCCTCTATCGCATCTATCAACTTGCTGATCCTGATAGCAGGTTTCAACTCATAGTAATTCAATCCATGAGTGTCGTTTGTCGTATGATATGCGATATCACCATCATCATGAGAACTAGAGGCACTATCAAAAACCCAATCTGTAACAGGAGATATCAGTGGGTAGATAACATTCCCAGAATGAAGAGGAGTAGTTCCCTCCATTGCTCCTCTAATCACTGCACCATCATAGGCATGATCATATGCTGATAAATCAAGATCCGTTAATTCATCCTCACCGAATAAATCTTTGAGATTGACTCCTGCACTAAAGAACACGACCTCATAAGCAGAAGGCTTACCATTCTTCATATCTACAGAGATCAACTCAATACTTCCCTCTCTGAAGAGTTCCTTATCCACAAAGATTGTAGCATCTTGTCTCAATGAGGCATTAAAGCCTCCAGAGATATCAGCATTATAGTAATGCTTAAATACATCGTTATTCTGCCTAGAGGCAGGTACTTGAAAGTTCTGAGTGTAATCAGTGAATAGTCTGCTGATGTCCTTCACATTCTGAAGGCTCAACTTGATATTTACATCCTCATCCTTAAAGGTATCTATTCTCTCTGATCCTATATAGATCTCTATCATAGCATTGCATTATCAGGTGTTGCAAACTCTACCTGTATTGTGTAATTGATAGTCTTCTCATTGATATGCTTCTGGAGTCTTAATGAATCCGTTAACACATTCACCGCTCTAAAGTCTTGAGATATCGTGTAAGTATCCTGAATTCTTGTAGTCGCTCTATTGATAGTCATCAATACATAAGGACTCATCAATAACTGCTCTATATTCTCATTAGATACCTCCTCAATGAATCCTGTATTCATCGTGATCTTCTTACTCATCTCCTCATTATAGGATCTGATTCCTCTTGCTTGAGTTCCCCAAGTATATCCAGATGCTGATGCTGAACCTATCACTGATCTGTAACTCTCCTTACTTACATCTAAATCAGTATCTGACCTCTTAAAGAAGGTCATTGTATCCCACATTCCATATCTGTTAATGTACTGCAGTTGAATAGGAGTATACTTAGGTTCACATTGATTGTAGAATCTTCTACTATCTACTACTGCATCACTAGAGTCTAATATCTGCACATCCCACCAATCTAACAAGCGTGGCTCTGCTAAACCTAAGCCTTCTGTAAATATGTAGTTAGATAGGTTAGGTATCCCTACAGGGAACAACAGAACTCTATCTTCTGCATCCTCTCCTGTCTGATTACTTACTACTATCGTATCATTAGAAGCATCAGATCCTACTAGCTTAATCTTTACTACATCAGTCTGATAGCTACTGCCTACATCACCTAAGTAGATAGGCATATTGTAAGTATCAAACTCATAGAAATACTTATCCTGATCTTCAATCAAGATAGCCTGTCCTAGATCCTTATTTGAGCCATCAGTGAACTTACTATATCCATCTGTAACTAAGAAGCGAGTTGTAGTGCCTGTATCATTTACGACATTAGGATCATCAAAATACTCAATATCATAATCTACCTCTACCCATAGTAGAGCATCTGGAGACATCGTTACTAGATCACTTGTATCTAACTTACTTACTCGCTGATTGAATTCATTCTCTAAGATAGGAGCGATATCAGCAGTTGGAAATGCATCTACAAATCCTGATGTTCTATCTATCGTGTAAGTAGGAGATGCAGGTCGCACATCCTTATCTCCTGTCCAAGCATAGATCTCTAACTTAAAATAATAGATATCACTTGCTGAACTACCTGTACCATTCCAAGTAATGAGAATAGGTGATCTCGTTCCTAATAATCCTGTTGGGCTAATTACCGCCATCTTTATACTGCTCGTTTAATTTGTCTATTGTAAACTCTAGAAAATCCTCTACATCTAGAGCATATGCCTCTACTATCTCATTAGGGAGTTTAGCATATCCTAAGTTAAATGGTCTAGAGTAGAAGTTAGATGCAGGGATTCCCTTCTTACCAATGCTCTTAACTATCGCCCAAGCCGTTTGGTCATAACTCTGGAATTTCCCCTTATTGCTTCTAAACTGAATCCTACGATCCTGTACCCATTTCCTTAGTGGTGAGAATGGTGGATTCTTTCCTGCCTTCCTTCCCTTATCTACCCACTCACCATATTCATTCATCAGGAAATCAAACTCAAAAGAGTTCGGCATAGCCTTCACATCAAAGTCCAGAGATTCATAGAGGCTATTAGTTACATTCTTCTTCTTTCTCGTAAGGTTCTTTCTAGACTCCTTAACAAGATACTTACCGAACTTATCTAATGCCTTCTTTGTATTCTCTCCCTTCATCTAGCAGATGTTGTTAGGATTGATTGCTTCTATCTGGAGTGTTGCTTTCCATCCACAGATGTTAGATTCCATCTCCTCATCAAAAGGCTCTGCAACAGGATCATTAATCAATCTGAAGTAGGCATCATACTGATCCCCTCTCCTGAAGGTGGCTAATATCTCAGATATTGCTGAAAGAGTCCTATGATAGATATCCTGCTTCATCATATTCCCCTCATACAGATCCTTAGTCTCTTTGCTATAATCTACGATATCCATTACCAGAAGATCAAACTCATAAGTAATGGTTCTCTCTCCTAGAGTTGCCGTTCCTGTCATTACATGAGCGATAGGAAACATATCCTGCTTCCTGAAATCTAGATCAAAGATATCTCCCCAAGTTACTTGGTTGATCTGATCATTTGCTGATGCAGCACTCTCAAGTGCTTCTGTTATTTGATAGTATCCCTTCTTCATATAATTAAAAAACCCTATTCGCTAAAATAGGGATAAAAAAAAGAGGAGATCCACCACAGACCTCCTCAACCAAACCAATCTAGCGAACCACCACTAGATGCCTAAATGCTCATCATCATCCTCATCCCTACATCTGCAATCGTAGTAATCAGGATCTTTAGATTCTCCGCAGACACTACAAGTGCTATCGTGATAATTCTGATAGCTTTCTAATTCCCAATCTAAGTAACTCATGACTCAAAGAAGTTTATGATGTTAGTCAATGTGCATTCAAAACCGAATACTGCTGCTACTCTATGACATTGGTTCAATGTAAGATCTAAGCAGTATCTGTTCTCCTTTAATCCTGTGATTAATGCCTTCGTTGAATAAGGAAACTTGATCATCTCCTGATCTAATACTTTTAAAGCCTCTGGGCTTAACTTGTCGTATAAATTCATCTCTCTTGTATTTATAATTGGGAGGGTTTCCCCTCCCTTCTGTTATTAAAAATCTAATCCTAAAAACTCACGAGTTAACCAAGTTCTGCGGCTCTGCTTTGCTCCTGTTGCGCAGAAGTAGTGATGGTCGTAAACATAATCACCGCAGCTAAATCCTGTGAACCATGCCCAAGTATTGCAGTTTAATTCAATACCTACTTTAGCAGGTGTGTAGATATCATAGATCTCATCGTAGTTAGCATCTCTCATTTCTACTTTAAGATTTCTCTCTGTTGCGAAGTCTAAGATTTGTTGTTTTGTGTAGTCCATTTTCTCTCTCTTTGTTTGATACTCAAAGATATGATAAATCTTTTTTAATAACCTAATCTAATGTTGATTTTTTTTCATGATAGATTTCTCAACCTCATTCTTATCTATCTCATACTCCAGATATGTGAGTGCAGTTCTTAGAGGTAACTCCGTTACTTTCTCAAATTGTAGGAGATCTCCTTTAGCAATCTGATGTACTGCTCCATACCATCCCCACTTTCTAGAGAAGTTGGATTGTGCATCATATCCTTCTTCTCCTCCTTCTCCAAAGATTGTAGGAAAGTTATCTGTAAGTTGGTGGCGATACGATAAAAAAAAAGCAGACACCCCATAAAGATATCAGCACTTAGATCCTCAAACCCATTCCCATTATGGGACTCTGGATCATAATTCTCAATGCTATGCCTTCCAAACATCTTCTTAGTAATAGGTCTATATAACACTCCTAATATCCTCTCAGCGTTCTTATATGGCTCTTGTAGGTAGGTATCTAGATCAATATACTCTCCCATAGAGATATCTTCTATCTTAGGATGAAATCCATACTCCTTACCCTTGAATGTGAATGTCTTTACTAGGTTAGGCTTTTCAGCCAATACGATACCTATCTGATTTCTGATCTCATCAAGGTCTTTCTTCTTCATCGCTTCCTGCTGACTAGGAGTCAAGCCACAGAACTGATACAAGGCTATCTCATCACCATTCTCCTCATTAGCCATAAGGATGAACTTCTTGTATGCTGATAGTTTTATATCTGATAGATTCTCTGGAATCTCTATGCTAACGGATTGCGTATCTCCCATAGTTAGGTTTGCTTAGTTTGTTATATACTCCATACCTGATAGCATCTATCAAGTGATTGTATTTATCCTCTGGCTTATTCAGGAGGTTACCATTCTTATCCTCCATCCACTTATAATTCTCCATCTCCTTCATGAGGTTAGAACCTATGATATGGATCTTAAATCTCTTCAGCATATCTATCCCTGCATTGACTGAATCTGATCCCTTAGCCGTTGGCTTAATGTTCCATCCCATCCTGTGGAGTTCCTCAATTGATTTAGGTTCTGCAGAATCTCCGAATATCTCATCATACCTCCCTATCTCTAACTTCTGGAATTCTCTATTCAGATCCTGATTAGTGAGATTCGTAGAATAGATCATCTCCTGAAAATATAGGTTGTTCCCATCTTGATAACATCCAACCAATGCAGAAGGATCATTAGTAAATCCAAAGTCAAGCCCATAAGATAGAAACTTCGCAGAAGCAGGAATCTGCTGGATAGTGGTGAATTGGAATACTTGCGCTCTATTCGTTCCTCTCTCCCCTAATCCATAGACTCTCCAATAATGCTCATCTGTTTCCCTTAATCGCTCTATCTCATCTACGATAGTTTGATCTAGGAATGGATTGTCTCTGTAGGTGGTTTGATAGAATGCTGCATCATCTCTTGGTATTACCCTATCATAGATCCAATGGAAAGTATCTGAAGGATTGTAATCAAGTATGATTCTTCCGTTGGTACGGAATACGATTTGTTGCCAGTCTTCAAAGGTCAATTCGTTAGCCTCATTTAAGAAGGCGAGATCTCTCTTTCTACCTCTGATCTTCTGAGGCTGATCCATAGATATGAACTCTACGAGATTCCCATTGAGGATGTATTCTGAATTGGACTTATTATGATTCTCTTCTCTATAGAGATCTGATCCTTTTAGGATATCTAAGAAGTCCCTCATAACTGAGGAGCGAACTGCAGGAAAGGTCTTTCTAGCGATTGTAATAGTCTTACCTACATTCTTCCCACAATAATGAAAGATAATCCATAAGAGGATGTTGTATGTCTTTCCAGAGCGAGTACCACCCTGTTCCACTACTATCTTCTTATCTGATCTCTTTAGATGTCCGTAGACTTTGTTAACTCGGATCTTGCTCATCCACTTCCTCTATCTCAAAGGTCTTCAGCCCTTCATGGGCTATCTCCTGTCTCTCTACATATCCTCTCTTCTTACCCTTAGTCTTTAGGTAGAAGATTGTAGAGGTCGGATTACCTCCCTTTATCTGCTGATGCAATTGTGATTCTGCAAAGTCTAAAGCAACATTATCTAGATCCTGTACTGCCTTCTTATATTCTGGATCATTATCCAACCATAGGTAGTGAGTAGTCCTTCCTATACCTACACTCTTACAGGCAGATGTAACTACTCCTAGAGATTTCTCTAGTGCTTCTAGCATTGCCTTTTTATGTTGTTCAGTTTTGTCCATAGTTATTTGTGTTAAAATAGAGTGGGGGCATAGGTGAAGCTAACCCTTAACCCCCTTTCTCACCTCTAGCGGATTTGGGACTAGAGATGAATATAAAGAACGATGCTTACTTTATCTCTCCATTTATTTTTATCTCAAGTGCTGGGTCTAGTTTCTTCATTCGGTCAATGATGACCTGACAATACTTAGGATCTAACTCCATACCATAGCACTTGCGCTTGAGTTGATGTGCTGCTACCATAGTAGAACCTGAGCCTAAGAATAGGTCAAAAATTAAATGATTAGGAAGTGAGCTATTATTCAAAGCCTTTGAAACAATTTCAATCGGTTTTGGAGTTGTATGTCCTTCTTCTCTTTTGCTTTTAGCCAACCACACACTCTCTTGCTTTCTATCAGAGTACCAAGAATGAGTGCCATTATCAAACCAACCATATAAGCAAGGTTCGTGTTTTGATTGATAATCTGTTTGAGAAAGAACTATGCTTTCCTTTACCCATATTATCATAGAGGAGAAATGACAAAAAGAGCGAAAGACTGAGTGAAAAATATCAGCACTTCTATCTGAATGAAAACAATACACCGAAGCACCTTGCTTAGAGTTTGTTATATAATTAGTAAATGCTGCGGTCAACAAATCTTCAAGTCCCTCTCTTGTATCGTTGTTTATACCTTTATATTCCACACCATAAGGAGGATCGGTGAATACCATATCAGCCTTCTCTCCATTCATCAACTTAGCCACCTGATCACTATCCGTTGAATCGCCACAGAGTAATCTATGCTCTCCTATCTCTATAAGGTCTCCTAAGACTATGTCTGTTTGTATGTCATCTGCTGCTTCGTAGTTATCCTCCTCCGCTTCTAACACTTCATCTACTGCCCAATCATCAGGTATATCCATACCCCAATCAATGAGTTGTTCTGTCTCCCATTCATTAGCAAGTAGATCCCAATCCCATTCACCGAATGAGGAGTTATCCTTAATGATGAATTCCTTCTCTTGTTCTGGAGTAAGGTTATCTGCAAAGATGATAGGTACCTCCTTGAGTCCTGCTTCCTCACAAGCCTTTAATCTCATATTCCCTCCTAGTACGATCATATCCTGATTCACTACTATAGGTCGTAGATCTAACATCTGAGGAAATTCCTTGATGCTCTTCACTAACTTCTCAAATTTATTCCCCTTGATGAATCTAGGGTTATCAGGATTTGGTCTTACCTGCTTAATATCTACTCTTTCCATAATTATAGAACCCATTAATAATCAACTAAGTTACGCAAAAACTCCCTCTCATGGGGAGCAAGTTTACCTCTCTGATCTAATTGTATTAAGATCTCTAGAAGTTTATGGTAGTTATTTCTATTGACTAGGATGAGGCTAGACTTGCTCATCTCTTGATTCTTCAATTACTGCCTTGAGTTGTGCGATCTCCTCCAGAGATAAATCTAGAATCATATCTACTTTATTTTGGATATCATTCATCATCATCTCATCAGTACCATCTAACTTACTCATAGGCTCTCTGATCATCATCTCTATAGATCGCTCTAGGTTATTCATCTGCTGCTTTACCCTCTGCGAGTAGATAGGTGTTCCCTTCATCAGATCCATCTGCTCTAGAGTTACCTGATACAAAGCCATTAGCTTTACTCCGTTCTTAAATAATTCAAACTCAGTCATTTTCTATTCCGTTATCGGTTAGGTCTCTATTCATTAAGTCTATGAGTAGGTCTTTCATTTCTCGTTGGTGTTAAAGGTTTCTATTAAATCTCTAATCCGTAACTCAAGGTCATCAACTCTTCCTTTTAGGAATATTTTCTTCCGATTAGACTCCACATCAAAACTTGAGTGCCAATAAACTTCATTCATCACAATACCCAACCCATTTGATGTTCTAATGCCGCAAGCCTATCTAATACTTGAGTCTCAAATGATTTGGATGTTTCTCTAACTTCTTTCATTTCTTTCTCTTTGGTGTTAAAATGTTCTACAATCAACTCAATCGCCATTCCTAAATCTTTAGGCTCTGCCATCTCTAAAGTATCATCACCTCTGCGCCACTTGTTGTGATTCTCAAGTAGTGTTACTGCTTCTTGTAGTGTCATTTCTCTTTGGTGTTAAGGATTTTCCAAGTAACGATTACAATTGGAGTCCAAATATATCCTTTGATATATAATCTGTTATAAATTCTACGAAGTCTACCACCACTTGCTCCGCTTGACCACTTTTCAAAGTTTAATTTGATTGTTTTCATTTCTCTTTGGTGTTAAAGGTTTTCCCACTTATATCCAAAACACAATCTCATCATAGTACGATGAAACCAATTAGGTTTGTAGGTTAAATTAAATTGAACATAATGGTCTTTTCCTAATCTATAACCACCTACATACTTGGGTGTTTCAAAACGAAGTTGTTCCATTTCTTTTTCAAAATCTGCTTCTGAATCTATTTTAATCATCTCTATTTGGTTTTAAAGGTTTCTAATTTGCGCCTATTTTTATATGCTTGCGCCTATTTTTTTGGTGTCAAGCATCTTGCGCAGTTTACTTGACATAGTTGATTATATGTATCTGCTTATAATTTGTCAGTTGCTATTATGTCTATACCAAATGCTTTTGCATATTGTATAAGACCATCAAACACAAAGTTTGTTTTGCCTTGCTCTATCTTCCTCACAACAGTAATTGCTATGCCTAACCTATCAGCAAATTGCTTTTGAGTTAATTCTGTCAATCTTCTTCTTTCCTTCAAGTATGAACCAAGAGTAATAGACTCTTGAGATAAAACAAAATGAGTTCCGCTTACAACTTTATTGAAAAGGCTATGTCCAAGTTCTTCAAAGTGTTTAATCCATTTTGTCTCTGCGGTACGGATATCAAGAATGTCTTTCTCAAGTATTTGAACTATTGGTTCATAGCCTAATGAGTTATACCATTCCTTCAACTTTTCATTATGAGACATTCTGTGTTGATATGGTCTGATTAAATCTTTAGTTTGAGACATACCCACATAAACAACATTTAGTTTATTGTCTGATAAAGCGTAGATATAGTTTGTCATAAGTAATTAGTTTTGATGGATAAACCCATCTTTATATGCTTAAACTCTTGTTAGTGGTGTAAATAAGCACCTTACTTTGTGAACATTTAAGGCTCATCGTTGTGAGGATTATAAAAGGAGGAACAATTATCCAGGCTTAATTAGTTAAGTGTTAACCTCCCTTTACAATTAAAGGGAGAGAACGAATAACCATTCCGTTTTAATTTAAATTAATAAATACCTCTTCCCTTATCAGTTTACTTTTGTTTACGTTGTAACCATCTAGTATACATCTTAGCAGCCCAAGCTCTACGTTGTTGTGGGTTCTTGTATATCCTTCTTAATCTAGCATTAGCAATACGTAAGAATTGTTTCATGTGTTTCATAGCTTAAAATATTTCTTTACCGTTTATTTTAATAAAGCTTCTTTGTCTACTAAAAGATTCATCTTCTCTTTTCCAATATGAAGGTTTAAAAATACCACCTCCATAGCGGTTGTAACGATCATATTTTTTTTTATCTGTAAGAGACCTTACAGGCCCTATGGCAAAATACTGGCTAGCTGTAAAACCACTAATAATTCTTGTATTTTTTGTTTTACCTTGCTTTTGAGAATCTGAAAGTCTTGTCCATGGTGTATCAAAAAACATAATAATTAGAATTTAAGCCAGCGTCTTCTACGCTCATACTTGCGTATCAGTGTGCCGTTATTAATAAGATGATCAGTTGTAGAGTTTGTCCACTCTGTAGCAGAAGCAGCTACTATAGTATTAATAGTATCCCACTGTAGATCTATAATATATCTATTTATAAACCTCTTGTGTTTAACTTTACGTGCGTAATTCTTCATAATAATTTGATAGGTTTAAGTTACAAAAAAATAGTACACCAGCTAGGATTCAAACCTAGGACCGTTGCATTAGAAGTGCAATGCTCTATTCACTGAGCTACTGGTGTATATTAGATAAGACGTAAGAAATTTGTCGCTTAATTACCTTCTCTTACTATCTTATCTAACAGGGGTATAAATCATACATAAATTATGACCTATTTTAAAACTCTGGTAATCATAGAGTTACATCATTTCCTGAAACATAACATAGGCTTCAGTTTACATACTCAGTAGTATAGATCGTACTTCATAAAAGTATCCCATGTCTACTTTTTGGCGTTTCTCAAGATAAACACATATTTCATTCATCACTTTAACTGATTGATGTGTATGTTCTCTATACATATCTTCAGCAAGTTCTTGTGGTGTCATGTATTTTGCTTGTGTAATAATTCTTTCACTCATACCAAACGGGTTTCTCCATTAATTGCATAGTAATCATATCCGCAATCCTTACATGTATAAGTTACATAACTCTCATGTTCTTCAACATTATAGTTTGTAGCTGTACAGTTAGGACACAAAGGGTCGTTGTTTACATACTCTTGTAAACCATCGTAAAGTTTGTTTACTTGTTCCTGGGTAAGTCTGTGTTTCATAGTATTGGTTTTAGCATATTTGAAATCCTCCTGATTCTTTAGCAAAAATACCAAATTCTATAATCCTATCTCTACTAAATGGGTAGTTAGCAGCAAAAGGTTCTTGAACTCCTTCACCATCACAACCATTACATTTGTATCCAGACTTACCTTCTTTGGTAAATGGTTCAAGATCAGCAAGCATAGGTTGCACATCTCTAACACCAGTACCTTCACAAATACTACAGCTTTCTTTATCAAGCATAAGTATTGCAAGCTTTTGATTATGTACCCATTGGTTAATAGCATCAATGTCATCTAGATCAAAGATTCTCTCAGCAATGCGGTTAGCTTTCTCAGAATTAATAATACCACCGTTGTTATACGATAGATCATTAGCTTCATCTTGATCTAAAAAATCCATATGTTCACATAGAAATTCTACAATAGGACGCCAAGACCACACGTTTGCTCTAAAATAAATACCTGGATTTTCATCCTCGTACTCAGCTAGCAACTCAAAGTATTTACTCCAAGCTCCATCTGTATCTTCATAGATGTCTACTGAACTATCAGGACGTTCTGGTTTAACTGAACCTTTTTTAAGAACGGGGTTCATACCGTATATATCAAATCCCATAATAAAATAAATTTAATTAGCTCAGGTTAAAAAATGACCTGACCATAATGAAAAGAAAAATAAGAGAGGCATTACACCTCTCTTACTCCTACCAACCAAACCTACTCAGCTATTACTGAGTTGTTATAAATACGGTTAAATAAATCTGTCCATTCTGTTCTGTTTACAGGAACACTAGACACACTAATAATATGATCTCTAATAGATTCTATAAAAGGTCTAACATCTTTCTTAATGTTATTATCCCAGACATAACTAAGAAGAGCATCTCTAAACTGCATTCTTTTAGAAATTCTAGATGCATCTTTGTTTATCAGGAATAAAGTTTCTGCATAATTCAATAAGGTCAATGCTTCTTTAGTTCTATCTTCAAACTTAAATTTGAATTTACCTTGCTTAATCATATCAGTCTTACGGTTACTAAGAGTTCCGTAGTGTAATAAATTTGCTACTAAACTGGTAGGAAAATTATCATTCTCACGGGTAAACTGTTGTAGCTTTCCATAATCTGAAGCATGCAAAGGCACATGTGCAAAGGCATTAATCCATGCATCTAATCCAAAGTTAAGGCTAGAGTTGTTTACTTCACCCATCAAAGAAATAATTTCAGCAGGGCTCTCTTTAGGAACAACGAAGAAGTAAAAAGATATTCCGGCTTGCACACAGCTCTCAACTCTATGCTGACCATCAAGAATAAAATACTTCAAACCAGTCTCACCTTTTCTATTGTAACATCTAGTTGCTACAATAATAGGTACACTGATCATTCCATGCTTTAAAATTAAAGCTTTTAGTTTGTTGGCATGTTGGCGTTTAATAGCACGATTGGCAGGTAGAAGTTGGAATTGAATCTTAGACTCAGTAGTCCAACGAGCTAATATCTGTTGTTCATTTTGTGCAACGATTTCTTTCTTAAGTAGTTTCATGATAATAAATTTTAACTTGTATAATAATTAACTTGTATAAATAACGATATGTCTATATCATATCTAAGGTGACGACTTCAATGTCAGCGTAATCAATGTTCTTACGAATGACGAAGTCCTGTGCTAATTTCTTGGCACGTTTAGCAGTAGTAACAACTGCTGTCTTGTATGTGTACCCATTAGGTACATCTGTAATAATAGCTGCAAAGGTTTTCATAATAATTAGATTAATGATTAAGTAAATAAAAACGTTAATGATTCTCCTATCAGTACGTTCACGGATTCAAACCGTGCATTAACTTAAACGTACTCTTGCTTCTAGAACACTGCTCTGACAAAGAGCACGGATTATCATTAACTATGTAATTACTGATTATGTTATATAGGTCTCTCCTGACCAGTTGGTAATTACAATGTTGTTTATGCTTTAATCTTATTTAATTAAGGCATTTTCAAATTCCGGGTTACCTACTGCATGAAGCAATAGAATAACATAATAAACAATAAAAGAAACTAAGAGTACCTAATAGACTTATGCGTTTAAAACCCATAAGGCTCATACTCTAAACCAAACCAATAGAAAATAAAAGCATATCTCCTTACTTATTAGGCTCTTAGCTATACTCATCACACTAAACCACACATTTCAACACTTTATAACACTCTATAATATCATGCTCTATGTGAGTCTCATTAAGTGTGCACAACGCATAAAAAAATAAAATGCAATGTTAAAATGTGGGTAATAGTATGTAGTAGTTATAGTTTTTGTACAGGTGTAGTACAAGAATAAACATAATACTGCCCATATATTATCATAATAGTACGCAGTAGGTTAATATCTAGGACCTTCCCCTGTAAAAGCAATGCCCAAGGATTTCTCCTCAGGCATATACTATTATAGTAAGTTCTCTGCTGTAAATGCAAAGGTTGCTATTAAAGCGTCACGGTCAGCTCTAATGTTAGGGCTTTCATGTTGCTCACGTTCTTCATTCCACATTACTACGATTTCCTCTTGTGGTGGATTCTTGTAGATGCGTGTGTGAAAGATGGGTTGTGTTTCATCCTCATCAAGAAATCTGTGGTACTGAGGTGGAACATTGTCAAGGTATGCTTGAATGTTTTGTTCTCCCAGCACTTGGTAACGTGCTTTAGGAATGAACTTAACTTTTCCTTCTTCAGTAACTTGACGCTTGTTGTAGGTGTCAATCAATTTAGCTTTCATAATAAATATTTAAGATTAATGTTCTGTCTTCTAACGGAACAGCTATTTCAGACGGTAGTCTGACTATATTATTTTAAAAAAAGCTAAGGACTAATCCTCAGCTACTATGTCTTCATACCTTTCATACAGAGTACATTCTAAACGCTCTTCTACAGGTACGGAGTTGAATTGGTAATAAAATTGTGATAAATTCATATGAGTTGGTTTTAATTATTTATACACCTAGTGGAACAGCTACTACGCAGTAACTTTAAAAAGCAACGCCACCCCGCAAGGCAACGTTGCATATAACTTAAAAAATAAGCGCAGCATAAAGGAAGTGCACTCCCCTTATACCTTGCTTAGAGCTCTTGTATCAGATATAGATGCTCACACTATATCTTCTTGTTGTAATGTTGAAGAGACGCTATCTCTTCTACTACTCTAGTTGCCTTAAGTGGGCGCTACCCTAGGACTTTAACATAATAGACTTGTCTTATGTAGTATACCGGATACTACACCTTGGGTTAAGACCTATCATACATAGCATAAATGTTTGATCCCAAGAAACGTTAATAAAAATGGGTAAGTACATAGAACACCGTACAAAACATACTTACCCGTTACTAAGATTCATTAAGGTATTCTACTGCTAACTCCGAAAAATTAACTCTCTTAATAACTAACCCTCTAAAGGAACAGCTATTTTATCTGAAGGATAACCATATTAAAAAAAAGAGCCCCCTAAAGGGCCCCTTATTATTATCTATTCTCATACCAGTAACCATGTATAGCAACCGCAATACTATTAGCAAAGAACCCAAACCAGAACTTAGCATCTATTGACCAAGAGAAGTAATTAGCTTCTGCACCTAAGGTTAGACCAACAAGGTACAACGCTAGAAACGCCATCACTATGAATACTAGATGACGTACAATGAATTTCAAAATGTTTTCCATAAAGCTTATATGTATTAATTAATATATGATTCTAAAGGAACAGCTCTTTATACACAGTGTTTACCTCCTGGGTATTGTACCCCTCTCCTATTCTATAAGAAATAAAAAAAGAGACCTAAGCCTCTTTGTTTAACAGAATGTTGAAGATAACATGAGTAGCAGTAGTGTGCACGTCATACTTCTTCAGCAAACCAGTAGTAATCCAC
>Ga0206128_1000785_pt1 | contig 34255 bp, 47 predicted proteins | sample Helgoland_Spring_7_FD_148601 | JGI IMG/M metagenome (GOLD analysis project Ga0206128, IMG submission 148601) | Pelagic subsurface seawater microbial communities from Kabeltonne, Helgoland, North Sea - Helgoland_Spring_Bloom_20160426_1 | ecosystem: Environmental > Aquatic > Marine > Epipelagic ... | reverse complement strand
GTGTCGAGTATTTGAGTATTTGTTGCACAGAGAAGAACCTATTAAACTAAACATAGGATCAGGTATCCCTACAAACTTTATTACTATTGCTGAAATAATTTACGAACAAATACACGGTGTGCGTGTGCCAGTGCAAACAATGACCAATGAGCCTGAGGGCGCCGGCTATAGATACAGTGATACTACACTGCAGGCTAGTTTAGGTCTAATGCCTGAGATTGGTTTAGCGGAAGGTATTAGGAGAATGATCAATGCTTGAACAAGTTGGAACTCACTTTCCTAAAGATTGGCAGTATGGACCCGAAGAGATACATATCTTTAATAGCACTGCACAACAAGTAGACAAACAGTTTCCCAATGATCGCAATCTGGTTATTAATACAACCTGGTTCGGTAGTCAGTTCGATAACGGCGAATGGCAACGTGCATTAAGTTTTGGCGCTGACTTTGATAATTTATTTTTATTAAGTGTAATAGATCCTCTTTATCTGTCAGATGAGGATTTAGAAATTATTGTAAACAAATATAATATTAAACAAGTTTATCGTATAGGAATGTTCGAAGGTAGCAAATATGAATGGAACTTTCATGGATTGATTGGCAAAGATCTGATGCCCAGTTATACTGAAGAGCAGCCCCTAATGCAAGATCCCGAATATGCCTATATGCTGTATCAACGCAAGCCTAGGTATCATAGAATAGAAATAACTGAAATACTTAGACAGCGTGATTTGTTAAAGTATGGTATAGTAACACTAGGCGGGCCGGATGGCACCACCGATTGGCAAGGTGGCATACAACACTGGGAACCAATAACTATTGAAGACTACCCAGAAGATTATCATCATAATGGTAGCGAAGAAGATTTTGCCGGTGTACCAAATGATCTAGTAACAGTAGGCAGACTGGATTTGTGGCAAAAGCATTTCTTAAATATCATAAGTGAAACTGTATTTGATGAGTGGGAACCTTTGTTAGTCACTGAAAAAATGTGGAAAGCAATAATTGGATTGCGCCCTTTTTTAGTACATGGCAATCCAAAAACATATGCTTGGATGCGCAATCACGGCTTTAAAACCTTTAACGATTATTGGAGTCATATACCTGTTGAAACTAGCACAGACGATCACGGAGCACATGACAGTGTTTGGAAAGTCATTGAGTTCTTACAAACACAAGATTTAAAACAAATGTACCTTGACATGTTACCGGACTTGCGTTATAATAAACTACGCTTTGATGAGTTTAGCCGAGAACAAGAATACAAGATGGAGCATATCTTTGAGTAAGTTTTATTGGTTTGGCGATAGTTGGGTATATGGAGATGAGTTAGAACATCCAGAAACAGAATGTTTTGCAAGATTAGCAAGCGATGCGATTGGCGCGGAGTGCATAAATTTAGGAGAAAATGCTACTAGTATCGATAGTATAGTGTACAAGTTTTTAAGCATTAAGGATCAAATAAAATCAAACGACAGTGTATTTTTCTTTTTAACTGATAGCAATAGAATAACAATAGACAATAAAAATCTTTTAGCAGGTGCTTGGGAAGATTGCACACTTAACTTACATCCTTACAATAAATATTGGTATAAGTATTTTGATAGTAGTATACAACGTCAAAACAATTTAGATCGTAATTTGCTTTTATTGCATTTGGCATGCCCTCAAGCAAAATTTTGTAATATATTTTCATATAATACCAGCATATACTTAGACCCTGCCGCCTGGATACTACCTAGTGATCAATGCATTGCACAAACAATATTACCGTATGTACACAAAGGTATGGTATTAAAGGATCATCCAGAATTATTAGTAGAAGAATGGCAAGAGCAAGAACCATATGTTAAAAAGTATTTTTTCAGCAACGGTCACCCTAACAAACTAGGACATAAAAAGATAGCAGAAGAACTATGCAAACTGATTTAATTTTTAAGCACAATCATTTAGACACAAAGAGTGCAAGTTTTTGTGCAGCAAAATGGTACAACGCTACCATATGGTTAGGCAGCGGTATGACTACAAGTTGTCATCATCCTCTACCGCATAAAATAGATGTAGAAGCACTTAAACACAATCCTAAACTACTACACAACACGCCTGAGAAAAAAGCTCAACGGCGCCAAATGCAGTGTGGAGAGCGTCCCAGCGGGTGTGAGTATTGTTGGAAAATTGAGGACATGGGTCCTAACTTTATTAGTGATAGAGTTTACAAATCAAAGATATATACAAGTGAGGAACTAAACAATGCATACGCTACACCACATGACGAAGATGTTGATCTCATTACCCTTGAGATTGCCTTTGATAGAACATGCAATTTTGCTTGCAGTTATTGTAATCCCGCATTTAGCACAACGTGGGTAAAAGACGTTAAGAAGAATGGCGCTTACCGAGAACTAGTCAGCGACGGGCGTAATCACTTTACGCATCCGCATGATAGCAATCAACTGTACAAGTTGAATGAAACAAATCCATATGTAGAAGCATTTTTTGCTTGGTGGGATACAGACCTGCATCGTACACTGCGCGAACTACGCATCACAGGCGGTGAACCTATCATGAGTGCAGAACTATGGAGGCTGTTTGATTGGTTTAAACTTAACGCAGATAAAAGTCAAACCAAACTTGCTATTAACAGTAACCTTGGCGGCAAAGACGAACTTATAGATAGACTGGTAGAGGCACGAACACACTTGCCTAGTTTGGATATTTACACTAGTATGGAAGCAACAGGATACAGTGCAGAGTATATTCGCGACGGGCTAGACTTTGAGCAGTGGTGGAAGAACTTGGTTAAACTACACTTTGCTGGTATTGATACGCATTGTATGATGACTATTAACGCACTATGCTTGCCAACATTGCCGGATATGATTGAAAAGATTTTAACTGCTAGAGACTTGTTTGGTGAGAATTTTGCTATAATGAGTTATAATATACTACGCTTTCCAAGTTTTCAAAGTTGTTTAGTATTGTCACAGTCTATTAAAGATACATGTGTTAATAGACTAAAACAAATAGATCTCACTAACATGCAGGATTGGGAACGTGGCCAGTTTGATAGACTGTTAGAATATTTACAAGTAGTAGAAAAACCGCACAATGAAGCATTTGAAATGCCACGCTTGCACAACGACTTTAAAAAGTTTTACACACAATATGATCTACGCCGCAACCATACGTTTGCAAAGGCGTTTCCAGAATTAGAATCTTGGTATGAATCACTCTAAATTAGATATATTATTTTTAAGTGTGCCAGTACTGGACTTACAATATCCTCCAAGCAGTGCGGCAGTTTTAAAAGCCTGCATCAAACAGGCGGGATATAGTGCCCGTGTACATGATACAAATATATTATTAAAAGACATTTGTAAAGAAGAGTTTGTTAATGTAAGCAACGAATTTGAAACTATTAATAAAGGCAGCGTTAAAGATAATCTTGTAGAAAGTCTTTTTGATAATCATTGTGCAGTAGTGCAACAATGGCTAGATAATATAATTGATGACATTAGAGAAAGGAATCCTCGTTGGCTAGGCATTAGTATTTTTAGTTACAAAAGTCATAAAGCAGCATTGCTCGTAGCATTAACAGTAAGACAAAAGTTTCCAGATATACAAATAGTAGTAGGCGGCAGAGGCGCAAGTAGTTATCCGTTTGGACCAGACTTTACTGCCTTTAAGGACAAATTTAATCGGCTATTAAACAAAGACGTTAGTGACACAATGGGCGGCAGTTTGCTAAGTGCAGGCATTGTTGATAGTTTTATTGACGGAGATGCTGAACAAGAGATAATAAATCTACTAACAAACTCTTCACCTCGACTTAGCGGCAAAATTGAAACACTTGATTTAGAAACTGTACCACCTAGTGATTATGACGATTTTGATTTAGAAAAATATGAATATGTAAACGAACCGACTCTTAGTATTACAGGTAGTAAAGGATGTGTAAGACAGTGTACATTCTGTGACATTCCTGTATTATGGCCTAAGTTTAAATACCGCAGCGGCGCACATATTGCAACTGAGATGATTTCATTAAACAAACGTTACAATGTTAATAAGTTCTATATGAGTGATAGTTTAGTAAACGGTAGTCTGGTTGCGTTTAAAGATTTTTTGTATACCATGGCAGACTACAATGCACAAAATACAACCAACACAATTCGATGGGTTGGACAGTATATTACACGCCCTGTGCATCAGGTACATCAGGTCGAAAACTACTATGACTTATTAAAAATAAGTGGTGCAGAAGGATTAACCATTGGTGTTGAGAGTGGCAGTGACGCTGTTCGCAAGCACATGCGAAAAAAGTTTAGTACCTTTGACATAGATACAGAACTGGCAGAGTTTGACAAGCGCAGTATTACTTGTGTGTTACTATTCTTTAGTTGTTATCCTACAGAAACATGGCAGGATTTTTTAGACACTGCAGAGATGTTAATACGCTATCAAAAATATTGTGCAAGAGGCACAGTGTATAAACTAACACTTGGCATTCCTTATACACATCACAGAAACACTCCTCTTTGGAACATGCAAGAGAAAATAGAACTAGAATACAATGAAAGCAGTGATATTATGTGGTTGTTAAAAGACAATCCTGACTTAACTTTTCATGAACGTATTCGTAGACGACTAATACTTCAAGAACTGTGTTTTGCACTTGCACTTCCGCTAAGTAGAAATGCTGCAGAATTAAATCAGCTTAAATATACTTTACAGTATCATAGGTCAAATTTAAAAGAATATTTTGGCGAACCTGCTTCTATAAACATTTATCCTGACGTTTTTAATATCACACCATTTGATCAACTGCTAATGCCGTTAGATTTGCAACGCAAAGTATATAGTCATTTACAAGTCAATCCAGATCTTAATCAGCAAATAAAAAATATACACACAGATAGCGAACAAGATATTACATATGATATTGAAGGCTATATTAACCTTAAAGAAGAACTAGGACGATGACAGATAAACTAGACAAATATTATGAAAGCAACGACTTTTATAGTAAGAAGCCTGTGTACATAGATGTAAAAGAACTATCAGAAACACAGTTGCATAGGCTTGTTAAAAGCGATACATTTTGTATGTTACCATGGATTCACATGCATGCGTTTCCAGATGGCAGAGCGTATCCTTGTTGTTTAAGTTTAATGGATCATCCAATTGGCACACTTAAAGAAAACACAATGGCTGAGATATGGAACGATGCTCCGCTAAAACAAATGCGTGTAAACATGTTAGCAGAGAAGCCTTGCAAAGAATGTACTAAATGTTATGAACAAGAAGAAAACGGTTTCTTTAGTATGCGTAACAGTCAGAATAAAAACATGGGACATCATATTAACATTGTTGACGAAACACAACCTGATGGAACACTAGAACGTTTTGAATTAAAGTATTATGATATACGATTTAGTAATCTTTGTAATCTAAGTTGTAGAACCTGCGGTGATATTTTTAGTAGCAATTGGGTTAAAGAAAGTAAAAAGATGGGATGGCTTCCCAAGGATGCTCCCAATGTAAACTATGCTGGACGCTATGAAATGGATATGTGGGAACAAATGGAACCACATCTAGACACAGTAGAGAACATTTACTTTGCAGGCGGCGAGCCTTTAATGATGGTAGAGCATTTTAACATACTACAGGAACTTGTTCGCAGAGGACGCACAGATGTTAGACTTAACTACAATACAAACTTTACAGAAACAGTATTCAAACAACAAGATATATTAGAACTATGGAATAAGTTTGATCGTGTCAGTGTCGGTGCCAGTTTAGATGCTAACTGGGAACGTGGCGAAGTAATGCGCAGAGGTGGGGACTGGAATAAGATTGTTGCTAATCGCAAGCGTATGCTAGAAGTATGTCCAGATGTAGACTTTTTTATTAGTGCTACTCTTAGTATAATGAACGTATTTAATGTTGTAGATTTTCACAAGGAATGGATCGAACAAGGATTAATAAAGCCACAAGACTTTCATATTAACATACTTCAAGATCCGCAGCGTTATAGAATAGATGTATTGCCTGCAGAAATGAAACAGCGTGTAGCAGACCAATATAATAAACACATTGAATGGCTCGCACCTCAAGATCATTTAGCAAGAGCAGTTAATGGATTTCGTAGTGCTATTACATTTATGAATGCAACGGACAACAGCGAGCTGTTAAGAGAGTTTGTATATAGAACAGATCAATTAGATAAATTCCGCAATGAAAACTTCTTTGCAGTATTTCCAGAACTAGAGGAATTGAGAAAATATGCCTAAGTGTATACTACCATGGATCAGTGTAGAAGCAACCAGCATGGGAACAACTCGTCCTTGTTGTTTATACACTGAAGAAATCCCCGACATTGATTTAAAAAAGAATACGTTGGAGGATGCCTTTAATAGCAAAACAATGCGTGATCTGCGCCGTAGTTTTCGCAGAGGTGAAAAGCCAAGTGGTTGCGAGCGTTGTTGGATAGAAGAAGATGCTGGTAAAAAGTCAAAGCGTGAATATATGTTGGACAAGTTTAAAGACTTGGGTGTAGAATATAAAGATAATAATGGCGAGGCATTGCAGTTTTTAGATTTAAAACTAGGAAATATATGCAATCTCAAGTGTCGTATTTGCGGAAGTTGGAGTAGCAGTAAATGGGCACAAGAAGAATTGGACTACAGTAATGATCCAGACAATCATATTGCTAGACAATGGCTCAAAGATGGCCAGTGGCCCAGAAAGTCAAAAGACTTTTGGACGCAATTGGATGAGATATTGCCGCAAGTAAAGTACTTTGAATTTACAGGTGGAGAACCTTGGATGATTAAACAACATTTTGATCTCTTACAACGTGCAGTCGATCAAGGCCTAGCAAAAGACATTGATATTCATTATAATACAAACACCACACAGTTTCCAAAAGATCCAACTATATGGCAGCATTTCAAACATGTGCAGATTGCATTTAGTGTAGACAATACCGAAGAACGTTTTGAATATGAACGATATGGTGCTAAGTGGCGTACTGCAAACACAAATATTGGTAAGGTGCATGCACTCAGAGATCAAGGTTATCCTATTACAACACAGTTATGCTGCACATGGAATATTCAAAATATCTATTACTTGGACGAAGTATTAACCTGGGCAAATACAATGAACTTTAATGATATTCATTTTAATTTAATGCATGACCCATGGGAGTTTAGTTTAAGTAGTATTCCGCAAGGTGCTCGCAGTCCTGTTATGCTATACTTACAAAAACAACAGATTAAACACAGCAAATATAAAAACGATATCGTTGCACTAAAACAAATGGTAGTAAATGCGCAAATGGGAAAAGAAACACCTGAAGATGGTACTGCACTGCATAAAAAATTAAGACAAACTGACTTATATCGCAATCAAAACTTTGCAAAGAGTCACAGTAAAATAGCAAAGGCGATTGGTTATGAACTCTAAGCCTACTATATTAGTAAGTGAAAATCGAACTGTTTTTCAAACACCATACTTTGAAAAAAAATGGGAACAGTATTTTAATGTTGAAATACTTGATGTAAACAAACACTATGATAAGCGTAGTACTGTTGTTGTTAGTGACTGGGTAGATTTTGCCCAAGAACAAGATATAGATGAACGTATACTATCAAACAAAGGTATAAGGCATGTGATCGATCACTGCTGGGATAGCTGGGATAGTCAGTTAGATAATAGTGCAGACTTTACACTGCGTCCTCGAGATTTTATGTGGATTAATGAAAGCATATGGTACAAGCATCTAGGATACAATAAATTTAATTTAACAAGCAATCCTAGTAGAGACTTTTTGATGCTTATAAATCAGCATAGTCCGGATCGTATAAAATTATACAATAAGTTAACTCCGGTATTATCAGATAATATTTATAGTTATGTAGGGCACGGCGTGCCATTACAAAATGCACAAGATCAAGAATATAATAATACAACCTGGCAAAGATATATAGACCCAACCTGGTATACAAGTACACGATTTAGCATTGTAGTTGAAACTATGGTACATGATAGGACAATGCTAAATCTAGATGATGATATAAACGTTACTGAAAAAACTCTCAAGCCTTGTGCATTTAAACATCCAGGTATCGTCTGGGGACAAGCAGGCACACTAGCATGGCAAAAGCGCCAAGGATTTGAAACATTCGACCATTGTATTGATGAAACTTATGACACTGTTGAAGATGAGGATATAAGACTTGAAAAAGTAGTAGAACAAATTAATATATGTATTGCGGATAAAACAATCTTTGCTGACCCGCTTACAAAACAAAAACTACAGCACAACTACGATCATTTTTACAATGAAGAAATAGTTCAAAAATTATTTAAAGAACAAATAATCAATCCTTTACTAGAGTTTATCAATGCTTAAACCAGAAAACCTATGTATGGCACCATGGACGCACACTTATCTAAGTCCACAAACTGAAAGACGTTTGTGCTGTGCCAGTCGCGAACCTGCGCAGAGCTTCACACAATACATCGACACTGCAGAAGGTGACAACGAATATACTCCGCAAACATTACACGAGTATTGGAATAGCGAAGGAATTCGCAGTATTCGTAGACAAATGCTTAACAATGAAGTACCAGATGCATGTCAAGTGTGTGATAAAAAACTGCTTAATCAAGATGTATACAGAGATTATTTTACACATTTGTTTGCACATAAATGGCATGAAGTCTTACCTAGCACAGACGCAGATGGTTATACAACTATGAAGCCTGTTAGTTGGGACTATCGTTTTAGTAACTTGTGCAACTATAAGTGTCGTATGTGCGGGCCTATGTTAAGCAGTAGTTGGGAAACAGAAGCTCGCAAACAAGGCAAAGTTGAGCCTTGGATGGAAAAGCCTGTAAAAAAGGCTATCGAAACATTCCAGAAAGATCAAGTAGAAGCAGAGTTTGCGCAAGCAGTTGAAGAACATAGAGTAGAAGAAATATACTGGGTTGGCGGAGAGCCACTTATGTATGAGCAGCATTGGCAGTATATGCAGCGTATTATTGATCTTGGTGATGGACCTGGATTGTATGCACGATACAATACAAACCTAAGTCGTGTTGATTATAAAGGTGTTAACTTGTATAAAGATATACTTGCTAATATCCGTGATTGGCAAGTATGTGCAAGCATAGATGGTACAGGCGCCGTAGGTGAATATATACGCACAGGATTAAACTATGAGGAATGGTTAGCAAACTTTAAACAAGGGCTAGAGTATACTCGAGGCGACAGGCGTAAAATGCGTATTGACTTCACACTTACACTGCCAGGTTTATTTGAAATAGTAAACATATGTCGTCTGGCTAGAGATTTAAAAGTAGATATACTTGCTAAAGTTACATTTGCGTTTACGCCAGACATTGCAATGAGTCCACTATTTCTTCCCAAGAATATATTACACGATTATGTAAATGAATTGTTATTGACTGATTATGTGGATAATCGTACAATAAGAGAAATGCTAAAAAGTTTACTAGAGCGTCCAACTTTTGAAGAAGAGTTTCCGGACGAGTATGCTAAAGGCAGGATTAAAGGCAAGTGGCGCATGCAAGCAATGGATAATTTGCGTGGCGGTATGAAGTTTAGAGATACACTAGGTACAATACAAGCAAGAGAGTTTTGGGATGAAATCTGTTAAAGTAGTATTAAGAAATTATCAAACTGGAGAACTAGCGGATTATAATATTGTTCCTGCAGATAATCAGATGGCACGAGACTGGACTACAGCACTTGAACAAGATGTGCTGCAAAAAAGTTTGCACTTAGAAAAAAATTTTTGTTTTCACGGATTTCCTTATACACAACGTACATTAGAATATTTGTGTAGCGAACTTAATCGGCACATAAAGACAATAAACTTGAGTAAAATAAACTATACAATTGAAGAATGGTTTGCTCCTGATGTTGTGAGATTTGACGAAACATATCCAATTGGTAGAGAAAGTTTAGGTAATTTAGGGCTTACGCTTAAACATGATGTGATGAATAAATTGCACAATCATTTTGAGGTTCTGCAAGGAACAGTAGAACATCCTAGTGAATATGCACACCAAATGATGCCTGAAATTACTTATGCTGTAAGACAATTAAACAATATTTGTCACGAAATAGAAAGTTTGTGTTTAAGTCAACGCAAAGTTGTGCAGGATCCTTTTTGGGTACGCCCAAGTCAGATCACAACATTTCTTCGTGCACCAAGACATTTATTAACAGATGAACATCGTTCTGGCTTTGCAGAGAACAGTTACAATAGAGAACTAGGCGGTGTATATATGCACTGGTGTCAGATAGGTAAAACACTTATGGAAGTATACAGAGATGAAGGCGCACCCGAATTAACAGACACAGTATGTGAAGCAATTACACATTTGCAATACTACAGCGGAGAGTTTGATGTTGAGTGGGGCAATGATGTTATGTATGACATGCGCAGCCCTTGGCACTGTGCAGAAATAGATGGATTTGAAAGTTGGTTAAAAGAAAATAATTTTGATCCAAGTGATCCCAAGTTAAGTTTGGGTTATTTAAAGTTGGGCGAAGTTGACTTGCTAAATAGTTTTGGAACAACTAATGCCCAGGATATTTGGAAACAAATGGGCGATTACTTAGACATTTACAAAATAGAATGTGGAACCGCTAGTGCTACCTATGATTATCATTGGAGCGATGCAGACCACGAACAAAGACAACTCGAGAGTTTACGATGAAAATTTTAATATGCGGATTACCCGGCAGTGGCAAAAGTACACTAGCAGAACCTTTTGCAGAACTAGTTGGCGCAGTATGGATCAATGCTGATCAAGTTCGCGAAAGATATGATGACTGGGACTTTAGTCCTGAAGGAAGAATTAGACAAGCACAGCGTATGAAACACCTAAGTGATGGTGTTGTTATGGCTGGTAAGATTGCTGTAGCAGATTTTGTGTGTCCAACTGAAGCAGCCCGTGCAGAGTTTGATGCTGATTACACAGTATGGATGGACACTATTGAAGAAGGACGCTTTGAAGATACTAATAAGATGTTTGAGAAGCCTACAGATGTTAACTATCATGTTAATGGATGGTTCGACGATACACACGCACAACTAGTAAAAGTTGTAACAAACTATATGAAGCGTCAAGACGATATTCGCAATGATCGTCCAGAAGGCTTTACTATGGATAACTTAGAAATAGGAAAAGTAAAGTAATGGCTTTTGATTGGCAAAAACCCACGACACAAATGCTAGGCAGATGGCAACCTTGGCATGATGGACATACAGAATTGTTTAAACGAGCTCTTGCAGAAACAGGACAAGTATGTATTATGGTGCGTGATGTAGGCGGCATTGTAGGACAAGATGCAGGCGGCGGAAGAACTGCAGCGCAACAAGACAATCCATTTGTATATGAAGATGTCTGGCACGGTATTAGAGATGGACTACAAGCAGCAGGTTATGAGTATAGTGATCAGTATATTGTAATGCGTGTGCCTAACATTGTAGACATTAGTTATGGCAGAGGTGTAGGCTATACATTTACTGAACATGACTTGGGCAAAGAAGTGCATAGCATTAGTGCTACAAAGATTAGAGCAGAGATGCGTGAAAAGGGAGAACTATAATGGGTTGGATTAAACGTATTATTAATAAAATTAAGTTGGAAATTAGATACCGGAAGCGTTTAAAAGAACTGCGTAAACGAGATCCTTTTATCTACAAATGATATTAACTGTTACAGAAGTAGAACACTATACGGATAGACTGTTTCGTATACGCACAGAACGACCACGGAGTTTTCGCTTTACAGCAGGTGAGTTCACAATGATTGGACTGCCTGACACGAACATCACCAGGGCATATAGTTTCACCTCTGGCCCTGGTGATGACTACCTAGAGTTTTACAGTATTAAAGTTGAGGATGGTCCTCTTACCAGCGAGTTACAGCATATACAAGTTGGTGACAGTCTAGAAGTTAGCGAACGCACAACTGGTACACTAACACTTGCTAACATTGAATTAGGCGGTGATTTATGGTTACTTGCAACTGGCACAGGCATTGCACCATTCATTAGCATACTCAGAGATCCCAGTACATATGATTGTTTTGAAAATATACATGTTGCTTGGAGTGTGCGCATCAAAGAAGAACTCGTTAGTTACAGCGACTTTTTAAATGAGATGCCCATTAACTTTACACCCATTGTTACACAGGACAAGTCTTGGACAGGACTTAATAAACGCATTACAGTCAAAATGGGTGCTGGCATGTTACTGCCAGAACTTGATCCTTGCAAACATAAAGTAATGATTTGTGGAAGTTTAGACTTTAATAGCAGTGTAAAAGAAATGTTAGTTGCCTGGGGCTGGGAAGAAGGTAGCAAACGCAGTGCAGGATCATTTGTACAAGAGAAAGCATTTGTTGAAAAATGAGTACACTTTATACATATGGTTGTAGTTTTACTAACTATGAATGGGATACCTGGGCAGACCATATGGGCAAAAACTACAACAAGTTTGTAAACTATGGACAAACAGGTGCTGGCAATCAATACATATTACACAAACTTACGGAGAGTGAAGCACTAGGCGAAATTAAATCGACTGATACAGTAGCAATATTGTGGAGTACTGCAATACGATACGATAATTGGTTTAATGGTAAATGGGAAACCAGAGGCAATGTTTTTAATAGTGGCCGTCCAAAGGAATTCTTGGATATGGTTGATCCTACTGGATTTTTAATTCGCGATTACAGCTTTATACATGCAGCAAAAAAAATATTAGATAACATAGGGTGTCGCTATGTATTTTTTTCAATGACACCAATGGATCATTTTTCAGAAAACACCAGTGATAGTTGGTTAGATCGCATGTCGAATAGAAAAACTGTTCAAAAATATAAAAAACTTTATAGTAAAACACTTGAATGTATTTTACCTAGTATGTTTGAGGTACTGTGGCAAAATGATTGGAGAACTCGCACAGTTGACCTAAATCCTTTGCCCGGCAAAGGATATGAAGTTGTTGCTGGCGCAGATTGGCCTACTATAGAAGATTTAGAAGCAGGCACAGTAAATGAAAAAGATTTTAGTTGCGAAATTATAGAAGAGATGTGTGACTGGTTCTCCAGCGACTGGGTGCATGCAGAAAATTTTAACGATTTAGTAAATAACAAACTTTACATACCTAAAGATATGCATCCAACACCTGAAATGCATCTAGAATATTTAGACGCGGTATTACCAGACTGGCAAACATGGAATTAAAAAAAGAAACATTCACAGTTGATGAACCCTGCACACTAAGTTGTCCAGATAAATCACATCCACTGTTCACCGTAAAAATAACTGTAGACAAACCTTGGGCAGTATGTTATTATTGTAGTAAGGTATGGGTATTAAACAATGGCAATTCTAGGACTTAGCGCAGGGTTTCACGACGCTGGCGCAACACTAATCAGTAATCAGGGCAAAGTACTATTTGCAGGTCATGCGGAGCGTTACAGTGGCATTAAAAATGATGCTAACTTGAATGATGCACTTATTGAAGATGCATGTAGATATGGCGAACCCAATCACATAGCATGGTATGAAAACCATTGGCTAAAACGCTCACGACAGTTATACAGTGGCGAATGGCGCAAAGCACTGGACTTTAGCACAACACCCCAACGCATTGCACGGCGTCATCATCTTTGGGCACCTATTACAAGCTACGGACATCACCAGTGTCACGCTGCAGCAGGATTCCAAACCAGTCCTTTTGATCGTGCAAAAGTCGTAGTAGTAGATGCTATTGGTGAATGGGATACCATAAGTGTATGGGATGCTTGGTATGAACCACAGCGTCTGGGCAAAGGCATTGCATGTTATAAAAAGATCTGGAGTCAGCAGTATCCTCACAGTATTGGACTTTACTACAGTGCAGTAACAAAGTATGTTGGCTTAAAGCCCATGGAAGATGAATATATTTTAATGGGAATGGCAGCATATGGCAAAAGTTATTTGAGTGCATATGAAGAAAACTTAAAACTAGTTGACGATGATAAAGAAATAACATTTAAAGACAATTTGCACACAGGCATTGACGAGGATCATTTTGCAGGCACAGGCTTAAATGAATATGATGTTGCAGCAGGCGCACAAAAAGTCACAGAACAACTACTACGCAACATATTTCAAAAGCACTGTAGTTTTGCAGACAATGTAGTGTTCATGGGCGGTGTTGCACTTAACTGTGTAGCAAACACCATGCTCAGTGGGCACTGTCGTAACCTATGGATAATGCCTAACCCGGGTGATTGTGGTAGTAGTTTGGGTGCCGCGGCACTAATGTATGGCAAACGGTTACAGTGGAATGGACCTTATCTGGGACATGACATGGGTGGTGAATATCCTGTTGATGCAGTTATTGGTGAACTAATGACAAAAAAGATTGTGGGTGTAGCAACAGGTCGTGCAGAGTTTGGACCAAGAGCATTGGGCACTCGCAGTTTGCTCGCAGATCCACGCGGTGCAGATATTAAAGATCGTGTAAATGAAATCAAGCGCAGACAAAAGTTTCGTCCGTTTGCTCCAATGGTACTAGAAGAACATGCCGAAGATGTTTTTAATATGCATGGCGGCACTAATCCATATATGCAGGGCGTATACTATGTAAAGCAACCTGAACTGTATCCTGCTATTTGTCATGCTGATGGAACTGCTCGAGTGCAAACAGTAGGCAAGAATGATCACCCAGGCGTGCGAGCGTTGCTTGAGAAATGGTATTTTCTAACAGGCTGTCCGCTGCTATTAAACACAAGTTTAAACATCAAAGGCGAACCAATGGTAAACAATCGTGCAGATGCAGATAGATTTCAACAGCGTTATGGTGTTCGGGTATGCAGTTAATCAAATTACATGATGATTTTTATCGCATTGAAGATGCATTTGACAAAGCAACAATAAAGAAAATAAGAAAGCATTTCAAAAACAGAGATTGCTGGCAGCGTTTAGGTCAAGGCGCAACTACAAGAGATGAAGGTCATTATGCTAAAGGATTGCAACTACCTCTAATAGAAGAAAAGATCCAAGAATATTTTGCTACACCGTGCTATGCAAATGCAACACAGTTGTGGTATGACTACGAGGGTTATATTAACGAAGTACACAAAGATTTAAGTCCTAATCTAAGTGCTAATGTGCAGATATATCTCTGCAAAGGTGATGCAAGCATGGGCACTCATTGCTATATTGATGGCACTTGGCGCAGTGTTCCTTATGTTAAAAACGGCGGATACTTAATGTTTAATCCTACACAGCACGAACATGGCATGCGTAGTCCGGTTATCAATCGGCGCATGAGCATATATCAAAGTTATAGAATTACAAAGGAACCTAGTCCCATATGGTAAATGAAGAAGATGTAATTGCAGCATTGCGCGAAGTGTATGATCCAGAGATAAGCATCAATGTTTATGATCTAGGATTAATATACAATCTTGACGTAAAAAGCGATCATGTACATGTGCAACACACACTAACAAGTATGATGTGTCCATTTGCAGATCAAATCTGTCAGGACATTACTGATGCAGTAAAAGGTGTTGACGGTGTTGCAACTGTGGAACGAGAACTAGTTTGGGATCCGCCTTTTGGACCTGATATGATTCCTGAAGAAACAAAATTTGCGTTAGGATGGGATTAATGTTTGATATTTACTGCATGCAGATGGGCGGCGGCACACAACTACCTGCACATACACAATATACACGATATAACAATACACATCTGGCAACTATTAAACGCATAGTTGAAAAGTCTAGTACAGAATATGTATGGATTGTTAGTGATCTATGTGATTACACAAACTTTGATTTTACTTGGCAACCTGTACCCTGGGAAGCAACGCAAATACACTGTTGGGCAAGTGGTGATTGTCAGTACGGTGATACTTTCCTTGTGCCTGTAGCAGCGTTTAAGCGTCAAGCAGAGGGCCTTAAGGTATTAGGTTGGTATGAACACATTAACTGGCACAGTAACGGCGTGCCACGCACTACGCTGGGCAACATGTATGATTGGGTAAAGCGCACCGAGTGTGACGTACACTATGATCCTAATTTATGGGAAAAACGTGATTTACACGCCTTTACTGCAAGTGGTAGCGTACTACTAGTGCCGCGCGACTGTAAACAGCATTTTCGGACACAGTACTATGACTACCCATACATATTGCGTCATAATGACTATAAAATAGAGGATAAGGCACTAGATGTAGTGTATGTTTCCAATGGCGAAAAAAACGCCGATTTAAACTGGGATCGACTACTAAAACTGTGCCCGCGAGCTAAAAGAATTGATGGTGTAAATGGCAGAGCTCAAGCATACAAAGCCTGCGCACAAGTGTCGGAAACAGATTGGTTTATCAATGTGTTTGCAAAGTGTTGGGTGCATGATGATTTTGATTTTGATTGGCAGCCTGATTATATGCAAAATGACAAACACTATATCTTTGATTCATACAACCCTGTTACAGAACTAACCTATGGACACATGGGTATTATTGCTTATAATAAACAGTTGGTATTGGATTGCGATGAGTGGGGATTAGACTTTACACTCAGTATGCCACATACTAGTGTACCTGTTGTAGGATCAACTGCAGACTATGCAACGACACCATATGAAACTTGGCGCACTGCATTTCGTGAATGTATAAAATTAGATCAGCAAAAAGACGTTGAAAGTCAGTTTAGACTTAAACAATGGTACACTGTTGGTAATGGTGAAATGGGAGTATGGAGCAAACGTGGTGCAGAAGATGCACTAGAATTTGTTGGTATGGGAGGAGACTTACAATTAAGTTTTGAGTGGACTTGGCTCAAAGAACATTTTGATATGCTCTACAACAGTTGATGCTTCTTTATCAGTAGTATAACTATCGCACGGTACACTTAAAAAACGTTCGCAGTTAGCCGTTGCTTGTGGCAAGTTTGCAAGTGGCGCAGCGTATACATCTTTGCACTGTATGTCTTTTAGTGTTAGATGTGTTTTTAAACAACTTTTTCTATCTGTTGCAACAACAAACTTACTAACCATACCACGTGGATTTTTAATGCAATCAACATAATCTTCAAGTTCTTCTATGTAGTACCCAGCAAGTTCTTGTCTTCGTTTAGTCCAACTATCGAAGTATTTTAACTTAACTAGTAGTTCGGCGCAGTCTCGTTCACTCATTATACTATGCCCGCCTGTGTGTATGTCTACTTGTCCATGTCTGCGTAATTGTTTTACGTTATCTATTAGTTCTTCATTGTTGCTTACAACAGCACCGCCATTACCAAAGTTAGGCAAACTTTTTGTAGGATCAAAACTATAACTGGCAAACTCGCCTTTTAGCGGCAGTCCAAAGTGTTGAGCACCATCTTCGTACACTGCGATATCTTTAGGCAGCGCACAGTCATTGCCAAACAAGCCAACCCATACTACACTGTCTGTTGTTACACTGTCAAAATCTACGCAACCATTTGTCCTAACGTCAGCAAATACTATATCCATATCTGCACGTCGGCAACTGTTTTTAGTTGCTATAAAAGTTTGTGCCGGGATAGTTGTTGAGGTTTTGCCTGTAGCACGAAGACCATACATAAGTGCATCACTACCACTACCAACAATACTGCAATAACGTGCACCGCTGCGTAGTGCTAGTTCTTCTTCTAACCGAGTTATATACTTGCCCAGCATTACTTGACCACTGGCTAATATACTATCTTGTGCTTGATAAAGTAAATCAAACAAGTCACTGTACATGCGATCAAGATTTGTTAAGCGTATCATCTAATCCTCTACTTAGATCAAACTGTGGATTATATCCTAGTTCTTGTTTTGCTTTAGAAATATCCAGTGCGCCGCGCTGTGGATAGTTAGCAGGCTTTGGTTCAGCAACGTAGTTAGGTTCTGCACCTAACTTTGAATATAGCATATCTGTCATACTTTGCAAAGTATGAGATTCTCCACGAGTAATATTATATGTTTCGTTTTGTGGCTTTAGATCAACTACACGTTCTAATCCTTGCACAATGTCATCAACATATGTAAAATCAAACAGGTTATCTGCACCTTGTAGTGCAATCTGTTCATTGTTCTGTATCTTATCAATAAACAAATTTACAACCCTGTTAGGCTTGTCAAACGGGCCGTACACAGCACTTGGACGTACAATAGTCCAGTTGTTATGAAACTGTTTTACAATGCCCTCACCCAGCAATTTAAGTTGTCCGTATATGTTTGTAGGCATACACGGATCAGTTTCCCTCATAGTTTCTTTAGTCCATTCTCCATATGCCATACTACTACTAATAAAGATAAAGTGACTATCCTTGTAACGTTCTATACTATTGTGTAGACCTTGTGTCATAGTTTTATATGCACGTTCTGGGTTTTCCTGAACTGCACGGAGATTGGGCTCCGCAGCTAAAAAGATTACACTGCTATAATTTGCTCGAGGTAATTTTAGCCTAGGAGTAGTAATGTTAATATTACAACCTGTAGTTTTATCAAATGCTTCACAGTCATAGTTACTTAACTGACTAAAGCGGGATCCTATAAATCCCGCCCCGCCAATAAGTAATACTCGTTTATTCATCTACTGTGTCTAGTTCTTCTACAGCAATTTTTAGTTGGTAGCTTTGAATAAGTTGTTCGATAATAGCATCAACATCACTGTTGTTTTTTTCCATATAGCGAATAGCATCGCCTGGTTTTTTAACAACACCCATTCTAATCAAGTGCCGGGCTGCTAGAGTGAAATAGATTTTGTCTGCACCAAGTTGTGCGATAGTTTCTTGAGGATGGCGTGCGCCCATTGTGTTACTCCTTAAAGAGAGTGTGCGAGTGGAAAGATTTCTGCGATAACTTTAGCACATTCTTTAGCAATTTCCATATGCTCTTTCTGTGTGCCATGCGCACTACGCAATTCAATATAATGAACCCAACTGCGTAGCGTACCGTTCATATACAAACGGGTCTTTGTTAGTCCTTCTGGAAGAACTACACGGGCTTGCTCTTTAGCAATGTTGTTATCAATAGCCCAGCGGTAAGCCTTGTCTGCAGCCATAATAACTGCATCCTGTTTTGCTCGCCACTGTTGATCTAGCTTTTGATCTTCTTCGTCATTTTCCAGATCAAGTTCGATGCTGTTTTGACGATTCTTTGTATCCTGTAGTCGTGCTTCGCGACTTGCAAAAGCCAAGTCCTCAACAGGATTAGCATAACGCTGACTAAACTCTTGAAAACTGAAACTACGGTGCCGCACGATTTGGTGTGCAATATCACGAGTAGTTTCAATTTCAAGACAAGCACTGACCATTTCTAATGGACTCCAATGCTGATGTTTAACCAAGTACCTAATAAGTTTTTCGCTTGTTTCAGTATTGATTTGTGCGCTAGGGTTACTTACTCTTGCACAAAATGCAATGAGTTCCTGTACGTCATCGACACCTTCTGCTTCAAACCCTGGTGCAGGTTTGCTATAACTTACTAGTTGTACTTTCATTTTATGCTGTTGCCTTTGCTGCAGGTTTACGTCCACGCTTTGCTTTTGGCTTTAGTGCAGGATTAAGGCTTTGTGCTTCTTCCAACAAGCGTGTTGCTTCTGCTTCTAGACTAGCTATTTGTGCTCGCATCTGCTCTGCTTGTTGCACAAGATTTTGCGCAATTGCTTCATCAGTTAATGCACCGCCCGCACTACCAGTTTGTGCCTGTGATGCTGCAATACCTGCTGCTTTCTTTTGAGGATCAGCAAGTCCAGCGTTAGCATCCAGTTCAGCAAGTTTGCCTGCTGCTTCACTGCCAGTATCCAAGTCACGAATGATTTTATTAAGTTCATCCAAACGAACACCTGGGTTGTTTGGCTGTGGAATCATAATAATATCCTGTGTGCGAATCTTTTTCATAAAGCGTTCACTGTGGATAGTGTTTAGAATAGTTCGTCCGTTAGTACCCGTAATACCATGAAGCGCATCGCCAAGGTCTTTTGCTTGCTGACCTTTTGTGCTTTGGATAGCGTTCATCAAATCATCATGCAAGTTTTGCTGCAATTGATCAGGATAAACAACCAATGCCATATGATCTTCACCTGGCACTTCACGGAAAACTACAACAACTTTTTTGTCGCCTTGTTTACCTACATGCTTAATCATTTGATTCTTCCTCTGTTGCTTCTACTTCTGCTTCTTCTTCGCCTACAGGTGCATCATCTGCAACTTCTGGAGCAGCAGTTTGGATTGCACCATTAGCAATCAAAAAGTTCATTAGATTATTGTAAAGGCTACCAACTGCAGCCATTTCGTTTGCTTTAATAGCACCACGATTGCTTACGACTTCAATAATGTTAGCCATAAGTTTAAGGTCATTAACACCAAGTGCTGGTGCTGGTGCTGCGGATTCTGCAGTTTCCGCAGGCATGTTTTCTTCTTCAGACATTCGAATCTCCTATGTGTCTTTGATATATCATTGTAGTTATTATATGTGAATTAGAATTTTATGTCAATAATTATATGCTACTATTACTTATTATTATGATTTAGGTCCTGCAAGTTTTTGCATAGTGCCAGCGTCAATTGTAAAATCATTGCCGTATCCAATAACACAACCTCTGTCGCCCTGTGCATCAATTTCAGTGACTGCCCATTCATTTGTTTCAGGATTGATACCCAAAAATACATATACTTGTATAGGCTCATCAAAGTTTACACTGTTACTAAATCCGTTACCAGCAAAAGTTAGTGATAGTCCTTTGCTTTTAGTAATAGTGGCAACTTCATCTAAAGTTCCACATTGAACAGGCTTTGACACCCATTGTCCTTGTTCTTGTGCTAAAACACTACTAGCGACACTGCCACCTAAAAATGCAATAGCCGCCATTGCTGCAAAATAACGCATTGCGGCTTCTCCTTGTATAGTCATCCTGAGACTACTACGAGTTAACTTACTATATAACTATTTAGCCTCACTATAGTAAGCATGGTTACCAAACGGAGGTACAATGTCCTCACTGCCGTGTATAATAAACACAGTATCACAGTAGTCTGGATCGCCCCAACTATTCCAAGGGTAACCATCTGTAAACATAATAAAGCGTTCTGGACGGATCTCGTTTTCTTTCATAAAGGCCCAGTTAGCATCAAAGTCTGTGCCGCCGCCACCAGTAATAGCATAGTCATCAAACTCGTCAATGTTCTGTGGACTAAACTCTGCATAGTTGTAGCACTGTGTATCAAAACACCATACCTTGATCTTAAAGTCCTGGAACTGCTCCATAATGCCACGCACTTCTGACAACATTTCCTTGCCCATTGTGTCTGAGATACTACCACTCATATCCAATGCAAGTGCAATGTCAATAGTCTCTTCCGGAGTCTGGCCAGGCAGCGCAACATCACTGAAGTAGCCTTTTTTGCTACGAGCCATAAACGAATAGTCACCTTTAAGTGTGCTTTGGATGCTCATGTTAAGCAGTTCTTGCCAAGGCATCTTAGGCTCAGTAAGATCCTTGATAATACGCTTTACACCTGCAGGCATCTCACCAGCACTTGCACCAGCAGCACTTTGTAGTAAACTTTCTTTGATCTGATCTCTGATCTCTTGCTTTTGTTCTTTGCTGTACTTGGGTTTGCTCTTGCTAACAAGGTTACCATTTCCATCTTCTTCTGGCTGACCGCCATCACCTTGTCCGTCACCTTCGTCATCCAAATGCTCATCCAGCAACTGGTCTACAAGTTGGTCAATGTCAATCTTGTCAGCGTTCTCATAAAGATGGTCATAAACTTCTTCCATGCTCATACCATCATACTTGCGATCATACAGCGCAGGCACAGTAGTAATAAAAGTACCGATACGATTGTCTTTCAAATCTCTGTTTACGCAATAATCTGCGGCAATATTAGACAGCATAGGATTGTGTTTGTTCTGCTTGCTACGACCTAGATGATCATATACATTGTGCAACACTTCATGCCCAAACAAGAAGATAAGTTCTCCTGGCTTTAGCATGTTAATAAACTTACTATTGTAGTAAAAATACTTGCCATCAGTAGCGGCTGTGTTTAACCACGCATCTGAGTTAACAAGTGGGAGACGAGTTGCCATTGTACCAAACCAACTGGTCTTTAACAGCATCTTAACGCGGGCAGTTGTTAGTGCCTCGCGAGCTTGAAAATCCTCTTCGGGTACTGTTTCAAAGCCAACTGGAAGGTCAACGCCTTTACTATTTTGTGTACTTTTCGGCATACTCGTCTCCTTTGTTTACTATATTACTATAACACAGTATAGGATTGTGTCAACCTGCTTTTTTATAAGCATAGCGATTTTGTTGTTTAAAATCTCCGTTACGCTTACCTTTTTCTTTATGACAAAGATCACAAAGTTCCTGACAATTTTCAGGTACATTATTTAAGTGGTCTCCGTCAATATGGTCAATTTGTGTATGTCCCAAACACCATTTTGCTTTTTCATAATCTACTGGGCAAGTAAAACCTAAATGACCGGTGCTATTGCTACAACGCCCGGTACGGAAAGGAACAACACCGGGTGCAAAAGTAGTAGCACCATATCCGGCTTTATGACAGTGACTACAAACTGGACGATAACGTGTGCCCGAATGTGCTACAGGCTTGTTACAATTGTAATTAATACAACTAGGACGGAACTGAACAACTGACATAATTCTCTCCTCAAAATTAACTTACTATTAAACATAGCACATCTAGAGGATATGTCAACCTTTTTTAAAGTACTTTAACAATCACTGCTGGAGCAATACAATACAAGTATTCATATCTAATATTGTTTTGTGCAACGAACTCTTGCCATGCTGTAAACTGTGTTTCTCCACGAAACTTATATTCATTGAAATAATCATCAAATGCTATTACTGTTCCTCTAGTAATATGTTCGCGCAAATTCTCAAGTACTGTAACACTTGCCGCATAGTTATCACAATCAATGTTTAAGAACCGTGCATACTGTTTGCCATAATCAAATCCAGGCAGCGTTTTATCAAACCAGCCTTTTACAATAACGCCATTGTGCGGAACTGCAAATGGGATCTCACCATTGTTCTGAAACATGTCTTGATGTGCAATGCCGCCACGCCACTTGCCGCCATGATCTAGCCCTTCGAATGCATCAAAGCCATACACATTATCATCAGTTAACTCACAAAGCGGAACAAAACTTGTGCCATCATCAACACCATACTCTGCAATAAAACCATCCAGTGTTGCATCCTTTGTGAGTGCTGTTTCTCTGGCACCTAGTTTTGCAAGATCATATGTTTGTAATGTCTCAGGATATTGATTAGGCACATATTCAGGCTGCGGGTGCTGATGTAGCATGTAGCCCACTGTGCCTCCAATATCTTCTAAATCACATACTGCAGTTTTTTCCTGCATGATATCCATAAACCTACTTGGAGTCATATAGTGCTTAGGCAATGCTCTAGAATAATAGTCTTTGTCGCTCATTATTAATTCCTTTTACTTGATGTTTAGAACAGTGTAACAGTGTTTTCTAAAAATGTCAAACTTTTTGTACCCATTCTACAAGGTCTTCGCACATAGGCATTGTAAGTGGTTCTAGTTCTTCGGGTACATTTACAATCTTACTAAAATAATCTGTACGCAATTCTTCAACAAACGCCAACAGTTCTTCAAGTGTTACATTGCTAATCCACTCACTAAATCCACCTTCTTTACTGCCAATGCGATCTTTAAACTCACGCATAAACATCTTTTCAGCAAACTTAATTTGATCTTTTGTGCCTACAAACACGCGAATAAATTTTTCTTCATACACAGGACCTACAGCATTTTGATATACACTTAGACGCTTCCGTGCAAGTTCAAGTGCTGCAATGCCCACTTTAAAATCCTGGGGATCTTTCACCCCAGGACAAGTTTTAATGTAGAGGATATAATCCATTATCGTACTGGAAAAGTTGCTTCTGGTTGCGATAACTTAAACCCTTGTGTGTTATGCTTGTTATAAGAAAGAATAAGTCCGCTAGTGACGACTACTTTGTGATCTCCTAAACTAGAAAAATATTCTGTAAACTCATTCTTAATCTCTTCTCCAACTAATTGCGCCGGGCCATACTGTTGTTTAAGTATATTACCAAGCTCAACATCAAACGCTGGCGGAAGAAGAACTTTTGTAGCATTTTCAGTAAGAGCATATAAACGTGCTATTGCTATCTGAAGAATACTATCAATTTTTTCTTTAGGCCAAGTAGTACGACAAAAGTTTAGCGCACGAGCAAGATAGATACCTTTAATACCTGTGCTTGCTTGTGTAAGATCATATGCACCATACAAATGTTCAATGTGTGTAATGGCACCTGGAGCATCACTCGCCCGCTTTACAAGACAATTTGCACTATCTACAATTGCTTGGATCTGACAAGCAATTGGCTCAAATGTTTCAACACGAATACGATGTTCGTCATAGCGACTAACTGAACGCTTGTTTGTTTTGTTAATGCTTAAGAACGCTTCTCCAGCAAGTTGTACCATACGCTTAATGGTATCTTCTTCGCTTTCGCCTTCTACTGCATCCATGTCAACATACCATACAGGAAGATGGCTCCATCCTTGGCGCTCGCAAACTACACGAGTATGATTGCCGTCCCAAATAAGATACAATCCAGTCATTGGATGCTTCACTGCGCAGGGCACAATGATCTTAAAACTATCAAAGTCTAATTCAATCTTAGTTACATGATTGCCAGCAATATCTCGCTGAAAACGCGGATCAATCGCTGTCATAGTGTTTGGTACCCAAGCAAACTTTGGAGTAACTCCAGTGTCACGTGGATCAATGCTATTAGCAGGCACAGGAGGTGCACCAACTACTGCGTTTACTGCTGCAGTTACATCTGCACTTGGAATAATACCGTCTGCATAATTCTCTGCCATTGTGCGCAAGTCAATAGCAGCATCTTCCATATCAAACTTTACTTTATAGTTTGACTGGAACTTTTTAATGCGCTGTTCTTTTGCTTTTGTTGGACTTACTTTGCGAACTGTTTTTGTGTTTGCCACTTGAAACCCCATTGGATAAGACATTTCTATTTCCTCAAAATTAACTTACTATTAACAATAACACATATATAGGATGTGTCAACCTTTTATGCAACTTTTTTAGCATCATATACAGGAAACTCTGCATACTTTGCTCTGCGCTTGCCACCCTCACTCATACCGTGACGGAAGCCAACTACTTTACCATTGTCCAATTCAACCCAATACTTTACATCCTTCTCAGGCCCGGGCCAACCATACTTGCCTACATTGACTTTGGTAATCATATTCGATGCATACTGTTTTGCTTCAAAGTCTCTGTTGCGATACTTTGGCAAGTCCCACCAAATGCCAAAGTCGTCTTGTAGTGTTTGCTTTTTCAAATACATGGTTTAGTCCTCATTACTTGCGGCAACGTATTTGCCAAAGCGATCATAAAACTCATCAAAGTGCTTGAGCTTGTCTGGTTGGAAAGGCAAGTTGTACTGGTTAATAGCAACGCGACAGCCCATAACAGTCATCTCTGTAGGGAAGAAGTCCATCATAAAGCGGAAGAAGTTATCCGCAAGTTTGTGCCACGCATCAACATCGTCTTTGCCAATCTTCTCAAAAGTATCCTGCAGTTCATAGCACATACCAATTGTTAGTGCATACTGTGCAGAGATTTCTTTTACTTTGCATTCTTTAACTTTACCAGCAAGGATGTCTTCTGGATTAGGCAAGTCTTTAGCAAACTTGCGATGATTCATAAACTTTACAGCAATGCCTTCACCTACTGTACCTGCAACCAAGTCTGTAAGTTCTGCATCACGGATGTCTTCATCCTCACAGAACTGGCTTACAAAAGTCCAACTACGCGGCGTAGCAAAAGCATGTCCGCTTGCACGAGGATCAAAGTCAAACAAGTCTGCTTTAGCAAACGAAATGTAACCAACTACATCCTCATGGATCTTGTTAGTAACAGCCCAATCCAACCAAGCCTCAAAGTCTGCACGAACTTCCAAGTGTACAAAGCGGTTAGCAAGCGGAGTAGGCATACGATATGTAACACCTTTGTCCGACTCTCTGTTACCTGCAGCAATAATACGAACATTTTTCGGAAGTTCATATTGACCAACCTTTTTGTTAAGTATTAGCTGATACAGAGCAGCCTGCACACTTTGCGCGGCACTGTTAAGTTCGTCAAACAAGATAACAATGTTATCATATTCTGCAGCCTCAGCCTCAGTAGGAAAGTCCACAGGTGGTAACCAAACCATTCTGTTGTTTGCTAGGTCTGGTGCAGGAAAGCCTCGCACATCCGTAGGATCTAGCAAACTAGCACGAATGTCAATCAACTTACTTTTACCAAGTGCGCCACTGTCTACAATGTACTGGCAAAGTTCACTTTTACCAACACCTGGAGGACCCCAAATAAACAATGGACGATCTTTCTTTAGTGCGCGAATTACACGGCTTACTGCTTCTTTTACAGTAACGGTTCTTGCATCAACTGCGGACATTTCTATCTCCTCAAAATTAACTTACTATTAAACATAACACATTATACAGATGTGTCAACCTTTTTATTTGACATCTTTCCGCTACGAACATTATCTGCACCAACATGCACATATAGATTGCGCAGGTCTATCATTTGCTTTGCATCAAGGTGTTCCCAAACTAGGAGTTCACCATTTTCAATTTCAACTGCTAGATAATACATTATTTTGTCAACCAATCTGTAGGAATGTTAGCATCGCACAAACGCTCCATTGCGTCTGCATCACACCTAATCCAAAAGTTAGGATCGTCTTTTAAGAACACCCAGCGTTCGTCGTGCATTTTACGACCTTGACCGATGTTAAATGTTTCATTTTCACTGCGCATACGCACTGCCTCATTGCCGTTAAACTTGCCTTTTGCATTAACAGTCCATGGATTACCATGCTGCTCAATACGGTTCTTGCCGTGCCGGCTTTTGCCTTCAAGCCAAACTATGTCGCCCTTTTCCATTATATGCGAACCTCTTCAACATTAAAACTAACGACAGCGTCATCTTTAAGGATTTCTTGGATTACTGTATCCAAACCTGCTTTAGTATGACGTGTAGTTTCCCAAGCATCACCATTTTGCATTTTTGCTGTAATTACAAACTTAAACATATCTCACTCCTTAAAAACAACTTACTATTAAACATAACACATATATAGGATGTGTCAACCTTTTTTCCTAAAAAAACCACAAAAAAACCGCCCTAATCATAAATTAGAGCGAACGTGTTGGCGCCTTATCCCAACTTGCGAATTCTTTTAACAATATTATTTAGTCTATCTCTGGTTCAATACTGTGAAACATGGTAAATTTAAAGTAGTCTTTTGGTTCGTGAAAGCGTATATCTACACCCAACATACTCCAGCGTATGCTCCAGCGATTGTCCGGTTCACCAAAGTGATCCTTCATCCAAGCAAGAAACTCTCGTTTTCCCTTGGGTGTATCACTGTTTACTTCAGCAGTCACTATCCAGCGCCAGTGTGTATCCTCTAGCTCTCTGGTTCCCCAATGTTTAAACTTTGTGTGCATTTATAAACTTCTGAAAATCACCATTGTACATTGTAAGTGCAAAATGTGTCTTTTTATCGAATAGCATTATTGTTCTACTACGCTTTTTTATATCTCTTATATAATACGGTGTTTTGATGTATCTGTCAAGATCTAAAAGAAAGCGTCCTGTAGGATCTACATCTTCTATAGGTATCTCATAGTACGCTAACTGCAGTCTATCAACACAGTGCAAGCAACCTTTTTGTGTTAATCTAAAGCCACCATCACGCCTAGCGTTTTGCCACCAGTTAGTATATGATATGTCGAATGATGGTCTAAGATGAAACTCTCTAGGATCATTATCTATAAATGCTTGCGTATACTCGTCTTTAGTACGCATGTCATGGATAAATCTGCTTACCTTTGTCTAGTACCACAACGGTAAACTGATCTGTTTGAAACTGTTTATTGAGTTTTTTTGCTAGATTGATAGCATGTCCTGGATTTGAGAAGCTGACCTTTTTGTACTTTGGCCCTGGATAGCTGATAAGCATATTAAATGTTTTTAGATTGATTGGTTTTTTGTCGTAGTAAACTGCCCAAATGCCTTGGCTTGCAAGTACTTGCTCTGCTTTGTATGTTTCTTTTTCGACTTTTTCTAATAGAACAGTAGGCTTAGGTCTACTCATTTCGGTTCTCGCTTTATAATATGCTACTATTATTTAGCAAGAAATATGCGTACTTTACTAAAAAGTATCGCCGTCTAACTGAACTTCCACTACACTATCTTGTGCTTTTTGCAGTTCTATTACTGTATCCTGTAGTTCAGTAATATATTCTAGCAAACGAGCGTAATCGTTGGCAATGCCACGAGCATCCTGTGCATTTACAGGCATACTATCTTTGCGCAAGTTCATACAACCGTGTGCTAGTCTATCTAAGTTTGGAAACTGTGGTCTAGCCATTTGCTCGTCTCAGTGTTTCCTGCATTTCCATTTTAGTTTTAAATGGACCTTCATAATCATATCTGCTTAGTGTAATTAGTTTAGGACAATAAGCAGGACTAACGCCATTATCATTCTCCCAAAATACTATATAATATCCTGCACAGAAGAAACTTTGACTTGCTTCGGTTTTGGTGTACAATGGAAGTTTGCGCTTTAGATCAAAGATTGCATTATAAGGCTGTGTTTTGCATGCGTACCCGTGAACTTCATATTCTAGTTTTTCTTTGTTAACAAGTTCTTTGCCTGTAAAACTGACTTTCATCTTTTGTTTTAGTTCTTCCAACCGTTTAAAACTATGATTCTCTTTACCTACAGTGAGTACTACGCCATTTTCATTGCTGCGAATAGTGCCTACTTTTTGACCATTATCTTCTAAGATCCAAAACTTATCTTCTAATACAGGTTTAGCTACGAATTCCATGTTCGTCCTCTTTGTAGTTAGCGTTTAGCCATTCAGCAAACTGTTGCGCATTATCTGCAATACGCTGCATATCCCACTTGCCGCAGAACTTCATAAAGTGTGCACCTACCATTGGTTTGTTTTTAGCAACACTGTGTTCGCGGATAACATCATCTACATAGTCACGGATCTCTGCGGGTTGTGCTGTAAGATCAACCAGTGTTACATTGCGCTCATAGTCATCCAGCACACGATGCTCTGCACCGTTGTGATCTGTCCAACGCTGTAGCATAAGGTTGTTCCAGTTAAAGCCCTTTGTGTCTTTGTCAGCATATGCTTCTATCAACCCAACTTTTTTACTACTGCCTTTTTCACGCACACCCGGATAAGCACTGAACACATTATCAGTAGGATCACCACGCATACATTTTTTAAACAGTTGATACTGAGGATCCGTAGGAACTTTCTGCTCGCCTGTTTTCTTATCAATAACAGGCTTGTCTTCGTCTGTGACAACACCATCAAGTTTGATAAGTTCGTTAGTAATGCCATTATACTGATGCACAGTAGGGCTTACAAGTTGCACAAAGTCTGTGTCACTGCTTACAATAATATGTGTATCTTCAGGGTGTAGTGCAACAAAGCGAGCAATAATGTCGTCTGCTTCTGCAATCTCACAACGCATTACACTACAGTTTGTGCGTTCGCCTACGAACTTAGTAAAGTCGTCATACGCTTCAAAGAACAATGCGTCCTCTTCTGCCTCACTAGGGGTCTTAGCTGCCCGTGCATCGCTTCTATTCTTCTTGTATGGAGTATAGAAGTCCTTACGCCAACTGCGTCCTTCAAGGGCAAATAACACATGATCTGCGTTAAACTTGCGATAACACTTGTTGATAGCATTGAGAGTGATATGGATAGCCATGCCAATTTTAGTTTCAGCATCGCCTCGCACTACATGTCTAGCACGAAAGAAAGTATTCATAGTATCTACAAGTAAGTAGGTTGCCATTAGTTTCTAAGTCCTTTGAACTCTTGTTTAACTTGTGTTATTATACTACGTTTACTTGGTTGTGTCAAGCCCGTTTTAATCTGGTATTGTGCTTGTACTTTAGGAAGTAAGTATTTGTACCAAGCAGTATGTTTTTCTATTCCAAAATGATGTCCACCATTGATTGTTTGGTAACCTTGTTCAATGAGATAGGCGCGGTAGTCGTCATATACATCAAAGAATAAATGTTTAATATTTTGATCGTCTAATTCTTTACTAAATTGTGCAATCTTTTCTGCCCATACTTTCTTTTTACGTTTCCGTTCTTCTCGTGTTTGTTTTATAACCCACTTTTTGTATTCTTCTTCCATACTTTCTGGCACAGAATCTATACCACTTGCTGTAATTTGTACATATCCGTCTAGATATTTCCATTCTTCTCGCTCCCAACTTGCCCATCCTATAATAACAAATAACTTGCTTTTATCTTTTGTTTCATCTAAAAATTGTCTTGTAGTCCTAATTATTCTTGCATTGCTACTGGCACTTTCTGCGTCCATAAAAAAGGGCTGGTTAAGTGCTTGTGCAATTTTATATCCAAATGTATGAGGAATTGCTTCTGGATGCGCCCTGCTTCCCCATGCAATAAATCTTCTATCATCTGCAGCAAAGCAATATGTGTTTATTAATTCAGCACCTGCACTGTGGCTATCGCCATTTACATAGATCACTTATAAGCATTCCTATGTTCGTCAATGTTCTCAACATTACGTTGTGCTTGCTCTTGCTCATAACTTTCAAGAACAACATTGCGACAAACATCCTGGAACCAGTTGTCAACAATGTCGTTATCCGTTTTACCTTGATAGCCTGCACGAACTAATTTAGCAACAAACAAATCATTCCAATCAAGTTCAAAAGCACCGCGTTCTAAACTGCCAGCATCCAGTTCCATACCCAGCACACTAACCCAAGGTTCGCCTGCTTCTGTAGCAAGTTCCTTTTCGGTCTTCTTTTTCTTGGCGACCTTTTTAGGCTCTGCTTTTTTCTTAAATGGATTTAGTTTATCAAACATTACCAACCAATCCTTTCCCAAGGAACATCTTTATCACCAAAGTGTCCGTATACACAATTTTCACTATATCTATTGAAATTAAACATGTCAAAACGTTTAATAATGCCTAATGGTGTAAGATCAATATTATCTAGAATAAACTTTTGAATACTACGATTGTGACCATTTGAATCTACATAGATACTTGTAGGCTCTTTAACGCCAATGGCGTATGACAATTGAATTTGGCACCAATCTGCCATTTCATCTGCTACTACATTTTTAGCAAGCCAACGTGCCATGTAAGCAGCACTGCGATCTACTTTTGTAGGATCCTTACCACTAAATGCGCCGCCGCCGTGAGGAGCAAACCCGCCATAAGTATCCACAATAATTTTTCGTCCCGTGACACCGGCATCGCCATCAGGTCCGCCAATAACAAAGTTTCCTGTGGGATTCAAGTGCCAAACAGTTTGATTATCTACTAAATTACCTAACACTTCTAGGGCAACATTTTTTACAGTTTTTCTTGCATCATCACAATGTCCATCTGTATGTTGCGTACTAATAACAACTTGATCGATGCGTTTAACTTTATTGCCTTCATACTGTACACTAACTTGTGATTTTGCATCTGGGCCTAATACGTTATCGCTATTTTTTCGCACATAATCTACACCTTGTAGTATTTTGTGACTATAGTAAATAGGTGCAGGCAAATATGCTTCATTGTCATTGCAAGCATAGCCAAACATCAGCCCTTGGTCACCTGCGCCAAAGTCATCTGTTCCTAGACTAATGTCTGCACTTTGGCTGTGTAGTTTATTGTTGATAGTTTTGTTATCTACTGTAAGTTTGTCCCAATGAAACCCTTCTTGTTCATAGCCAATTTTTTTAACTGTGTCTCTTACAATTTGTTCAACTTGTTCGCTACTAACATTAAAGTTTTTTACTTCGCCTGCTAACGTTACATAGTTGGTGGTTACAAGTGTCTCAACTGCAACTCTAGTTGATTCGTCTCCTGCACTCAATCCAGCATCAACAAGTGCATCACTGATTTGATCTGCAACTTTATCTGGGTGTCCTGCACTAACACTTTCGCTAGTAAAGATATAATTTTCCATTTACATTCCTGCTTTTCTTAGTTTATCTGTATCAATTGGATGTTTCATTGCACGATCCAGTTGTTCTGATCTGCGATCTCTTTTTTTAGGTTCCCCAAGCGTTTCCGAAGAGGCTAATGTGTAGTCTTGGCGTGAAGCGCCAACCTCGTTCCATGCAAAGCTCGGCAATTTGTTGAACATTGAGCGTATACTCTTCACTGCGTCCGCCAAGAGGCATGAGATATACTGGACACTCAACGCCTGCGTCACGGTATGCTTGAACAGCCATACTAACTTCGTCCACATCCACACGATCAGCGACAACAAACTTGAGATAAAGTTCACTGTTATTAACGCCAGCGTAATCGGCAACAGTCCCAGGCTTAATAGCGTCAGCCGTAAGTTCTCCACTAACACTAAGTTTCGGGGAACAACTCCAAGTGACTGTAAATCGTTCCTGATTGTTGAGATAATTTCTAAAGTCTTCCCTAAGGGATTGAGTAGCATTTGTTTCAAATGTGACATTTTTTAAATCCTTCATTCTTGGATGTTCTAATAGTTCTTGATAGAATTTTTGCCAACCTAGCAGAGGCTCTCCGCCTGTAAAAATGAGATGTACGTCTTGACCGTTCTGCATAGTCCAACTGCCTTCAGGCGTGAGACTGAGTAAATGTTCTACAACTTCATCTACAGTTCTATCCATCATAAACTTTTTAAACTCTGGATAGATGCTTGCGTATGTATCACAGCCTGTGTGAATAATAGGCAAGTCAGTAAACTTCTCAGTTGTATTTACTATTCCACTATCCAGTAACGCTTTAACCTCTGGATTGTGTTTGTCTTTTGCTGTGCCTCTGGGCAAACCAAAGTTCATGCAACGAAAGTTACAACCGAATGTGCGTAGGAATACACTGGGTACTCCTACAAACTTGCCTTCACCTTGTACACTGTAAAATGCTTCGCTGTATCTAAGTTTCATTGCTGGCTTCCTGTTAACTGCTTCATACGACGGATAACCTTTTTCAAATACTGGACTTTCAATCATGATCAAACTGCTCCTTTGATTTAACAATAGTAAAAGTACCATCATTATTATCGATCCATTGTAGCGTATCTCCAACAGTTGCGTCAAGTGCTTTTAATGCATCTTCATCCAGTGGAAGAACGAGATCATCACCATCTTGAATTAGTTTAACTGTTTTCATACTAGGTCACTCCACTTACTAAGTTTTGCTCGTTTAACTTCTGCACGATCTTCTAGCTCTTGCCAACTAACTAGATCATGTTCTTGCATAAGACCAATCATACACAATACATCTCCTAGTTCATCAACAAGTTCTTGCCGCTTGTTTTCAACAGTTGCTTGTCTTAGAATCTTACTGCACACCTGTTGTAGTTCACCACATTCTTCCATTGTGATAACCATTAGTTGCTGTCTTGCGTCTAGTTCACGCATCATCTGTAAAACGCTCCTTACGAACATTCCATGGTGTGTAGACTGCACTGTTTGCACCATGCTCGCTACACTCTGCACTTTCACACCAACAACGATCATTGGTCATACCGCGCACAAGTTCATCTGCATAGCGCCATGCATGTTCTGCAAACTTCTCTGCGCCCACTCCATCAAGTAGCACAACTTGGCACAAGCCTTTTTTCTCTAGCTCGTAGAAGTCTTCCATGTGAGGATCTTCACTGTCAATAACTGTTTTGTGATCAAATGTATCTTCAAGCCATTGCTTTAGTGGCTTTAGCCCACCGAAGTCTACTGCCCAGTTTTTATTATCCAGATCACTGCATCCAAATGTAAACTTAAATGCTAGACTGTAGCCATGTAAGAATTTGCAATGTGAATGATCTGCGTGTGGTTGACGGAACACGGCACTGAGACCAATGTTGTGTCCATATGTTTTTGTTGAATAATGAGGCATATACCTACTCCTATGTTATAGGGCGGAATGTTTAAAGACGGACGAACCTAAGACGTCTAAGTGTATTTTATGATTTATTACGCATTTTGTCAAGATGTTTTTGCCAAGCATCCTGTTTAACTGCTTGAACTGCAATAATACAACGCAGTTCTCCACA
>Ga0206128_1000781_pt1 | contig 34364 bp, 51 predicted proteins | sample Helgoland_Spring_7_FD_148601 | JGI IMG/M metagenome (GOLD analysis project Ga0206128, IMG submission 148601) | Pelagic subsurface seawater microbial communities from Kabeltonne, Helgoland, North Sea - Helgoland_Spring_Bloom_20160426_1 | ecosystem: Environmental > Aquatic > Marine > Epipelagic ... | reverse complement strand
CACCGACAATGTCATCATCACCGACAATGTCATCATCTCCGACAATGTCATCATCTCCGACAATGTCATCATCACCGACAATGTCATCATCTCCGACAATGTCATCATCACCGACAATGTCATCATCTCCGACAATGTCATCATCACCGACAATGTCATCATCACCGACAATGTCATCATCTCCGACAATGTCATCATCTCCGACAATGTCATCATCACCGACAATGTCATCATCTCCGACAATGTCATCATCACCGACAATGTCATCATCACCGACAACGTCATCATCAACGACAATGTCATCATCAACGACAACGTCATCATCAACGACAACGTCATCATCAACGACAACATCAGCTTGTGTCTGGAACGGCCCCATGACGCTAGTATCTATAACGCTAGAACCACCTAGTAAGCCGTCACCGCCTAAGGTTATAGTAATACCTGATGTATTATCACCGCCTGTGTCTGTTGTGTCTGTGTCTTTAGTATCGTTACTAGCATCGCCTGAATGCTCAACAACAAGATTTCCAGTAGCAGCATCAAACATAAGACCTTTAGTAGTGCCTGTAGTTACTCCATCAGGGTCAAACCCGCCTACTGTACTAGCATCTACTGTCCGACCTGTATATGTTCTGTTTCCTTCATAGTCAAAAGGAGAATAGTGAAAAACATTGTTTTCTGCGTCATACACATATTCGTAGTCACCAACAATACGATCATCTGTAACTACATCACCTGCTTTTAGGCCACCTGTGGCTTCTGACGCAACGGTAGAGGCTATGTTGTCTACATCCCCTGTTAAGTCGCTATCGCCTCCTAGAGAGCCTCCTAAGAGGTCTGATGCTGCTGCGGCTTCTGAGGCGGCTTTATCTGCTGCTACAGCATCCTGTACAGCAGCAATAGTACCGCCGTTTGACGCTCCTGTTACTGCGTCTGATGAGCTTATAGCACCACCACTAGCAGCTGATGTTGACGCTGCCGCTGCTGCTGCCGCTGCTGCCGCTGCTGCCGCTGCTGATGAAGTATCATCAATAACGTTAACACGCTTAGACAACAACCCAAATTTGTCTGTATTACCATATTTAGGGTCAATACTTGCAGGATCGTGTGGAATACCCTCAGCTGTTAATAACTCACTTAAAGCAATTTTTTTGTCTTCGTTAGACATAGTAGAATTGCGTATTTCGTCGCCTCTTTTAATAACAGCATCTAGTTTTGAAGCAGAGATGTCTTTTTTAGGGGCTTTGCTAGGGTCTACGTTGTCAGTAACGCCTGCGCCTATGTTGCCGTTATTACGGTCGTTAGCAGCAGCCATAACACCGCCGCTATCGCCAACAGAATTGTAAAGCGAATTTAAATCAACAAGCATACCGCCAAGATTACCCAAGCCTGACTTGCCGTAAGAAGTTATTGAACCTGCAATGCTGCTTGCTTGTGGCGCTACCGTAGTACCCATACATTAACTCCTTAGTCGCAAAGCTCAGCTAGTGTCTTCCAATCGTCAGCCGTCCATCCTGAAGTGTCGACTTGGGCGGGAAGCTCAACGGTGATTCCTGAAACATTAGCCCCAAGCACAGCTCCGGCAGCGTTCGTGTTGCCCCTAAGACACGCCATAGCGTTGTCGTCTGGTGTAATTTCAAGACTGTTTAACTGTGTGCAACTGGCTAGTGTCAGTGCTGCTAGTGTTACTAGTAATGCCTTCATTTAAACCATCCTGTTATCCATTGAAATGTCCTAACTGGGTAGTACAGTGCGCCTGACCTAACCCGTCCCAAACCTAAAACACGTAATGCTTCTCTAAACACCTTGTCAGCTTGTTTCTGGTCTGCTACAATCTCTAACTCTACACCGTGTGTACATAAGTAATCATGAACAACAGCAGCTTTCCTATTCTTAGCATTAGCGACAGGTACGATAACCTGCATAATCTGCGGTACACTGGCTAGGTCTGTAAAGTAACCTTTAGGCACAACTATTGTCTTGCCAAGAAGGTCTGAATAGTATACCAGTTCTTGTTGTAGTTTCCAACCTTTATCTACTGCTTCTGCAATAAAAGATGTAGAAAAGTGACTCATTCTACTCTCCTCTCTTCAAAACCGTTAGTGTAGGCTTTATATCTTCTTCAGGTTCGATCATAAAGTAGTACAGCTCTAGCAACTCCTCTACGTTATAGTTACCTGCTGTAGCCCTGACTAGCTCAAGCATTAACGTCTGCTTAGCCTCAGTCAGTGTCATTAGTACGTGCCACCGTCAACAGTCGATAGGGCAATAGTGCCTGTAGCGGTTAGTCCATCAAATGTAGCAGTGCCTGTAAACGTAGGAGATGCGGTGTTTGCCTTGCTATTCACCGCAACAGCAACAGAGTCAAACTCAGCGCCAACCTCTGAACCTTTAATAACCTTAGCAGGGTTGCCACTAACAAGAGCGTCTTTAGCTGCAAAGTTAGTTAGCTTAGTGTAGTTACTCATTAAACAATCCTTCCTAGTAATGCGTGTATGTTAAGCTCTTGTATAGCTATAGACTTGCCTTCTACTGTTGTCTCAACACCAACAGCGACTACAGTGCCTTGTCCACTGGCGTTAATCTTCTGACGATTGATAAGCGCTATAGACGAAGAATACTCAGCCTCTGTGTTGAACTCTGAGATGTTGTACTGGCCCACGTTAGACTTAGGCAGTACGTAGGCTTGCTTAGTGTATGAGCCTGAGTAGTCGTAAGCCCAGTTCAACACCACTGTTGCTTCTGCACCGTCAAACGTAGTCAGGTTAATCTTCTTCAAGAACTTTAAATTTGATGTGCTATCAAAGCTCAGTGGGTGACTAAAGTAACTCAACAAATACCCTGTATCGTTATCAGTGTAGCCTGTGTACTCAGCAACACCGGAAGATACGCCTATGTACAGCTTGTCTATTGACGTACTGGTAAAGCACAAAGGACTCATGTGTGACCATGTTGTAGCTCTGTAGCTGCCGTCTTGTAGTGGAAAACGTGTATCAAATGCGTAAACAACCCCAAGCACAGGAAAGTTAAGCAACACAAACGCCTCACGAGGAGAGTAGTGCATCTTAATGTTGCCAGTTTCTACTGCAAACAAAGATTTAATGTCATTATTTACATTCTTAGAGATGTCTCCAATTGGGGCTGACTTCTCTTGTATTGTTCTAGACAGGCTGCGTAAACCTGAGTCATCTAAGAAGATCAAGTCTTTGCCAGTAGACACTACAGCATCCCTAGACACACAACCTACGTTAGAGATAGTGTCTGATAGAGTCATATTAGCAGGGCTGTCCGCACCTGAGTAGATGACAATAGAGTTACGTCCAAAGATAACTAGGAAGCCATTGTGAGCCGCTAGAGCAGTAATGGTGTCGTAACCTGTAGGCCAAAAGTTAGTAATGTCAATCGAGCCTGTTGAGCCTCCTGTCCAATGTGAGCCGTTTAACAGATCAGACCAATAGATAGTAGATTTGTTGTCCGTAAAGTCTGCCACCCAAAGACGACCGAACGCAGCTAAACACTCGTTACCCTGCGGCGGCGTGCCTGTAGCGTGTCCATGAGCAGACATAGGGTCAAACACCCCTGTGCTAGCTTTGTAAACTAACGGCTCGTATCCACGCTGAAAGAAATACATTGAGTTGTTGAAGTTGACCATTTTCCAATTGTTATCGGTAATGGTATATCCCGCAGGAGTCAGGTCGGTTAGCGTGGTAGTGCCTGAGAAGACTTTATTGTTTCCTGCTGAGAAGAAAATAGTATCTCCATCATTAGCAACAAACTCACCCATAGACTCAATGCCCGCTGACGTATCAAGTACATCATTGGTGTTTAAGACGGTATAGCCTTTACGTGACGCTATCCTGCCTTCTTTGTCAATGACGCAGTTATCCGCTACAGCAGCAAAGCTAGGCTCTTGAGCTAGTGGAGCATCTTGTGTATTGATGCCTGCAAATCCCGGAGCAGTAATAGTGATGCTTTGTAATTGTTGTGCCATTTAAGCTCCTATACTGCCGTGAATAATATATCTTCTTCGTACTTGTTGGCATCAAAAGCAACAGCATCAGACAGTACAGCGTCAGCAATAGCAAACTGCTCAGCTGCTGATTGACCACCTGTCTCACCACGTTCACGCAGTGCCATAGCTAGAGCCAGTTGCAGTACAGGGTTGTAGGGTACTTTCAGTCTTGTTGCATCCTCAGTCAGGTCTGGTTGACGTACAAAAGCGTCAAAGTAAAGGTTATAAATACCATTCGGTAACGGATAAACCTGAACTGTAATGTCTCCATTATCGTCTGTCCCGCTAAATGCAAACTCATTAGGCGTACCAGACAGGGGAGTGTTAATCCTGTAATATTTATTCATGTAACTACGATTCTGTGTATTCAGTCGTCCGTTACTAGATGTGTTCATTGCTTCTCTGACTTCTACGTCCTGTCCTGCCCCTGTTAGAGCGTACACAGACGTACCTGACACTGTACTGATGTCAATGGCTGTACGTAGTGCAGACCAACTGTGTGAGTCCTCTACTAGCTGCTTAGCGTCATTGACGAAATCACCAATCAACACTGAGTAACTTGTTTCAGCAACAGTGTCTACTTGATTCTCTCGCAGCCTTCGTAGAACACCATTTACTAGTTCTAAATAGGTCATCTTAGTTTCCTATGTATGTAAAGACAGCGCTTATGCCTGCAACAATAACTACCCAGATCAGACGCTCCATTGTTCTAGCGCTAGCCATGTTTTCAGATAAGGTGTCCATCTTATTCTCTATAGCGTCCACTTTAGTCTCTATATGGGACTGCCGATTAAACACAGTGACAAGTCTTTCTTCAACACGCGCCAATGACACGATAGCTTCTTGGAGTGTGTCAATCTTCTTCTCAACTCTGCTTAATCGGTCTTCCATTCTGTTGTTCCTCTACTTCTTTTCTATGGTTCTATAGGCCAATTAACTGTGTTAGGAAAACCTTTTTGTAAAGGTATGTCCCGTAGAGCTTGACGATATGCCGCCCATGCTGCTTGATCTACTGGCGAGTCTGCCACTTGCGTCCAGTCTGAGTCAGTAAGCAAAAAGTTTCGTTCTAATCTTGCTTCACCTGCTTTTTGATTATCATACTCTTGAATCTGTATTGTTGTTTTATCAGTTACAGACCACTTTAATATCCATGTTTGATTTTCTAATTCTGGAGTTAAATTTTGTTCTGCGTTTTGTGTGCGCTCGTTATAAGAAGGTTTATTTTCTAAAACAACAGGGCATACACCATATTCTGCCAAAACGCTTTCTGGGACTACTTTGCTAAAACTTGTATTTGGGTTATCGCGCCTCAAGTTGCCAATCGTGTATGGGTATTTTTGGACAGAGCCGTTTGTAATTAAAGCGTACATATATTTTACCTATTCTATTTCCATGCTGAAACTTGTTGACGCTCTAGCGCGTCTACCGTCTGCTTGTGTTGCATTGTTTGTCCAACTTGCAAAAGATAATGTTGAAGTACTTGTATGGTCTACTTTTAAAACGCCAAGCTGACATCTGTTTGAAATTCCAGTAACACCATAGTTGTTAATATTATAAAACTCATCATAAGAATCGGTGGTTGAATAAGATACGTCACCCGCTGTTCCTCCGCTAGATGACGCTCCTATTGCGAACGCACCAAACGGAGCGCCAGAGCCGCTTAGACTTCCAAATGACATTGGAACATCACCGTTAAAACCGCTTTGTTGAGTGCTTGCAAGCAATGGGGTTTCACTTGCATTTCTATAAACACCACACCACGCTAAAGTGCCATGAAGATTTGTGTAAGTTGTAGGTATTGGAAAAGATATATTAGAAGATGTGCTTGCTGTTGCAATCGTATAAAAAGCAGTCAATGATATTTCGAAAGTCTCATTTTGAAATACATTACGAATATTTGTATAACCGGATTGATTTGGCGTGCTTGGCATTTGAGAAGACGGCGCACTCGTTGACGATGTGCAAGCAGCAAAAATTATTAAATCACCGACTTCAAATGATGGAATATTAACATTAATAGACGACGGCTGCTCTGGGGTGGTTTGAGTAGTAGAGCCAATAAGCTCTAGCGAAGTGTTACCTTTGCTTCCAGATGCAGAAATTAGTTTAGTTGCTGTACTCATTAGCCCATCGCCTGTCCGGCAGTAAAGCCGTAGTAATTAGTGCCACCGTCATAAGTGACGAAAACAAAAACATCTACTCCGCCAGAGGTGGCAGTCAATGTTGGCGCAGTAGCAGCCGCCCAATCTACACTTGAAGGCCAAGTTATGGTTCTAGCTGTCGTGTCTTGCGTGACTTTTAGAGTAAACGCGCTGACTTTTCCCGATGCCGCAGGATTAGAAAAAGTATAAGTAACATTCTCTGTCAGTGTATGAGTGAAATTGTCACCATCTGTTAGATTAAGAGTTGCTGCGTTAGAGCTTGATGTGATTGCTGTTGATTCTTCAATCTTGCCGTTATCAAAAGTCACCACGCCGTTAGCGTCTGCTGTTACTGCCTTCGCTGCCTCAGTAGCTCCAAGAGTTGTTATATCTAAATAGTTCAACTCCGCAGTTGTGGCAGTAATCCCATCAAGTGTATTTATTTCCGCAGCAGTTGCGGTCAGGTCAGAAATTTGGCTAACCGTGACTGACGTCGCTGTAGGCGCTACAGCAGCCCAAGAAGAGCCTGTGTAAACCTTCATCGCATCTGACGTAGTGTTGAAATATAACGCACCCGTTAAAAGAGCGTTGCCGTCATTGTCTAAGGTAGGGTCAGACGCTTTGTCGCCAAGGTAACGGTCATCAAAGTTATCATAGGTAGTTGCTGCTGCTGCGGCTGAGCTAGCTGCTGCTGTCTCTGAGTTACCTGCGTTAGTCTCTGATGTTGCGGCGTTGCTTGCCGATGTAGAGGCGTTACTAGCTGATGTGGCTGCTGCTGCGGCTGAGTCTGCTGCTGAAGTGGCTGATCCTAAAATAGAATCTGTGTAGGCTTTAGTCGTAGCGTCTGCTGCGTCTGTTGGAGTACCAAGACCTGTAATCTTGTTTGTCCCCATTGCGATAGCGCCGGACATCGTACCACCCGAAAGTGGGAGTCCCGTGCTGTCTGCTGCATCAACGTAGGCTTTAGTTGCTACGTCTTGCGCGAGGGTAGGATCAGCAACGCTAACAATCTTATTAGCACCTAACGACAACTGACCTGTCATTGTTCCACCCGCTAACGGTAGCTTGCCCGCGAGGGAGTTAGTGACTGTAGTGTGGAAAGAGGCATCATCGTTTAGTGCAGCAGCTAGTTCGTTTAGCGTGTCTAGTGCAGCAGGTGCGCCGTCAATGACAGCCGCGATAGAGGTGTCTACATAAGTCTTGGTAGCAGCGTCAGAACCTGCAACAGGCTCGGCTACGTCAGTAAGGCGTGTGTTTGTGAAATCTACAGTGCCGTTAACGACTAGGTTGTTAACTGTAGATGTACCCGTAGAAGCGGTGACATTGCCTGTCAGGTCGCCTGTGACGTTACCAACTACGTTCCCTGTGACGTTACCTGTGACGTTACCTACTACATTGCCCGTCAGACCTCCAACGAAGCCCGTGGTGGCCGTTACTGTCGTACCCTTTACCGTTGATGGGGTAGTCGCACCAATGGGCGTAGAATTGATTGTGCCGCCTGTGACGACTGCGTTGCTAGACGCGAATGTACCGTTGGCTGTAAGCGTACCTGTAACGGTAGCTGTAGCAGTGGTGACAGTAGAGGGGTTAGTGCCAAGTTCTACAATCTGAGTAGAGTTATTCTCTGTGAAGAGGCGCTTGTCTGTTACGTTAACAGCTAACTCACCCTTAACTAAGTCAGCCGTTGTTGGTACGGCAGAAGCAGTGGAGCTGTTTTTGGTTATAATTACGGTCATCTACTTTGCCTTTTGATTAGTGATTTACCACTTAACTTTGTCTGCCCAGTAAGCAGCAGAGCATTTACCTTTAGCTATGTTCTTAGCGTGTCTTGCTTTAAAGGACTTTTGTCTGTTTTTGTCTTTTGTTGTGGTGGGTTTGCTACCTGCACCACTAACGCCTTGTTGTCCAAAGCGTATAGTTTTAATTGCACCGTCATCGCACTTAGCTAACACTACATGGCTTTTAGTAGGGTGGTTAGGTGTCTTTTTAGGCTTATTATACCCACTAACACCTAGCTTGGTCATTCTTGGGTCTTTTTTACTCATAAAGAAAAGGAGAGACAGCACCGCATCGCAGAACTGCCTCCCCACTCCTATCTACGCATTTACGTTCAAGATGAAACCGCTGTCAGGACGTAGTGTCTTAACACCGTACAACTGGTCAGCAGTATACAGGTTAGCAAGGAACTCTTGCTTGTACTGTGTCTGTGAACGAACACCCATTTGCTCTGCTAACACGAACGTGTCTTTATGGATAAGCAGTGCAGCTTTGAGGTCATTAGCGTTAGCTGTGTTATCAGCACCTGCTTCAGAAACAGCACAGTTGGTAGAAACAAATACGTCAATACCGTACAAGTTACCAATTTTGCCATTCTGTACAGGCTGTCCGCTAACAAAGTCAGAAGACACATAACGGTCGATACCCATGATTGCATTACGCAATGAAGGCGGGATCACAAACGCACGATTATCAAAAGGTACGTCAGCATCGTCCATCTTCTGAATCAAAGCACGGAAACACGCATCAGTAAATACATCAGTAGCCGTTACAGTGTCTTCAGCAAAAGCAGTCAGACCAGTACTAGCGTCACAGTAGAACGAAGCAGTGTTTACGTATGAGTCTTGAGCGTTACCGAGGTCTTTAGCAAGACCGTGTAGATCGCCGTCAACCTGCTTAGCAAGAGCATAACCTGCGTCAGAAGTGTAAAACTGACGGAGACTAGATAGTGCCTGTGTTTCAGTAATGTCTTCGATCAAGCGTGAATATTCAAAATGCTTGTCGATAAGTACAGGTACATTACCTTCTGTGTTGCCTTGGATGCTGACAGCAGTGCCAGAAGCCTTAGCTGTTGCAGTACCACGAACAGGTGCAGGGATATTGATAGTATCGCCTTTCTTGCCTTGCATACCCATCTTCTTGACAAGGTTAGCGAGGACAAGGCTGTTCTCATATGCAGCGCGTACTTCGTCACTCCAGATTTCTGGAATAAAGGTTGCTGCCTTAGCGTTGTTTACTGCACCGCCTTGAGCGGGATATACTGAACTAGTCATCTTATTTCTTCCTTAAAGTTATTTAATCATTTTACGCGCCCCTCCTGATAAGCCAACATTATCTCATCCGACAACGCAGCGTACCTGTTAGGATCGTTTTTCATTAGTTTAATAATGTCTGCACGACGAAAGATTTTCCTACTATTAGTTGGTGAACCTGAAGCACCACCAGTAGATGCACTCTTAATTGAGGCTTTCCTGCTGTTCTTCTCAGCACCAACCGTCTGACTTATTAGAGCCTTACGATCTTTCCACAGACTGAATATCTCATCAGCTGCTTCATAATCAAAGTTTCTATCAGCTTGCTGCAATAGCTTTGTTCTAAATTGACTCTCACCTACCCAGTTAACAAACTGTTGGTCACCAAGTACTTCAGCCATGTCAGGATGTTTATCCTTAAGCATCGCCTGTGCGCTTGACTTCTTCATGTCTACGGAAGCCTTTTGAGCCTCTCTGACAGCAGGATGATTATCTATTGCTCGCTGTACTGCCTTCTCAGGGTCAGAAAAGTAATCAATCTCTTCTTCTACAGTTTCTTCTTTCTTTGTGGATTGTGACAATACAAATTCATCGACAACCTTGCGTAGCTCCCCTACCTCTCCACTTTGACGACCAAGCATACGCTCAGCCTCTTGGTGCATCTGCACAAGCTCCGCAGCACTTTTGTTGCGATACTTGTCTGGTACGGTGTCTTCAACGGTGGTTTGCTCTTCCGAGTCCACTGTGTCAAACTGGTCATCGTCGTCTTCTTGTCGTCCTACTTCTAACTCGTCTATCAGTGTAGCCATTATTAAAACTCCGTGATAAATATCATTATGGAGATTGATGGACTTGTAAGGCTCTTACGAGTTGTCCTCACGTCTTTCGCGCTTAATCTGGTCTTGTCTGTTCTTAGCCCACTTCATAGTCGCTCCGGGCCAATGACCGGATAACGGGTCTAAAGTACACTGAACAGCACTGACCATCCTAGACGCTGTTTTATCGCAGGTTGAACACTCTGTTTCCCTTTCCTCTTCGTCAATAAAGCGCTCTGTGACGTGTTGGTCTGGGCAGATGAATTCAAAGATACGTCTAGTCATCCTGCGATTCCTCTTTCAGGACATCTAAGGCTGAATCCACCGTATGTGGCAAGTTCAGTAGTAGATTTGCTATATTCAGCTGTCCCTTCTTGTAATAAAGGTCTTCAACACTCTTTACAGCGTCTATCCCCTCTATTGCATCTGCTAGTATGCTAAATTCTTTCTGTACGTTCTTCCAACCTTCTGTAAGCAGCATATCTTGTATCTGCTCGTAATGTAGTATATCGTCTTGATTCATATTGTTTACCCTCATTAGGACAATAATAGTTGACAAATCATTTAGTATGTGATATAGCGCCGGACTATACCACACATTTGTCTAAATGTCAAGTCTTTTTTGCACTTTCTTTCTTAGGGGTCTTAGCCGCCTCTTCTAGGGCTGTAATGCGCTTATTCATACGCTCATAGGCTTTATTGACCTGTGCTACTACATCTTCTAAGTCTTTATTGCTGACCATTTTTCATATTCTCCTTCGCTACTTCCAAACCTAGCTTCTTCTCATCAAGAGCCAAACCTGCTATTCTCATGCGCTTTTCAAAGTCTTTATCGTCATCAGTAGCTGATACACTAGACGCTACAGCCTTAATACGGTCTGTTTCAAGCTCTACAGGTATGCCTCTACCCTCAAGTTCAATCTTCTTCGCTCTAGCGTTAGACTCTGCTGCCTGAGCGTTTAGAGCCGATGTCTGACTATTCTTAAAGGCTCTGTCTTCCTCTGCAATAGCCTGCTGCATCTTCTGCTGCTCTGGGTCAGGCTGCTGCGCTTTAACCATAGTCTCAATCAAGTCTTCACGGTTAGTAATGTTCATGTTATCAATAACTGATTGCATGATGATTGGATATACAGGACTATCCTGAGGCATAGTCTGTAACAGCTGTACCAACTGGGCTACTTCGTATTCACGAGCAACAATACCCAGTGTACTTGTAGCAACAAACTTATAGTCGTTTACAGGGAACAATTCAGGCTCAAACTGCATATACCTGTAGGCTGCCTTTTCAACAAATGGCAACAGGAACGACTCTTGGAAGTTAACAAGTGTACGTTTCTGACGTTTGATAACACCACCCATGCTCATAGAGCTACCCGCTGACGTTGTACCGCCACCGTTCATAACCTGTGAGGAGGTGTCAACACTGCCTGTAGCAGCCTGTACCATGCGTTGTAGCGAGTCTGCCTGAGCAAACGTAATCTGGCTAACCTGCCCAAAGTTGAATGGATGCAGCACTTCAGCAGGGTTGCCGTTGGTCAGAAGCAGCTTGCCTGCCTTAACCTCTGGCTTAGTGCCTCTAGGCATCCGTGTAGCGTCCATAGCGAGCATTGGGTGGACAGTAAGGGCTAGAGCATCAATACGAGCGCGTAGCTCAGCATCAAGCGCTTTCTGGCTATTAAAGCCCTTCTCGCACACACCCATGCCCCAGAAACGACTTGGGACAACATCCCACGGGAAAGCCACTACAGGACGGTCTTGCATCATGTAGGGTGATGCCTCTGCCTTAAGTAACTTGCCGCCGTTAGCAATGACTACAATAGCTTCAACGTAGTAGCTGTCGTTACCTTCGTCATCAGTCTCGCTGTCAAAGTTAACCATCTCATCGTCTGCGTCAAAAGCATTCTCTAGCATATGACGAGGAACAAGTCCGTAGTATTTAGTAAGTCTGACTTTATCTTCTGGTTGTTGCCACAGCTCTTCATCAGGCTCTAAGTTCATATCAGGCGCAGCACGACCAATGTAACACTCTTTATACACACCTTCTTCTTGTAGCTGTTGTACTTGATGGGTAGGAACAAACTCATCAATAGCTACACCCACAGCACTCTCAATGTCAGTAGCTACAGGGTCGATTAGGAAGTTATGTGGCTGTACAGGACGTAGCTTAACTACAGTGCGGTCACGGATGTTAACACCCACGGCAGTCATAGCACCGTCCATTACAGGCTCTGTAGCCGGAACCATCTCTTTCTTCTTTTCAAGCACAATCTCGCCAATGCCTGTACCGTATACAGCAGCGTTGATTAGACACTCACCTACAGCCTTCCGTACCTTATTCTTAGTAAACTCTTCAGACAGTGCTTCACGCAAGAAACGAGCATCAGCAGGGTTCTGGTCTCGCATATCATCAGCAATGTCAAAGAACTTACCACGACCAAATGTAGCCTCTTCAATGTCTGCTACAGTGTTCTCTACAGCTTGGAGTAGGGCAGGGGAGACAATCTTGCTACGTTCTGACTCACGAGTCTTGTCCTCATCAGACCAGATACCACGCCATAGACGATAGTACTCATTAAACTTCTCATCATAATTTGTGTCAAAGTAGTCACGCCACTCATCAACCTTGTACATGACCCAATCTTCTAGGCTTTCATCAACAAAGTTTGTAGTATCGTCGTTATAGTCATCCATATTAATACCCTGAGTAGGAATCTAATGATTCTTCGTAGTCGTCTGTGTCGTATGCCCACGTATAGGCAACCTTAGCTAGTTGGTCAATGTATGCCAACGAGTCAATCGTGTCGTCGTGTACTAGATGGTTAGGGAACTGAAACAGCTCATCCATAAATTGTATGTTCCACTCTCCTTTGTTAAGGCTAATCAAACCATTCTCAAACCTACCCTGTAATGCCCACATAATACGATCTGTCTTCTTTCTGTTACCGTGTGTTAGCTCATCAACTCTAAAGTACTTGTTGTGTCTACGCATCAGGTCTGACAGTGGAGACATTACAGCCTGTCTACTAATACCTTTCTCAATACCTACAGCTACAGGAGAGTTATCCTGTACAGCGTCAAAGATACGTCTAGCTGTCTCGTCTAACGTCCACCTACCGATGATTATCTCTTTAACCCACCATCCCTGTTCATTAACTTTAACAACAGCTATAGAGCTATTATCTAGTCTCTTGTTGGCTTTCTTACCTACTTCCTCAAAACCTGCTAAGTCACAGGCTATGTAATAGTCACCAATCTCAGGTTCGTCTGTGTCGTACTGTATCCACTCTTCTTTAAACATCTCAGAGCCTTTAGCTTCAAAGGAAGCCATAAACTCTTGTCTAAAGGCATAGCTAGACATTGTACGCTTAGCTGTGTCTATTTCAGCAGGGTCTATTAGAGGGTTGTCATAGCTTGAATAGTGCCATGCGTTATAGTCCTCTAGCTTACCTGCCGCAGCCTCTGAATACAGCTCGTAGAAGTGATTACGACCCATAGGCGTACCAATAAACAGTGCTTCACCCTTTAAGTCAGCCAGTGCAGGACGTAGAATCAGCTCCCACACTTCTGGTTTAAAGTCAGCGTACTCGTCTAAGACCACGTAGGCTAAGCTAACACCACGCATTGTCTCAGGTCTGTCTGAACCCTTTAACGATATTACAGCACCATTAATAAGCCTCAAGGTTAGGTTATTAACGTGACTATTAGCAATAACGCCCTGTCCTAACTCTAGTAGCATATCCCAGATAACGTCTCTAGCCTGTCCCTGTGTAGGGGCTACATAGAAAACTTTACCGTTCTTAAGACTTAATGCCCTAACCAGTAGCGTTGATGCTGCAAACCTAGTCTTGCCTGTACGTCTACCTGCTGCTACTACTTTAAAGCGTGACTTGTCTTTCCAGACTTCTTCTTGCCACGGTAATAGCCTTATGTCTAACTCTTGCGATGCCATTAATATGTCCACACCACTAATGGTGCTTCTCTTGTATCAACGTGTATAAAGCCTCTAGCAACGCCAATGCCGTTAAAGCCTAACTCTATAGCGTTCTTAATAATGGCTGCACGTTCTATCCCGTTGCTAACAGCTATGTCAGCAGCAATACCCTGCGTATGTACTCCACCCTTACTCTTACGAGCTTCAGCAGGGTGTGTAACGTCTCTATAGCCGCTAGTGATGGTAAAGGGGAAACCACACACCTCTCTCAACACATCTAGCTTACTAACAAAGTCAGGATCAATCTCATTCTTGCCTGTGTGCTTACAGGCGAACTCATCAATAGAGAAATATTTAAACATCTTCTATCTCCCCATCAATAACGCTGTTTATGTCTATAGGCTTGTCTGTGTCAATACCGTTGATTGTAATGCTAACAGCGCTTCTGCCGTTACTGAGCTTGTCTTTCTCAAAGTAACTCAAAGGCATTATCCTATCAACAATCAATTTCCATGCTGCTGATTGGTTCTTATGGTCATCGTCTAACGCAGCGTTAAAGATCGACTCCATAACCTCTCTACTCTTTGGACTAGCTAGCATTCGAGCTTTGTACTCTTCAATCGCTGAAGCATCACCTTTAGGACGGCCTGTTTTGCCCCTATTCCCTTTAGTTAACGCTTGAACATCACTCTTTTTAGGTCTTCCTCTTTTACGTTTAACTGGTTTGTTGTCAATACTGTCTACGTCAGTTGCTGTATCACTCATCAAACAAACCCTCTAAAAAGCTACATTCTTTCTCAATGTAGTAATAGAGTGCTGATAACAAACCTATGCAACTGGTTAGTAATAAACAAATAATAACCATTGTTTTATCCTCTTTAGGAACAACATTAGAGTGTTATAGAGCGTTAATGAGACAAACCAGTGGAGTGGGATAGAGGATTATGACAATAGGCTCTATAGTACATCAGAACAGGGTTGTATTTATAGCATACTTTTTAGTAAAAGTCAAGTCTTTTTTACACATTATTACATCTTTCCTGTCAGTACAGTCTATATTACCATCTGTGCGGATTTATCATTATTTCAGAGTCTCCGCAGCCGCCGATACAACCTCAATTAATACAACAACTTAGTACAGGATAGCTAGTATAGTCATTATTGCTACTTTTCTTACTTATTTGACTACCTTTTTCTTAAATTGGCCTATTTTGTGTCTAGGTGGCTACCATTATAATTACAGCAGAGACAATCCAGACCCCCGTCTCAATTGACAACCCCGCTCTATATTGGTGCATTGACAGACTTGGCATGATTCTTGCATAGCAGTCAGACTTGGCATGATTGTTGCATAGGCTACAGAGACAGCATAGATAGTAAAGGCATTACTGTACTATGTAGGCAGGCTTGACAAGTGTGTGAGTCTATGTTGCTGCCTACACAGACAACCAAGGCAAACCAGACAAACCAAACATTGGCACGATGATTGCATAGGCTAACCAGTGACTAGCAAGGTCTATGCCAACTGTACAGATAGTCCTAGCAGCTCCATATAGGCTCTCTAAGCAACGTTAGACATAGGCTAAGCAAGTGGGTTGGGTAAGGTGCTAACGTGGCGTCAGCGAGAAAAACGATCAAAAGGCACAATTGAGGTGCTTATTAGAGGTTCTAATAAATAGGTAAATTAATTGTTAAATAGTGCTTGCAATAGCTAACTAACTCTATATAGTTAGAGACCTGCTTAGGCAGCACGGCGGCGCTTCCACCGCAAGGGCAAAAGTCAAAGGAGGCAGCATCTGGTGTAACGCTTTGTCGATACACGTAGGGAGTGCAGCAGCAAGTAGCCACGGCAACGCTTGCAGACGCGAACGGTAACCGCACCCCCGACACAGCGCCAGATTAGATGCTTGGTTCACACTGTGAGCCGCTAACGATACAACGGAGCTGCCGTGGCAGTGTGGAAGGGAGTTGTTAGCGGAGAGGTCACAGTAAGACACGCTGAACCGCAAAGAGTTTAAAACTACACGAACGAGATGGGGCTTCGGTCACCGGTGTAAGGGAGTGAGTTTTATAGCAGCGCTTGCGTTGCCCTCTCGCGGTTTGGTTGTGTCTACCTTCAAGGGCATTGTTTACAGTGTCTTTAAATGTAGACATCAAGGAGCTTTGATTATGTTTGATTCACGTTACCGCCAATTGCTAGACCTAGCACACTGTCACGCTGAAGCATTCGGGCCACTGCCTAGCCTGTACAAGTTAAAGGCTAAGGAAGTATCTTACCGAGAAGGCGCTAGGGTTTTAGACAGGCACCACAGTGATCGCGGGTTCTGTGGAGTCATAGCACTAGCAACAACGGCTCGCATCGCTGTCGGACGCGCTAGGGCGTTACTGGCTAAATATGGAGACCGAAAGCATCGAGAAGGAACACCACAACTTGCACACTTTACGCTGCTACTTCGGATGGGCTACACAGTAGTAGAGTATCCAGTTAAAAGTAAAACGCTAAAGACTATCCAGAAAGAGTTAGCCAACGTTGAGGGTAGTTTCTATATCTCAACGAGTAGCCACATTAGCTGTATGCATTACGGAACGATGAACGATTGGGCAAACAACAATATACAGCCTAGTAATAAGAGAGTGTTATTTGTTGTAAAAGTCACACCAACTGATAAGGTAGTGCGCTACTAAGCCACTACCACTAAGGAGTTTTAGCAATGAGCAAATTAAACGCAGTAATCCACGACATGGTTGTAGGCATCAACGCAGACCTAGCAGACAAGCCTTTACTAACTTGTGATTATAAGAGAATGCTAGACGTGCTTGCTGAGTTACGCAGCGACCCGCTAGCTATCCCGACAACCTCATGGAATGAACGCCAAATATTACTAACCCACATTATTGACGCAGGCTTAGACACTGACCCGCGCGATGGATTACTACAACGCGCACTCAAATCACTAGACAAGGAGCTATAAAAATGAACAGCGCAAAACAAGCATTCTGGAACATAAAGCAAGACAAGCCATTGACACGCAAGCAAACAAAGGCGTTGAAGCAACGCATCGAAGAGCCACGCACAGGCATTAGCGGCTACGCCAAAGGCGTTCGGCCTAGAAGCTACTACGAGCGGCTTAGGCAGCGCTTTCCTGATCAATTACTAGCAGTGCATGAGCTTGAAGAGGGGAAAGTGTATTTAATGGGCGGCAGCGCGTTTGCCCCTGATCTGCCTGACCAGTTCGCTGCTGTAGTGACTCGCCTTTACGATGACGGCAGCGCAGACATCAAGAACGTTTATGACAGGCGCATCAACCCAGTAGACGGCATTTATCTAGAGCAGACGCTAGCGCAGTGTTGTGTTGATAAAGGCACGCAATTCGTCCAAAAGCTGTAAGACATCTAATTAAATATAAGGAGCAACACCTATGAGCTTAGAAAAATATGCAACACACGGCGAGGCACTGATAGCACGTAAGCTAGTCACGGAGCTTGTTAATCGCGGTCACGCTGTTAGTATATGGAACGGCGGTGAGGAGGCTGAGATAGAAGACAGCACAGACATCGAGGCGCTACTGGCTGAGCTAGCAGCATCGGGCGAAGATGAGTTGGTTGCCGATGGTATATGGTTCTACCTAGTCTTTGGCAACGAGTCAGACGGTAGCGAGCTGATTAGCGACTGCTACGACAACGAAGAATGTAACGCAATATTTGATATAGTTAACAACTAAGGAGCTACAACCATGAAACAGACAATTAATTTTTACGACTTCCAGAAAGCATTCCAAGACCTACGACCCAACAGCTTCAGCTATCAAGGCTTGCGAGCCTTGTTCGAGTATCTAGAAGAGCTAGAAGAAAGCACAGGCGAAGAGGTAGAGTTTGACGTTATAGCGCTGTGCTGTGACTTCACAGAGTACGAAAGCGCCGAAGAGTACGCGAGAGACTATAGCGACGACTTGGAAGACAACCTAGCAGCAACTAGCGACAGTGGCTCGCTAATTGTCTACGCACACTAAGGAGCTACTAAAATGATGACCCAGAAAATATTATTAACGGTTTCCCTGATGTTCCTTTTCGTTGTCTGTGTCGAGCTACTGTCGAGTATGCCGCCAGAACCTAACCCAGAAGACCTTTACTGTGAGATGACACAGCTTTATAAAGACACTGGCGGGGAGTTTGGTTGGCCTGACTACAACAGCAAGCACATAAATTGCGAGGGTTCGATCAGTGTTAAATAATGAATATTTTAATATAGACCTAGCATGGCAAAATAACCACTACGCCGCTGAGCCGGAAGATTCGGGCAGACCTGACCCGCTAAAGCTACTGCCTAAGGTGGAGTTCGCACCTGCTATACTAGGCGATCTAGCCTATCCTGAAGATTTGCGCGTGTATGTTGTGCATGAGGTGCTAGCCTGTTATATTCAGCGCACATTAGACCTACCACTTAACACACCAATTGAAGTGGGAAAGTCTAAGATGTATAAATACCTGCGCCTTGCTGATGGCAGGTTGTGGGCTGAGAATCGCGGTTTAATAATACAACTTAGGAGTGATAAGTAATGACAGATCAAGAAATGCTAGAGTTCTGCAAGGCTACGTTAATCCCTGACTTAAACGAGGCAGGACTAGAGGCAACGGCTGCTGATATGCGGCGTTTATTAGAAATAGCGGAGACAAAGACAATGCACGCAACAGTTACGATTAGAAGCATCTACGGACAAGATCGAGTCTATCCTGAGAACGACACGGCTATGGCACTGGCTGCCCTGCTAGGCTCTAAAACCTTCACACGTGAGCAGATCGCCAAGGCTAAGGCATTGGGGTATACCTTCGAGATTAAAGCGCCAGAGGTGACCATATGAGCTTTAATGCGCCACAGGCTAGGTATCTAGCCAGACTACTCAAGATTAAAAACCCAACGCCGCTAGAGAGTATGACTATTCAGTCACTAATAAAGGACTTGGGCGCGTATGGTGAGAGCCTGTACAGGATAGCAAGAGAGCGACAATATGAGCTTGTTTGATTGTTTCGAGTGGGCGTTAGACGAAGCACAATGGCTAGCCAAAGTGACACAGACCAAGCAAGCGATTATCAGCTGCGAAGATAAGTATGGCGTTATAGCCTGTAATGCCTTAGACTGTAACGCCACAGTATTGGAAATAATAGGAGTTATAAACCATGATTAATGATTGGATAGACCCACCCGACAGCGTAGTCTTTACCGATGACGAAGTAGGTGCGCTAGAGAATGCTACCCTGCAAGAGAGCCGACACAGGCTGTTGAATAATACTGGCTTGCTTTGGGAAGCTATCGGCCCCGATGCCTTACCTAAAGACGAGACAGCAGCGAGCAACCTAGAGGCTGCAATAGCTTCTGCACTGGTCGAGGAAGACTACGAACTACTCGGCAGGCTTGTTACTGGTTTGGCTCTAACTTACGTTTACGAAATAACTCGTGATGAGATATACGATGATTGGGAGAGGTATGTAAATGAATATTAATAATTACTCTACTGGCTGTAATGTTCTGCCCTGTCAATTATGGGTAACTGCACAGGCGCGGCAGATTATCGGAGTATATCACGGATTTTTAATATCGTATATCGAGGGTTGTAACAATGAGTGACAAAGAGATGGTCGGCAATGAGTGGGATTTGGTTATAGCGTGGCGCAACGGGTTCGGGTTTGACTTGTCGTCACCTAGCAAGGCTTTCTACACAGTCGAGGACGATGACAAGCAGTTATTAAATATCAGTGTCGGCGGGTTTGAGTTACTATTACCTTTTATAGCGATACAATTAGTGGAGACGACCTATTATGAGTAAATCAATCGAAACACACCTGCCCTGCCCTGACTGCGGCAGCAGTGACGCCTTGTGCTTGAATGAAGACCTGAGTACGTATTGCTTCAGCTGTCACAAGTACACACCGCCAAGCGAAAGCAATCAGCAAAGGCGCGTAGAAGCCCCTGTAAGCCCTTCTAAGCCCTCTAAGCCGTTTACTGATACCCTGAGCCTCCTTACTCGACAAAACTTCGTAGGCGTCCCTGAGAGAGGCATAAGCGCTGCTACGATGAAGAGCTATGGGGTTGTTGTTGATAGTGGGCAGGTTGTATACCCTTATTTTGCCAGTGACGAGCCAGTAACGCCCATTGCTGCAAAGGTGCGTTATCCTGATAAGCGTTTCCAAACTGTAGGCGATTGGTCTAGAGGTGGTTTGTTCGGTCAGCAGGTGTTCGGCAAGGGTGGCAAGTACGTTACCATTACTGAGGGCGAGTTTGACGCGCTAGCAGCGTTTCAGATGATGGGGAGTAAGTACCCTGTAGTTAGTATCAGAAACGGTGGCAGCGGTGCGCTTCGTGATTGCAAAGCCTCCTACGAATGGCTAGACAGCTTCGAGACTATTGTTATCTGCTTCGATGCTGACGAGGTGGGTGTTAAGGCAGCTGATGAGGTGGGGCAGTTGTTCGGCGGTAAAGCTAAGATTGTGAAGCACAAGAAGGATCACAAAGACGCTTGCGACTACCTGTTAGTTAATGACGTTCAGCTGTTCAATCAAGCCTTCTGGGACGCTGAAGCCTACGTGCCTGACGGCATCGTAAACGGCGCTACCCTGTGGGACGATGTTAACACCCCTCTAGCTTTGGCTGAGGTGCAGTATCCCTTTGACGGCATCAACTCTATCACCTACGGCATACGCACAGGTGAGCTAGTGACTGTAACGGCAGGAAGTGGGTTGGGTAAGTCGCAGTTCTTACGTGAAGTTGTCTGGTCTACACTGCGTGAGAGCCAACACAATATCGGCTTGCTGTTCTTGGAAGAAAGCATTAGGAAGACAGGTTTGTCGTTAATGTCTCTAGCGGCTGAGAAGCCTCTACACCTGCCCACAACGATTAGCACAGAGGAAGAGCGTAGACGCGCCTTCGATGCTACGTTAGCTAATGAGCGGCTCTATATGCTAGACCACTTCGGCTCTACTGATGTTGATAATATTGTCGGGCGTGTACGCTACATGGCTAAGGCGCTAGACTGCCGCTACGTGTTCCTCGATCACGTTTCAATCGTTGTGTCGGCACAGGCAAACCTAGACGAGCGTAAAGCGTTAGACGAGATAATGACTAAGCTGCGTATGCTAGTGCAGGAGACAGGCATAGCGTTGTTTGTTGTTAGTCACCTGAAGCGACCTGAGAACAAAGGTCACGAGGAAGGCGCGGCAACGTCCCTGTCGCAACTGCGCGGTAGTGCATCAATAGCGCAGCTGAGTGATATAGTGTTAGGCTTGGAGCGTGACGGACAGGCTGAAGATCATATGACTAGGAACACCACGACTGTGCGTGTACTGAAGAATCGGTTTAGTGGTGAGACAGGCAGGTGTGCTGAGCTGTACTATGACAAGGACACTGGCAGAATGACTGAGACAGTATTTGACGAACGCGCACTATAGGGCGCATCTAAATTAAGGAACAAAGACAATGAACATTGAACTTCTTAGGTGTAAGAGAACTAATGATACTTATCAAGAGATAAGGAACAGACACTACGTTGAAAATAGAGGTTGTCACGGTCAGCAATTACATTATTTAATCGAGCTAGACGGTGTTGTTGTTGGAATCATAAGCGGAGCTAGTAGCGTATGGGCTGTTAAAGCTAGAGACGCTTTCTTTGGCTTAACTAAAGACAACAAGAAAAAGGGACTACCTTCAATTATCAACAACGTTGTGTTCAGACTAGAAACACATGAGAAAAATTTAGCAACTAGAGTTTTATCTTTGTGGAGGAAACGTGTAGCCGTTGATTGGCAAGAGAGGTACGGTGTACAGGTGCATGGTTTTGAGACATTTGTTGTAGAGAATGATAAAAGAAAAGGCTGTCTGTACAAAGCAGATAACTGGACTTTTTTGGGGTATACAGCAGGAAGCACCAAAACACATAACGGCTTACAAAATAAATCAAAGCGTCGCGCTACAACTCCTAAAATGCTTTATGCTTTGAAGGTTAAGAAGACAAAACTATCAACGGAATACACACCAACATGGAATATAAAGAAGAGTAAGCAGAAAAACGGAGAAGCCTTATGACTGAAGATACCTTTTTAGTGGATTGTGGCAGAGGGCATAGTTACGCAATGGTGGTTGGTGAAGACCCTAAAGAGTACCCCTGCCCTTTCTGTACTGACCTGATGACGTTACACAACAAACTTAATAGCCTGTGGCGCATAACTGATAAGGAGTTTGACTAATGAAATGCTTAGCTTGTGATGCAACACTGACAGACTATGAGGCTACACTGAGGGACGTTAACACCTTCGAGTACGTTAGTGAGTGCTTAGAATGTATTCGTAGCTCTAACGGAGTCTTTGACCTGACAGAACGACTAGACCTCAAAACTGTTAACGATATTGACCTAGAAGTTGATATCCCTTAATTGTCTTACAATAGGAGAGGAACTAAGTTTGTTAACTGTAGATATCGAGACTAACCTGAAGCACGACACTATCTGGCTTGCCTGTGCCGAGGATGTTGACACTGGCGAGCTAACCGATCACACCTCACCTGATACGTTACAGGCGTTGGTTAATGAGCATTCACAAATAGTGACACACAACGGCATCGGGTTTGACATTCCAGTGCTTGAGCGTGTGTGGGGATTGGACTTTACAGGTAAGGAGCAGTTAGACACCTACGTGCTTTCCTGCCTGTACAGTCCTGCAATGCAAGGAGGACACTCGCTGTCGGCTTGGGGTGGTAGGCTAGGGTTTCCTAAAGGAGACTTTACAGACTTCGATGGTGGCTTGTGTGACGAAATGATTACTTACTGTAGGCAGGACGTTCGCGTCACTACTAAGACGTATCAGCGGCTAGACAAGCTACTGACCAAGGACGGATTCAGCCAAGAGAGTAGAGACTTAGAACACGCTGTGACTAAAGAGTTGGTGTTGCAGCGACAGAACGGCTTTAAGCTAGACTTAGGCAAGGCTAACACGCTGTACAGTTCGTTGACGTTCCGTATGCGTGAGATTGAGCAGGAGTTGCAGGCAGTATTCCCGCCAATAGTGTCTGAGCGTTGGTCTGAGAAGACAGGAAAGCAGCTTAAAGATAAGGTTGAGGTGTTTAACGTAGGTAGCAGACCACAGATCGTAAAGCGTCTACAGTCTGTTGGCGTTAAGTTTACTAAGAAGACTGACGGCGGTGGCTTTAAAGTAGACGAGACAATACTAGAAGACATAGAACACCCGCTAGCGCAGCTTGTTGGTGAGTATTTATTGGTACAGAAACGAGCAGCGCAGGTTAGTTCTTGGCTTGAGGCTGTGCAGGACGATGGCAGGGTTAGAGGCAGGGTTGTTAGCAGCGGCGCTGTTACAGGCAGGATGTCTCACATTGCCCCTAATATGGCTCAGATACCCGCTACACAGACTGTCACAGAGGGTATGTCTACTGTGCAGGCTTTAAAGGCTAGGTTAGGTGGTGAGTGTCGAGAGTGTTGGACAGTGGACGAAGGAAACAAGCTAGTCGGTGTTGATGCGTCAGGTTTGGAGCTGCGTATGCTAGCCCACTATATGCAAGACGAAGACTACACCTTGACAATACTAGAAGGTGACATACATACTGCTAATCAACAGGCAGCGGGTCTAGAGACACGTTCTCAGGCTAAGACATTCATCTACGCATTCCTGTACGGTGCAGGTGATGAGAAGATAGGCAGCATTGCAGGCAAGGGAGCTGCACACGGCAAAGAGCTGAAGCAGAACTTCCTAGACAACACACCTGCATTGAAGACACTGAAAGAACTGATTATCAAAGTGTCAGCTAAGGGTGGCACTATTCCTAGCCTTGATGGTAGACGCATTAGGGTTAGTAAGGAACACACAGCATTGAACTATCTACTGCAAGGCGGCGGTGCTGTCTTCATGAAGAAGGCTTTGCTAATTGGGGTTAGTCGTTTGAGGGAGTTACAGATACCCTTTAAGATTGTGGCTAACGTACATGACGAGTTTCAGGTGGAGACACCGGAGGCTTACGCCAAGGCAGTTGGCATAGCATTTAAGAAGGCTATGCAGCAGGCAGGTGTAGAGATGGGTCTACGTTGTCCTATGGACGGCGAGTATCAGATAGGCGACAATTGGTCGCAAACTCATTGACTTAGCACACAATTAGTGTTAGCATTTAACTTCCAACTTGAGGATATAAATTATGAGCAAGCCATTAACAATCAACACAGAACTATACTGGGCAAACCTGTCAACTACTAACCAGATGTCTGGTAAGTATCAGGTAGATATGTCTCGTCTCTCTGACGCCGCTGTAGCAGCCTTAGAAGAGCAAGGCTTTGCCGTGAAGAACAAAGACGATGCACGAGGTAACTTCATTACAGTTAAGTCTTCAAACCCAATGCGAGCTTACAACACGCACGGTGACGAGATTAGCTGCCTTGTCGGTAACGAGTCAAAGGCTAAGGCTGTACTGGGTTCGTATGATTGGGACTTCCAAGGTAAGAAGGGTCGTTCTCCAACCTGCCTAAAGCTAGTCATTACAGATTTGAATGAATACACAGCTGAAGGTGCTGATATTGATATTAATCTGGAAGCTGCCCTCTAATGCTTCTAATTGATGGCGATATATTTTGCTATCGAGTGGCTTGTGTGTGTGAGACTAGCGCACAAGCCATTAGAGGTTTTAACGGTCTAATATCTGATGTGTTATTAGGCTTTTCAGACCACGACTACGTTCTATACATAACAGGCGGCAACAACTTCAGACACGATGTAGCCACTACTGCCCCTTACAAAGGGAACAGGAAAGACACACCCAAGCCTGAGTTCTTGCCTGACGTTCGTCAACACGCTATAGAGTATTGGGGAGCTGTACTGGTGGAGGGTGAAGAAGCTGATGATGCTATTGCTATCGCAGCGTCTACGCACTACCTCAACCATGACCCAATAATGGTTAGCATTGACAAAGACTTCGACCAAATAGCAGGTATGCACTACAACTTCGTTAAACGCGACCTCTACTTCATCACTTCCGAGACAGGATTGAAAAACTTCTATAAGCAGATACTGACAGGTGATAGTATTGACAATATCATCGGTGTTGACGGTATAGGCGCAGGAGCTGCACAAGACCTCATTGGCGGGTGCCGTAAAGAGACTGATATGTGGGACATCTGCGAAGACCAACTAGGCTATGACAGGGCGTTAGAGAACGCTAGGCTGTTGTGGCTAAGACGTACAGAGGGTCAGATGTGGATGCCTCCACGAGAGCGTACAGCAGGGGAGCGTTTCTATGGTGAAGCCACGAGTGCCACGCACTAGGGCAGGGAAGACATGGACTGAGGCTCGTTACTGGCAGTTTATACGGTCAGCATTAAGACAGGCTTACAGTCGCTACCCTGTAAAGTTTCAAGTTAAGAAGGATGCAGAGAGAACAGTAACAGGATGTAGGCACAAGTATGAGTATCAGTGTGCTGAGTGTTCTGAGTGGTTTACCAACAAAGAAATACAGGTAGACCATATTGTTCCGGCAGGTAAGTTAAGCAGCTACAAAGACATTGCAGGGTTTGCAGAGAGGTTGTTCTGTGAAGCAGACGGTATGCAATGTCTGTGTCTAACCTGTCATCAATCTAAAACTAACGAAGAACGTGCAGCGAGGAAAAAGACATGAGACACTTTGTCATACCTGACACGCAAGTCAAACCTGACTCTAACACAGACCATCTAACGTGGGCAGGGAAGTACGCTGTAGCGATGAAGCCTGACGTTATCATTCACTTAGGCGACCATTGGGACTTTCCAAGCCTGTCTAGCTACGACAAAGGTAAGAAGTCCTTTGAAGGCAGACGTTACCAAGCTGATGTTGTGTCTGGTAAGCAGGCTATGGAGGCTTTCCTAGCGCCTATAAAGGAAGAGCAGGCAAGGCTACGCACTAACAAGCACAAGCTGTGGAAGCCTAAGCTAGTGTTCCTACTGGGCAACCATGAGAACAGGATTACTAGAGCAGTAGAAGACAGTCCTGAACTTGAAGGTTTGATGTCATTTGATGACCTTGGTCTAGAGAAGATGGGTTGGGAAGTTGTACCGTTCTTAGAAGTTAAGATGATTAACGGTATTGCCTACAGCCACTACTTCACTAGCGGTGTCATGGGACGCCCTGTAGCGTCTGCTAGAATGCTTCTGACTAAGAAGATGGTAAGCTGTGTGATGGGACACGTACAGGACAGAGACATTGCCTACGCACGTAGAGCCGACGGTGTGTCAGTGACGGGGTTGTTTGCAGGCATCTTCTACCAAGAGGATCAGTCTTACCTGTCACCACAGACAAACCTGTCATGGCGTGGTATCTGGGTGTTTAACGAGGTTGATAACGGCAGCTTTGATGAACTCCCAATTAGTATGTCATACCTACGTAAGAAGTTTGGAGAGTCTACAGAATGAGTAAGACATTCACAGAGATTAAAGAACAGCTTTATCTACTAGACGAGATAACAGTGTTGGAGACATTAGAGATAAACTCCACAGAGTTAGTAGATCGTTTTGAAGACAGAGTAGAAGATAAATTAGATCAGATATTGGAAGATTTAGGAGAATACGATGAGCTTCCTTGACAAATCACCTGCTGAAGAGTGGGACGCTGTAAACAAGAGACGTAGAGCGCAGGCTAGACGCGTTAACGAAGAACTAAACGCCGAAAAGAAAGCCTCACAGAATGATAAAGACGCTATCAACCCTAGCCACTACAAGGGGAACGGTATTGAGTGTATTGAGTACATAAAAGAACGCCTTAACAGGGACGCCTTTCTAGGCTACCTAAACGGTAACGTCATTAAGTATACACACCGTTGGCAAGACAAGAACGGCATAGAAGACCTACGCAAAGCACGTTGGTACTTAGACAGACTTATAGAGGAGCAGTGCAATGTCTAGAATGGATGAGTTAATACAGCTGTGTACTAAGTGGAGCAGCGAACGAGGCATCTTCGTCAACGGCACAGTGCCTACACAGGCTTTAAAGTTAGTTAGTGAAGTGGGCGAGCTTGCTGATAATGTAGCAAAGCACAGGGACATTGCAGACGATATAGGCGACTGTCTTGTTGTCTTGAACAACCTAGCCATGATGAACGAGCTAACATTGGAACAGTGTTTGGAAGTTGCCTACCTAGACATTAAAGACCGTACAGGCTACTTAAACGGTGCAGGTGTGTTTATTAAAGATTCAGATAGAGGTCAAGCAGCATGAGACCTGTATATGAGAACAGCACCACACTAGCGGCAGAAGACAGGTTGGCCTCTAAGTTATCAGATCAATGGTCTTGTAAAACAACAAAGCTAGGTCGTAAGTACAAGGTGGACTACGCCCTGTCTCGTGGCGGTGTAATCTACGCTTGGGCTGAGCTAAAGAAAAGGAATATGCCTAGTAACAGATATTCTGAATATATGCTGTCGCTAGACAAGTATCTAACGGCTCAGACATTGGCGCAGCAGACGGACACAAAATGTCTGTTAGTTGTGGAGTTTTCTGATTGTGTTCTCTATGCTGACTTAGCTACTGTTAAGTTTAGACTAGGCATGGGAGGCAGGAAAGATAGGGGAGACCCTGAAGACTACGAACCGTGTTGTTGGATGCCATTAGACCAATTTAAAGAAATCAATTTCACAGATATTACAGCAGAGATGGAAGCATTATGAGCGATTTTAGAAACAGTTTTGGTGAGTCAATATTCCGACACAAGTACGCACTAACGCCAACACAGACTTGGGAAGAGAAGGTTGATGACCTCATGCACGATGTCTGCACAGGCATACTAACCCCTGAAGACTCGGAGTATCTGGGCAACGCTATGAAGCAGTTTAAATTCATGGCAGGTGGGCGTTACATTTACTACGCAGGCAGGCAGGCTAGTTTCTACAACAACTGCTATCTGTTGAAAGGTGAAGAGGACACTAGAGAAGAATGGGGAAAGCTGACACAACGAGCAAGCGACTGTCTAATGAGCGGCGGCGGCATTGGCATAGACTACAGCGTCTTTCGTCCAAGCGGGTCACCACTGGGCAGGACAGGAGGTGTAGCGTCAGGGCCACTACCACTAATGAACTCTATAAACGAGATAGGCAGAAACGTAATGCAGGGCGGCAGTAGACGTAGCGCTATCTACGCCTCACTAAACTGGCAGCATGGTGACGCTAAAGCCTTCTTAGCAGCAAAGGATTGGCACTCCCTGCCCATCGCTGAAGGCGTTACAGTGTTTGATGCTAAGCAGAACAACTTCAACTTTCCTGCACCGCTAGACATGACTAACATTAGTCTCAACTACGATGACAAGTTCTTAGATGCTGTTAACAATGGTTTCTTACCTGAGACCTTTGTACAGAATTGTCGCCAAGCGTTAATGACAGGCGAACCCGGATTTAGCTTTAACTTTGGAGACAAAGAAAATGAGACACTCAGGAACGCCTGTACAGAAGTTACCAGTGAAGATGATAGTGATGTGTGCAATCTCGGCAGTATCAATATTGGTGCTATTGACGACATTGAAGAGTTCCGCTCAATCGTTCGAGTTGCCTCAATGTTCCTTGTCGCAGGCACACTTACAGCCGACCTACCAACCAAGAAAGTGTACGCTGTTAGACAGAAGAACAGACGCCTTGGCTTGGGCTTGATGGGTATGCACGAGTTCCTACTGAAGCGTGGGAGTTCATACGAAGTAACAGAAGAACTACACAGGTGGTTAGAGGTGTATCGTGATGAGTCTGAGAAGGCCGCTAACACCCTCTGTGACGCTCTTGGTATTAACCATCCTGTAGCCTACCGTGCAATCGCTCCTACAGGCACTATAGGCATCCTAGCGGGTACGACAACAGGTATTGAGCCACTGTACGCTGTAGCCTACAAGCGCCGCTACTTAGTTGGTGGTGACAAGTGGAAGTACGAGTACGTTGTAGACGCTACAGCTGAAGACCTGATCAAGACACACGGCTTAGACCCTGACAAGATCGATACGTCATCATCAATGGTTAATGACTTTGAGCGTCGCCTGAAGTTCCAAGCTGATGTTCAAGACTATGTTGATATGTCTATCTCATCTACCATTAACCTACCGCCTTGGGGTAGTGAAGGTAACAACGAAGACCGTGTGATGGAGTTTGCCGCAATACTGGCTAAGTATGCTCCACGACTACGAGGCTTTACTTGCTATCCTGACGGTGCTAGAGGTGGTCAGCCGTTAACAATGTGCAGCTACAAAGAGGCTATGAAGCACAAGGGTGTGGTGTTTGAAGAGAACAGTGAAGCTGTGTGTGCTTCTGGTGTTTGTGGCATCTAGTGGGTCGTTACTGTAACGGCTGTATAACGCTAAAAGAGTTTGGTTCAGCTTGTGTGTGTAGGATAGTCTGGGACGTAGATCATCTGCCACACAGCCTGAAGCAACTCATGGAAGAAGACGAGAAGGTTAATGATTTTATTATTAGAGGTAGGAAAGTAATAAAGCAGTTAACTGACGAGTAAGAAAAAGCCCTATAGAGCATCCCAATCTCTATAGGGCTTTTTTGTGCCTATAACAAACGCACGATCCTAAGGTAGCACAAAGGATTAGTTTATTTCTTCTTAGGCTTCTTCTTCCTAGTCTTTTTATTCGTAGTCATTCGTGCGCCTTTCTGTGGTAATGGTCTATTCATAATAACCTCTTTATGTTTACAGATTGTCAAATCTATGCTATTCTTTTGATGTCTGCCGCGCCGGTGAAGTAGCTAGTTAGTCGGTGCAGGTTGTTGCTGCTCTTCTATGTCTCCTGTGAACTTACCTCTCTGTATTGAAGCTGCAACAGCAGGTGCGGTCTTTCCTAAATATTCATAGAACAGGTTAAGGAAGGCTCTGTTCTTTGCAGCAGGGGTAGCGTTTGCTGTCGTCTTAGTGAACCTCTCAATCCAAGAAGGGCTTGTTATAAACTGAGCAACACGATTGTCTAATAAGCCATCGGTTATGTTTGTTGCTAAGTTAAGTGCTATTCCTCTAGGGCCGCCCATTCCTGCTGCTCTGGCTTCTAATTCCCTTGTACTTATACCTAACGCCTCATCTAATGGGCTCTTGTGTATAGCTCTTAAAACAGGCTCTATTGCTTCTACATTCCTGACAATATTAGTACGTACCGCCTCGTCTGTAATATTGCTTAGTTCTTTCATGAAGTCTTGCGTCTTAGCGGGTGTCTCTAGATAAGTCTGATAAAAACTAGAGGTAGTTCCTCGTGGGTCGTTTTTCTTAGCCTTGTCTAACGTCCCTATTATCTTATCCTGTAATAACAATCGTTGGTTTATGTTCCTGCTTAACGCATACTCAGGAGCAAAAGTGTCAGCCATTGCTAATAAGTTTCTTCTTGTTGCCGACAACTCTGCAATACTTGCTCCTGAGCGCTTTGCAAACGAAATCATATCGTCTAAGTGCAGACGCATTAGGTGCAACTCGCCAATAGTATTTGGCTTTATATCTATACCTCCTCCCGAACGCCTAATAAGTTCCCTTCTAGCGTCTCCGGACACGGCTTTGTATGCTGCTTGCAATAAAGGACTCTCAGCAGCAAACTCAGCCACTAAGGGGAACGGTTTTGCGTACGCTGTCTGGGAAAGATCACTTGCTGTAGTTCTAGCAGCGTCAGAGCCTTCCGGAGTAAGTCCTTTTACAATAGTGTTTATTTCAGACTGCAAGACTTCTTCTCTTTTCTGCACCTTCTCAAACAACTGCTGCTTAGGTTTGCCAAACAGTTTTAAGTCAGCTTCAACCTGCATTTGTAAAGTGTCTCGTGAAGCCTCAGCAGGTGTTACAAACGTATTAAACTTCTTAGCAGCGTCACTAGCTTCGATTACAGCCTCTCTCTGTAGCGCACCTACTCCTTTCTTCTTAGCTATAGAGAATGGGGCTTGTACCATCTTCTGCTGAATAGTTGCTGCAACAGAGGGAGCTAATGTAGTTGTTAAGTAAGAACCACCTACCGATGCTAGCGTTGAAAAAGCTACATTAGTTACTCTTTCTGGGTTCAATAAGTTTGCATCGTCTTGAGAGTACGCAGGGCGTGTCAATCCTTCAAACGCACCAATAGCAGCAGCACCTCTTAGAGTTAATGCCGCAGGGCCGCTAATGGCTATTAAAGGAACTGCCATAGCAACGTCAGCAATAACAGCCCCAAGACCGCCACTATTTGCATACGGAGTCTTAGCCCACGCTGCCGCTTCTTCTGCAATCTTTCTAGTGTAGTCAGCTGTAGCACCTTCTGGTATAGCGCCTGCCGCTTCAAAGCCCATAGTCATTAACTGCATTCCTGCCTGACCTGCTTCTGTAAAGCGTCTTTTAGCACCTATTACATTAGAGTCAAACGCGCCTTTACGCATACCCTCGTATTCAGAAGCACCAGAAATCTCCTTTAAAGTTGTTCTGGCTACTTCTTCTGGGTTTGTAGAAAAGTTTCGTATAGCATCAACTGTTTTGTCTACGCTCATTACTTTTCTCCTTCAATCAACTCTAAACCTAGCAAAGACTGCACTCCCGCTTCGTCTAAGTTTTTAGCCTTCATTATGGCCTGAACTAGCTCCCCATCATATACTTTTCCTGAAGGGTCTGTGAACAACTTAGTCCCTTTAGGATACTCAGCTAAGTTTATGTTCTCGATTCTAGGAAGCATATCAAAAGCTGCATCAACAGCTCTTTCTAAGCTGTACTCCCTAAACACAGCAGGGCCGTCTGCTATTTGATTAAAGACCTGAGCAGCCGAAGCCATGCCAAACTGCTGCGCCGCTGCTAGGCTCATTCCTTCTTCAGACAGGTTTGTATACATCACGTTTAACGCCTGCGGTATTACTTCTTCTAGCGTACGTCTAATCCACACGTCTTGTCTGTCTGCTGTGCTAGGCATGATGTCTAATAGCATATCTCTATCTGTGTCTGTCACAGGCGCTAGTAAACGGATAATAGGCAGTATGCCTTGTGTTTTTGTTACGTCAATGTCTCGTCTTAGGTTTTTTTCTTCTTTACTTAAGCCAATAAACGGAAGCTGTGACGGAACAAATGAAGGGACAAGCCTAGCAGGGTCGCTTGGGCCTACAATACCTTCTAAGTAAGGACTAAAAGCAATAGACAACATCTTAGATGCGTTGGCTTTATAGTTAAAAGCATCAGCAGGAATAGCAACGCCTGCATTTGCTTTTGTTTTACCAAAGGCTTTACCTGCATTACCCGATAACACTGAATCATCTATTCCAAGAACTCGTCTATAGTTTTCGTCATTCTTATCAAATATTACCCTTTCTGGAATACCAGAATCGTTTAATACAGTCTCTACAGTGTAATCAGCTTCTGGACTTCTAATCGCCTCTAGAGCAAACTCTCTAGCCTTGTTAGCTCCTTCCGTTGTTGTAGGAAACAGTGTTGTAAATTGATCTGCTAGTTCAGGACTAACTCTTCTCATTATTTTAGCTGCTGAGTTTATAGTCAAACCTGCATTAGCATTCTCTAATGTCTCTTGCGCTGCTTTTTCTACCCTGACTCTTTCTTGTTCAAGCCTAGCAGCTTCACTAGCACGTATGGTTTCTTCCCTTCCTGCAACTAATGATCTACTTTCTGCTGCTTTCTGTTCATCTTCTGCCATTTTTGTAGTTAAGTCAGCAGCAGCTGCCCTGAACTCTGACGCTTTAACTGGGTCTATTGATTGATAGATATTAGCAGCCTCTATCAAACCGTTTGGTGTTGACATATCTATCTTAGCGTCTTTAAGTTGTTCTATAGCCTTCTGAGACTCAGTACGTGTGTCAATACCAAGCAAGCCTGTCGCAGACTGCTGTAACGCACGACTACGCTCTGGGCCGTAGTAAGCAGCCATACCACCTAACTTATCTACAAGGTTAGCCTGATTAACTGCGTCATTCTGTTGTAGAACACGTTCACGCTGTTGCTGCTCTGGGTTTGGTACAATGTCAGAGAACAAGGATGCAATATCTATATTAGCCATTATGAATTACCTAAGTAGTAGTCAAGAGCTGCTTGTGTGTTAGCTGCGTCGTTCAAAGGAGCAGTGGTATTGTTACCTGTAAACCTATTAAACAAACTCTCAAGCAAACCTGTCTGTGCTGTCTGACCTGTTTGAGTATTGGCTTGTTGACCACCCAACAGGTTAGCAATAGCCTGTATCTGCTGTTGTTGTAGGTTTGCTGCTGCTACTTCTGCACCAAGCTGTGTTTCCTGACCAGACTGTAGCATTGACGCGCCTAGCTGAGCGCCTTGACGCTGACCTGCGCCTGCTATGTCTGCTGCCTGTAGTGCAGGTGACAACGTACGTAATAAAGACTCTAAAGGCGCATAAGAACTTGTAAGAGCGTCTATGCCTAACGTACCTGCTAACTCATTCCTGCTACGGAACTCTTGTAACGCTCCTAGTCTCTGATTAGACTCTTGTTCTTGTTCTGCACGAGCCTGTTCCATAGCGCTAACGCCAAAGCCTGCGTTCTGTTCTGCTATAGCCTTTTCAAGAGCTAACGCTTCTGGTGTACCGCCAAACATACTTGTCTGCACACCTAGCCTGCCCTGACCTGCTAGTCTTTCTTCTAGCTGTAGTCTTGCTCGTTCTTGCTCAGGGGCAACACTGGCTTGTAGGCGAGACATAATATCTGCTTCACGACCCGGAATATTACCGTTTGCAAGCATATTTATCAGTGCAGTCTGTTCTTCTTCTCGTGCTGCCGGATCACCAAGATAATCAAGCATACCTCCACCAAAGCCTTGTAACTTATCCTGTATAGCTTGCTGCTCAGGCGTTAATGTAAGACCTAACCCACCTGATTGGTCAAAAGACGCACCACCAACGCCAGAAGTAACAGTAAATGGTTTAAACTTGGTTTGTTCTTCTAAGTTTGTAGCGCCTGTCTGAGCGCGGGTAAGGGCTTCTTCACCAATACCCTGAACATCCTTAATACCTTTATTAAAGCCGTAAATAGCTCCAAGGCCGCCAATCGCATCAAAAAGACTCATTATGTATTCCTTCCGTTGTTGTTCAGCATACCCTTACCCCGTAAGATTCTGTCTACGTATTCTGGACGTAGGTAATTACTTTCAAATTCTGTTTTAAATATGTTGTTAGCTATTGGTGACGAGAGCATACCCATCATTATTAAACCTGTAGCTCCATCCTTGCCGTCTTTACCGTCTTTACCATCACCGCCATTAAGCCCATTAAGTCCGTTAAGTCCGTCCTTACCGTCTTTACCATCACCGCCGTTAAGTCCGTTAAGCCCATTAGTGCCGTCTTTACCGTCTTTACCATCACCGACAATGTCATCATCACCGACAATGTCATCATCACCGACAATGTCATCATCACCGACAATGTCATCATCACCGACAATGTCATCATCACCGACAATGTCATCATCACCGACAATGTCATCATCTCCGACAATGTCATCATC
>Ga0206128_1000779_pt1 | contig 34434 bp, 49 predicted proteins | sample Helgoland_Spring_7_FD_148601 | JGI IMG/M metagenome (GOLD analysis project Ga0206128, IMG submission 148601) | Pelagic subsurface seawater microbial communities from Kabeltonne, Helgoland, North Sea - Helgoland_Spring_Bloom_20160426_1 | ecosystem: Environmental > Aquatic > Marine > Epipelagic ... | reverse complement strand
TTTAAACGCAGACAACATGACAACTGGTACGCTCTCAGGCGGCACTTACTAACAAGGGAATTAAACAATGGCTACAACAATTGTAACTAAAAGCGGCTCAGGTGCTCCCACAGCCTCCGATTTGGTAGCTGGAGAGCTTGCCGTAGATTTAACTAACGGACGTTTGTACACTGAGGACTCAGGTGGTACTGTTCTTGAACTAGGGTTAAACCCCAGTGGCAATGTGGACGTCACGGGCAGCGTCACGGCGGATGGGCTTACTGTTGAAACATCTACCGACCCTGCGTCAATTACGCTAAGACATACGGGCAATACGTCTGGCTTCCTTATTAAAAACTTTAGTGGCGGCGAAGCTCAACTTGTCAATGTCGATAACGGCCCAATGGTTTTCAAGACTAACGACACCGAACGCATGCGCATAACCAGCGCAGGGCAAACACAAGTTGTCGGTTATGACGCTATGACGCTTGGTTTTCCTGCTGTTGCTGGGGGAGCAAGTAGGTCAGGAATCAAACCTACTGTAACAGGCGCAGGCGCAGGTCAGCTTCAGTTTTTAGTTGGCGGCGACAACACCACAGAAGCTACGACAATTGCGGCGACGCTGGATGCCTCGGGCAATTTGGGGATTGGGACGAGTTCTCCTACCTCAGCTTTACAAGTCGGTGACGGAACAGACACGGTCAACTGGTTGCGGCTTACAGGCACAGTTTCAGATTTATACATAGGCCAGAACCTAGCTAATAACTCTTTCGGTCAAACAAACGCGGCAAAAATCCTTTCGGTCGCAAGTTACCCTTTAGCAATGGGAACTGCCAACGCATACCCAGTTATCTTTGGAACTGCCGACGCAGAACGCATGCGCATCGATGCCAGCGGGCATGCCATTATCCCCGCTGGCGTAACATTAGGCACAGCAGTCGGTACTTATAACGCAGCTAATACGCTAGACGACTACGAAGAAGGGACGTGGACTCCTGCCTTTGCAAACATGGGAACAGGAACTTATACGACTCAAGTCGGAAGATATACAAAGGTGGGCAACCTAGTTACTGCGTCAGTTCACATTGACATTAATGTTTTGGGAACCGCAAGCGGGTCTTTAGAGATCACCCTACCTTTTACTTCGTCAGACATGAGCTACATTTACGGAAGTTCCTCCGCAATTCATGCTCAAAACTTTACGACAGCCGCAGAAGGTCTGAATGTTCTTATTTTCCCAAACACGGCTTCTGCCGCCGTCTATTCTGGGGCGGGAGCAACATCAGGTGCGGTCGCTGTAACCCACGCTGTTATGGGAACGGGTAATTTCCTTTGTACATTCGTTTACTTCACAGCATAACAACCATACGCCTAGTGGACTCTAGGCACAGACAGTCCAACCATAGGAGATAAAAATGGCATTAACAGAAAGAACAGTCGAAGATAAAATTGAAATAGTCGGAGACTTCAAACACGTACAGGTACGCACTGCAACAATCATTGAACGAGATGGTGTTGAGATTTCACGGTCTTACCATCGTCACGCATTAGCACCAGACGCAGACATCTCAGGTGAATCTGCCGAAGTTCAAGCAATCTGCAACGCTGTCTGGACACAAGAAATTAAAGACGCTTACGCAGCTTCACAAGGAAACGCACCATGACAACTTGGACAATATCAACTTTAGAACGTGAGTTATCAGACGGTGGCGTAGTCGTATGTCACTGGCGAGCTAACGCATCAGAGACCGTAGGAACTGGCGATGACGCTGTGACCTACTCAGCTACCAACTACGGCACTTGCGGCTTCACACCAGACCCATCTAGCTCAGACTGGGTGGATTACGACAGCATCACTGAAGAAGTAGCTTTAGGCTGGTGCTGGGCTAACGGTGTTGATAAGGACGCTATTGAAGCGTCACTGGCGGCTAACATTGAAGCGCAGAAGAACCCAACGCAAGCATCAGGAGTACCGTGGTAATGCTACTACTAGACTACTTAAACGCCCTCACAGCCCTTGTAACGGCCTGTAGCGCCATTACGGCACTCACTCCTACTCCTAAAGACGACAAGCTCATTGGTAAGCTCTATAAGTTCTTAGAGATTGGTGCATTGGTTATCGGTAAGGCCAAAAGATAAATGCAGGAAGAAGCAAAAGTCGCAGTGGACGCACTGGCGGTAACTACGACAGTGTCCACCCTAATGGGCTGGATACCTGCTGTGGCTGCTGCTTTGAGCATTATATGGACTGTCATTAGGATCTTTGAGACGGAGACAATACAAAACTTAATCCATAAAAAGAAGGACTCTTAATGTGGAGTACATTGATCTTATTGGATCAATCTGGCCCATCTTTGTGGGCTTCATTGTGCTTGTCCTTACATTGGGTAGGCTAATGTCTCGTATGGACGTAGTGGAAGAAAAGCTTAAAACTTTGTTTGACCTCTGGAATAATCGGAACAGCTAATGGCTTATAAAGTACTTACTAAGCAACAGTGGGATAGCCTACCTGCCTACAAGAAGTATCAGATGAGGGCTAATACCCCTGATTTGTACAACTACTATCAAGATAGGTATGTGCCTAAAGCAGAACCTGTTGCACAAAAAAGAACCATTGAAGCTGAAGACGGTATGCTCGGAAGCTTAGACTCTGATATAAAACCTGTAGCGTATGAAGCCCCCGCATTAGCACCACTTACTACAGGTTCTATGGAGCGCAGAAGAATTAGTGACCCAATAGGCTCTGTGGGTAACTCTGGAACTCAACAAGTCCTTACTGAAGCTGCACCGTTAGCAACACTTACTACAGGTTCTTCTACGGAAAGTACAAGAGTTGTAGACCCAATAGGATCTGTGGGCAATGCACCTAAAGGTTGGTGGGACGTAGCAGACCCTAAGGCTTTCTTTGGTGTTCAGGGTGAGCGTACAGACGAACAAAAAGAGCGAGTACAGCAGTTTAGACAAGAGTGGGGAAATGTAAAAGGCGCTGCGGCTCTTAATGGTTTAATAAACGGTAGGTACACAGCGGATCAACTAATTCAAAACTGGGGTGCTCAAAACTTAGCTTCAGCTATTAGAGCCGATACCTACAGTTTAGGAGAGTTTACTGAAGGCAGTGATTTCGGTTCTTATTTAGCATCAGAATGGGAAAACCTTAAGGAGTGGTATGGCGATAAGGACGTAGGTTTAGGAGATATATCTCTTGCTCCTTTACAGGGCTTAGGCGGGCCTAAAGGTAACGAAAGAGGTGTTTCCGTAACTGCAACCCGTTTAGTTCAATCACAATATTCAAGTGCTTTACAGGCTGCTGCTGCACAAGCTGGCGTACCTATAAGCGTTATTTCTCCCGATGGCGCACAGTATGAGCTTAATATAGGACAGTTTGATGACGTTCCTTTAGGAGGATATAAGCAAACTGTAGAACCTTTTGATACTCTTGATAAAGTTGGAATGGTCGCTGCCGCTGTTCTTGAAGCAGTTTTAATAGCGGGTGTTACAGGAGAAATAACATCAGCTATTACCGCGTTAGCGGGTGGGGTTCAGGCCGCAGGCGGTACGGTAAAAACAGCTAATGGAGTAATGACATTTTCAGATGCTGCTGCTACGGCAGACCAAACTAAAGACTTTTTAGATACAGCTTCAGACATAGTATCTATTTATCAAGATGTTTCAACGATTGCCTCAGAAATTGAAACAGCTACTGATTTAATATCTGAAGTAGCGGGTACAATAGATCCTGACAAAGAAGTACCAGAAGACATAATAACAGAAGAAGAGTTTGTACTAACTGAAGGCCCAGAGCTAAAAGAAGCTCCTGTTTTTACAACTGAACAGGGAAGTACTCGCGTAGTAGACCCTATAGGTTCCGTTGGTAATGCAGAAGCTGATGTTCAAGTAATTACAAGAGAAGACATAGAAAATGCGGCACGTAATGCAGGTCTTAATCCTGAGGATCTTACACCCAGCGATTATTTTCTTGTTGGCGATATTACAAAACTTACGGACAGGGAAGGCAACCCTGCTACAGTTGCAGATCTTTTAGAGTATCAAGAAAGTGTTTTTGCAGAACGAGCAGCAGAAGTAGAGGAAGTAGTTTCCTTAGATCCAGACTCAGACCTATTGGGTACTTCAACCGTTGAGGAAACCATAGGTGACGAAGACTTTACTACTGCTCCTTTACCTACTTCAGAAACTATAGTTGACGAAGTAGTAATAGACGAAATACCTGTGGAAGTTGGTGAAGTTGATGATACTGTAGAAATACAAGTAGAAGCTCCAGATCTTACACAACCAGAAACAGTCACTGAAGAAGCTGTTGACGACAGTAGTAGTGCGCCTGACGGTGGCGGGGGTGGCGCTGAAAGCGGAGGCGCTAGTACCGCTGGCGCTGGCACTCCTGCTACTGCTGGAGGTACTGATGCTGCTGGAGGTACTGATACTGCTGGAGGTGCTAACGGAGACCCTGTTATTACTAGGGACGTTGGGGCTGTTGATGATGATCCTTTAATTGTAAACGAAGGAGATATTGTAGGAAGACAGATTAAAGAAGCTTATGAAGCTGAAACTGATCCTGAGTTAAAAGAAGATTTAAAGGAAGAGTTAATAGCTTGGCTAGAGGGTGGGGCTGGTGAACCCGAGCCTATCCCTACAACAGAGCAACCTCCTGAAAGTACTTTTGACCCTAGTGTTGCAGAAACTGTAGGCGATAGTACTGCCACAGAAGAAGACGCTTCAGTAATTGATGTTGTTTTAAACTCTGGAATTGATGCTGTTGATATTGTAGACATTATTATTGATGACGCTACTAAATCAGACCCTACAGTTCCTGTCGATATAGACACTACAGGCAGTGCTTCAACCAGTACTACAGATACTACAGAAGTAGTAGACCCTAATCAATTAACCACAGATTCCGATGGTGACGGTATTGTTGGTACTGAGGGTACTGATGTTACTGAGGTTACTGAGGTTACTGAGGGTACTGAGGTTACTGAGGTTACTGAGGTTACTGAGGGTACTGAGGGTACTGAGGTTACTGAGGGTACTGAGGGTACTGAGGGTACTGAGGGTACTGAGGGTACTGAGGGTACTGAGGGTACTGAGGGCGGTAACGGAGGTGACGGTGGTGACGGTGGTGATGGTGGGCCTGACGGTGGCTTAGGCGGTACAGGTTTATTTGGTGGTAGAGAAGGTTCTCCTACTGATATTTTTCAACCTAACTATAAACCACTAGAGTACAATACACAACTTCTAACTCCAACTTTATTTGATTTTATAGACTACAATCCTCTTAGGAATTTGAAATGACATATTTAGAATTAGTAAACGGAGTCCTAAGAAGGCTCAGAGAAGATCAAGTAGGCTCCGTTAATCAAAACCCTTATTCAGCTCTTATCGGTGATCTTATTAATGACGCTAAGAGGACTGTTGAGGATGCTTGGGATTGGTCTGCGTTGCGAACAACTCTTACTATTACTACAACGGAAGACATCTTTAACTACGTACTTGTAGGTAGTGGTAATAGGATTAAGATTATTGACGTTATTAATGATACGTCCAACTGGTTTATGACTTACAAAGACACGCATTGGATGGACAATGCTTTCTTAAATGAAACACCCCCTAAGTCAAGCCCTACGTTCTATAACTTTAATGGTGTGGATACTAATGGGGACACTCAGGTTGATCTTTATCCTATTCCTAACGCTGTTTATACTATCCGAGTAAACTGTGTCCAACGTAACCCTGACTTAGTTAATGACACTGACAAGCTTCAAATCCCACACATGCCCGTACTGCACTTAGCACTGGCTTTGGCTTCCAGAGAGCGTGGGGAAACTGGCGGTAGATCAGCAGGGGAAATGTTAGCATTTGCTCAGAACTATATGTCCGATGCAATTGCTTTGGACGCATACAAACACCCAGAAGAAACTATCTACAGGGCGGTCTAAGCAATGGCTCAGGACAGACAGAATATAACGATTGCAGCCCCTGCGTTTAGAGGTTTAAACACACAGGACTCTCCGCTTAGTTTGGATGCTTCCTTTGCGTCCATTGCGGATAACTGTATTATTGACCAGTACGGGCGTATAGGCTCTCGTAAAGGCTTTACTGCTGTCACCACTAGCACAACGCCTATAGACGGCAGTAATGGCATTGAAGTTATTAAAGAGTACATAGATCCTGTAGGGGCTAATGTAGTTATATCTGCGGGTAACAATAAGATATTTACAGGTACTACTACACTTACTGACGTAACCCCAGCAGCTTATACTATTACAGCTAATAACTGGAAGATGGTTAACTTTAACGACCACCTGTATATGTTTCAATTAGGATATGAGCCTTTGATGTACTCTGCTCATGCTGGCGTTGTGGAAAAAATGTCTGACCACGCTCATGCTACAGGTACTCCACCTCAAGGTAACGAAGTCTTAGCAGCCTTTGGCAGACTTTGGGTAGCTGATTTTTCAACGGATAAGTCTACAATTTATTGGTCTGACTTACTAAATGGCTCAGGATGGTCTGGAGGTTCTACTGGCTCCATTGACATTTCTAAAGTATGGCCTAATGGTCTTGACGAAATTGTAGCTTTAGCAGCTCATAACGGTTTTTTAATCATCTTTGGTAAAAACTCCATTGTTGTTTATCAAGGAGCTAGTGACCCTACTACAATGTCTTTGGCTGACACTATAGCCAACGTAGGCTGTATTGATAGAGACACTGTACAACCCACAGGTACTGATTTACTTTTTATGTCCAACGAAGGTTTACGTAGCTTTGGTAGGACTATTCAAGAAAAGTCAATGCCCGTTAGGGACATTAGTAAGAATGTTCGTAATGATTTATTATACATAAACGCACAACAAGTCAATAGCCCTTTACGATCTATATACAGCCCAGAGGAAGCGTTTTACTTATTGTCCTTTAGTGACTCTAAGTACGTCTACTGCTTTGATATGAGGACTGCTTTGGAAGACGGAGCGCATAGGGTTACTACGTGGTCAGACACAACCCTAAGAGCCCTTGAGAGGACTCAGGACGGCTTGTTGTACGTAGGGAATACCAATGGTATTGCCACTTACAGCAACTATCAGGATTATGGTCAGTCCTATGACATGAGCTACTTTAGTAATCCACTTTCCTTTGGGGATAGCTCAAGACTTAAGATATTAAAAGAAATTATCGTTACGTTTATTGGTGGTCAGGGAGCACAGGCAGTTGTGAACTGGGGCTATGACTACAGCCAAGCATATACTAAACAGATTGTTGAGATTAACTCTGGTAGTAAGACGGCTTATTACAATCAAAGTGAGTACAATGTGTCTACTTCAGAGTACAGTCCTTCAATCATTGTGGACAGACCAAAGACTAAAACAACAGGTTCAGGAACGGTAGTGACCATAGGTGTGGACGCTACTATTAATCAAAATGCGTTATCTTTGCAAGAACTTAATATTCAAGCTTTAATAGGTAGGATGATCTAATGAGCAATTACACAAAGACTACAAACTTTACAGCCAAAGATACTCTTCCTACGGGCAACCCTGCGAAGATTATCAAGGGTTCTGACTTTGACACTGAGTTTGATGCACTGGTTACAGCAGTGGCTTCAAAGTCTAATTCAGAAAGCCCAACATTTACAGGGACAGTTACGATACCAACGCTTAATGTAAACGGTGTGTTAACTGCTGGTACAATTACTGGAGGTACATACTAATGGCGCTTATTGATGATCTGTTAGGATTAGGTTTTGACATAAGTCAGTATAAAAACCTTTCCGACGAACTTAAAAGTTTTGGAAGTACTTCTCAAACAGGTATGCAAACTATAGGTAATACCGCTGCTTCTGAAATGGCGTTTAAACCTTTTACAGTAACTTCTGGTCTTGGGGCAACAACTACTACTGCCGATGGCGGTACTACATTAAGCTTATCTCCAGAGCAACAAGCTTTAGCCACAGGTTTAGAAACAGGCGCTACGGGCTTAATGCCTCAGGCTACTACAAGAACTGGAACCTATGATCCTTTTGCAGCTTCAGCTTTAACTGGAGCAACTACTGCGTTAGGTGGTGTAAACCAACAAGACTTATCAATGGCTCTACAGCGAGCTGGCGTAGGCAATCTTTTTAGTCAACAATTAATGGGCATGGGTGCTCCTACGGGTTTAGAAGGTCTTACACAACAAGCTTTGACAGGGGGACAACAACGTATTGCAGGAGCTGGGCCTTCTTCAGAGCTTAATCAACTAGCTCAGTTATTTGGTGGTAATGTTTCTCAACTTTTACAGCAACAACCTTCACAGCAAATAGGCCAATTAGGCTCTCAAGCTTTAGCTTTAGGTCAACAAGGCTTAGGAGGCGCTGCACCAGCAGACATAGAAGCTTTACGGTCACAGTACGCAGGTCTTGCAGGACAAGCCGCTGGTGGCTTAATGCAGCCAAGAGGGGACAGAGAGCAGGAAGTTTATGAAAGAATTAGAGCCGCACAGTCTCCTGAGGAAGAAAGACAAAGACTTTCCCTTGAGAATCGTTTGGCTTCTCAAGGTCGTTTAGGTGTTGCTTCTTCACAGTACGGAAGCACGCCCGAACAGTTTGCTCTGGCTAAAGCACAGTCAGAATCTCAGAATCAAGCAGCCTTAATGGCTATGCAGCAAGCGGGTACGGAAGAGCAGCAAGCACTGCAAAGAGCTTTAAGTCTTTCAGGTCAAACAGGGCAGCTTGCGGGTACTTCTTCACAGTTGCAATCAGCAGCTCAGAACAGAGCCTCAGAGTTGTCTCAGTTAGGCTTATCAGCAGAGCAGATTGAGTCTCGTTTACAGAGTGAAGGTTTAGGTAGAGCTGGTCAGGCCGCTGGTTTATCCAGTCAGTTTAGACAGGCTTCCTCTGGATTAGAATCAGAAGCTTTACAGCGAGGCTTGGGGTTAAGTCAGTTAGGTATGTCTGGTACACAGGCAGGGGCTGGCTTAGAAGCTCAAAGACTACAGCAACTATTAGGCTTGCAACAAGCAGACATAGGGTCTGCTGGAGCACAGCAACAGTTACAACAGGGTCAATTAGGTCTTGCTGGGGGTATGTTTGATATATCCAGAGGAGCTGCTGGCTTACCTTCACAGCTACAAGCAGGCGACATTGCTAACTTACAAGCGTTGATGCAGTCAGGTTACGCTCCAGAAGCTCAGATGTTGAATCAATTGCAAGTTGGCACTAATATAGCCTCTCTTGCTGATGTAGCGCGTAGACAAGCTGCTATGGAGAAAGCAGAATCTTACGCTTCTGGGCTTGAGGCTAACTTAGAAGCTCAGAAACTAAGAGCTGGTCTATTAGGACAAGCCTTAGGTTCTGCTGGTGATGTTATAGGTGGTGGTATAGGCGGCGGCGGTTTGTTTAGCAGTCTTGCAGGAGCTGTTGACGATGCTTCTAATATTCCAGACTTTCTTAAAAAACTATTAGGATTAGGAACTTAAATAATGGCTAAATTTTCACAAGGGTTTTTAAGTGGTATTTCTGATTTTGGTAAAATGGATCCTAGTCAGCCACAGAGAAGGTTAGCTCAAGCAGCGCCACAGTACAAGCAAATGGGAACCACAGACCCCTTAGCTCGTCGTGTCGGCAGTTTGTTTGGCAACTTAGGTATAGACACAAGCTATATGCAGACGGGTGAGGAACGTGCTGGGGCAGCTATGGCTGAAGCTGGTAAGGGACAGTTTGAGTCTCCTGAGGGTCGCATGATTGCTATGTTGGAAGCTCAACTTCCTACGCTTAGACCTCAGGCTCAGATGGAGGCTGTTGAAAAGATTAGACAGCTTAGGTCTATTGAGCAAGCTAGGGTAGAAAAAGCGGCTCAACAACAAGCTGACTTACAGATTAAAAGTACTTCTGCACAAGTTGTAATGGATCAGCTTTCAGACTTGCAAGGGTCTACAACTCCTCAGATAGCTAAACAAGCTAGTAATTTATTAAGACTAGCAGCCGTAAGGGGAGCTGATGCTTATGCTTTACAAGGACAAGTAGCAAAGTTACAAGAAGAAGAAATTAAAGCTGTTGCACCTAAGGGCGTAGAAACTTTAACAGTAGATCGTGTAAAACCTGACGGTATTACGGAAAGATGGCTTGTTAATAAAGAGACAGGAACAGACATTAGAAGTTTAGGTGTTACTGGAAGACCTAAAGGAGCAGTACCTAAAGTAACTATTAAACCCTCAGGAAATGGGTTTATAGGTCTTAATGAAGAGACTGGTGCTGAGCTGTGGAGAGTTGATACTAGATCTGAAGCTGAACAAATACAAGCAGCCAGTGTGGCCTCACAGGCTCAACTTTCTTTTATGGTTGAAAGAGATAATCAAATAGCTAAAATAGATAAAGCAGTAGACATTATAAACTCTAAAGGGGATATAGGTGAATATAACTTATATACTGCCCGTCTTGCTCAAGATCCTAATTCTCCTTTTATAGCTTCAGTTTTTCCAGAATATGTTACTTTAAAAGATACTGTTGAATCTATTAAAGCTAGTTTAGGTTTGGACACAATTAAAGAACTAAAGGCTGCATCTTCTACAGGGTCAACAGGTTTAGGGGCTGTTTCTAATATAGAACTTCAAGCCTTGCAGAGCAAGATTGCAACTTTAAATCCTGCTAACTTAGTAGATCTTCCTAATACTTTAGAAGACATTAAAAGGCACTATGATAATGTTTTAAAATTAAGTGCAGGCGAAATACCAGACATTAACTGGGAAGACTCGCAATATAAAAATTATACAAAAGTAGCAAGTGACGGTAATAGGTATGTAACTACAGATGGTGGTAAAAACTGGATTAAGTTTTAAGTTTAAATCTTTAAAGGTAAAATATAATGGATAAAGTTACAGATCCCGCGTTGTTAGAAGAACTTAGGGGGCTTTATGAGTCTGAAAAAAACACTCCCTCCATAGAAAGACAGTTTTCTGCTGAGTCTGTTACAGACCCTGTTTTGTTGTCTGAACTGAATGAAGAAGCTTCTTCTAAAGAAAACTGGTTAGAAGACCCAATGATGGCTTCAAGAGCTATTCTTGATGGATTTTTCTATGGTTTTAGCGATGAGATAGGGGCAAGTATTTCTGCTGGAATGGTTCAGCTTTTACAGCCAGAACTTGTAGAAGATAAATCTTATTTGGAAGTTAGGCGGGAGATGATAAAAGAGTTAGAAACTCAGCAAGCTAAATGGGCTGATGATAACTTTGGTTTAGCTTTGGGTTTAAATGTATTAGGGGCGGTAGGCTCTGGAACCGCTGCTTTTAAAGGGTTACAATCGGCTGGAAAAGCCTTATCATCTACAAGGGCTGTTCAACCCGCTGTACAGGCTATCCAGCAAAGAGGGTTACAAAGTGCTTTACAAAGAGCTGCTTTAACACCAGCTCCTGCAACAGCGTTAGAAGCTTCAATAGCTGCTACTCCTACAGTAGCGGGTGGTTTATTACAAGCAGGTAAACAAGCAGCGCCTTATGCTCCTTTGTTAGCCGCTGAAGGCGGTTTAGCGGGAATAGGTTATGCAGAGCAAGGTTCTGATTTAGTTGAAGCAGGGGTTACGGGCGCTGGGATGGGCGTAGCTTTTGGTCTTCCAATGATGACGGGGTTAAACTATGTTCTTAATGGAGTTTCTAAAAATAGGATTGCACAACAAATAGGTCAAAAAGAAGATTTTATTCCTCTTTCAATAGCTTTAAAAGAAAGAGCAGCAGGAACTTATGAAAAAACTTTAGGTTGGATGTACAATAAAGTTTTAAATAAAGCCTTTGGAAGTGATAGTCTTTTAGAAAGCCAAGCTAAACAGGTTAGTGTAAGAGCAGACCAAGAACTTGCTAAAGAAGGTGTAAAAACAGAACAAGCGATTAACGTAGCAAAAGCTAAATTATCACAAGCTAAAAATAGCACTGTTGTAGAACAAAAAGTTTCTCAGTTAAAAGCTGAAGCTAAAGCTGAAGACTTAGAAGAGTCTTTTAACCTATCCGATGCTAAATTAAAAATAAAAACCGATGCTGCTAAGGAAAGCGATTCCGCAATAAACCTTGCAAACGCCGCTTTTAGAGTTAACTTAGCTATAGATTCTATTCCTGTAAACGCCCCAAAAGAAATAGTAGAGGAAATTAAAAATGCGGCAGACCCTCAAATTAGACAGCGTTTAATTAACGAGGCTTGGAGCGCAGATTCTGTATTTGGGATGTTAAAAAATAGAAGCTTTAGAATTAATAAAGAACAGATCAGTAAAGAGTTAGAGGATCTTATTAATACTGAGCTTTCTGCTTTAAGTCCTAAGCTCAACGGAGGGGAAGACGTTGCTACTTTTATTGCTTCTTTTTTAGAAAGAAAAACAAACAGAAATGGTTGGATTTCTGGTGAAGAGCTTTCAAGTATGCGTTCAGAATTAGGAAGAATTGGTAATATGTATCCAGATCAAGGTGCTGGTGCTGCTCAAGGTTATCAAATAAAAAGACTAATAGATGTTCTTAACGACAGGATTGAATCGCAATTGTCGGGGACTGCCTTTGAAGCTTTTAAGGCTGAAAAGCAACGCTGGAAAACAAACTTAGCTTTAAGGGAAAGCGTTCTTCAATCCACTAAGAAAAGTGGAGCCTTTACTGCTGATGACTATTTAGGTACACTTAAAAAGCTTTTTCCAAAAGATGCTCAAGAAAAAAGAGGAGTCTTTCAAAGAGAAGCTGAAGAGTTAAGAGATTTAAACATTAAACAAGACGAGACTATTAGTGAGCTTTCAGAAGAAGCTATTAGAAACATGGAAAGAAATAGTAAGAAAAACAACCTTTCCGCTAAGAAAGACTTAGAAAATAGAATAAAAGATTTAGAAAAACAACAAAAAACTAAAGTTTATAATGCCGAGCGTACTGCTGAAATAGAAACAGAACTTGCTTCAACCAACCAAAGGCTTGCAGAATTAAAAAGTTTCACAGAAGAACTTGATTCTCTTAAAAAATCTTCTGAAGATTCTGCGCTTATAAAAGTTTTCTATACGTCTTCTTTAGCTTCTCCTGTGATAGGTTTAGGTTTAGGAGGTATTTTGGCTGCTCCTATAACTGGCGCTGGTATAGCTTCTGGATTAGGAACTCAAGCAGCTCAAAGAACTTTGGTTGGTCAAACAGGCTGGCAACAAGGGTTAGCTAATCTGATGAGTAAAAAACCAGTAGAAAAGACAATAAGCAGATTAGCTGGTGTTGGAGATTCTGGAGCTATGGGTGCTGAAGAAGGCACTTATACTCAGATGGATATTCTTATGTCCCAAACAGACCAAAGAAAAATAAAAGCATATCAAAATCTTTCTAAGTCTGGAAAACTATCTGAGTTACAAAGATTAAACCCTAAAGTTTATAAGTCTTTAATTGCTGCTGTAGAAAAAAGAAAAGCACAGTAAACAAAAGGGGGCATTGCGCCCCCTAAGTTTATATCTCGCAGACTCCAGCTACACAAGCTAAGGTTTGCGCCCCTTCGGTATTATCACTGGACTCCTCAATATCCCATTGCATCCCCTTAGGCATCTCTTTAGACAGCTTCTGATATGTTTCTTTATCTATCTTCTGATAAGGAGCTTGCTTGTATACGTGCTCGGCTTCTGGGAGGAAGCTGATCCCACTAACGCTATCAAAGTTCTCCCAGATCCACTGACAGACAGCAAAGAAATTGTCGTCGTTGTAGTAGCAAGTCATGGAGGGCTTATGTTCACACCAATGGTCTTGGTAGGTCTTCCAGAGCCTTAGCTGTTCCATAGCGCCCATGCTTTCCACAGTCACAGCCTTGCTCGGAGCCTTCTGAGGGAACGAGAATACCCAATTAGAGTTATTCATTACGTCCTCTTCATGAGGAAAACCTCTGTCAATCATAGCGGTAGCCAGAGGATCCTTCTTGTCAGCCCTAACAGTACGGACATAGTAGTCACTAAAGCGTGGATGAATACCACTGGCGCTGTCAGTCAACTGTGAGACAGTACCAGAGGGCTTGACGCACGTAATGGCTACTGACTGATTGATACCCAGAGCTGAGGCCCACTGTCGGTTAGTCTCAACAGCTACAGTCCTCAGGTTGTCCAGAAGCTTACCCAAAGCCTCCTCACCTGTAGACCCATTGGTCAGCTTACAGTCCATGATGCCCGTCATTGAGACACCCAGCAAAGCCTCTTCCTCAGTGTTACGCTTCCAGATGTTCCGTAGGTATCGGAAGTCCGTAAGGGTAGCCTGTAGAGTCCCTAAGATGGTCGCTAGGCGTACCTTCTCTTTAAGGGTCTGCAATGTATCGTCTGTACGTACAATCACCTCAGAGAGATTACAGAACTGATAGGGGCGTAGTATGATCTCAGAGCATGGGTTAGTCCCAAACTTGTGTGTCGCATCCCTGCGCTCGTTACGTGCCGCTACATTCTGTGCTGCAATGCGGCTAAAGATCCCACGCTCCCCAGACTTAGAGTCATACAGACGCTTCATCTCGGATGAGTAAGTGTCAAAGTCAGGCTTCTCAGAGTACACAGCACTGTTGTTTGCTAAGGCTCTTTGACCGTTGCTAATGTACCACTCACCGTTCTTAGCGTTAGCCATACGATTGTCAGTAACATTGCTCAAAGAGATTAGGGCAGACCTTCGGACACCACCAACGACTACAATGTCTGCAATCTTGCACACTAAGTCATGGCACTCAAGGGACGTTAGCTTGCGCCCTGCCGCACCTTTAAACAAGTCCACTGAGAAGTTAAACAAGTCAGCCAAAGGTTGTGGCCCACTGGCTCTACCGCCAAAGGTCTTGAGTCTAGCACCCGCAGCCCTAACCTTAGTCAAGTCACACTTAGGAACCTTACCTGCGTACAGGAGGCTTATAAGCTCTCTGAAGGCACTAGCCCAGCCTACCTTACTGTCGGACACCACAACGGTTGTCTTTGTGTCATGGAAGCTGTCAGCAACCACAGGGAGCTGATTAACGTAGTCCCGCTCAACGCTGAACCCTACGCCCGTACCGCACATGAGGATGTACATAAGCTCGTCAAAGGATCTGGGGCTGTCTATGGGCAGGTAAGAACAGTTAAAGGCTGCAACATTGTCCCGCTTTAAAGCCGTCCCTGCGGTCATTATACAGCGCATGGAGGGCATTACCTGCATGTCCCTGATGGCGTTGAACAGCTCAAAGGCTTGCCCCTGATCTATTGAGCCACGCTCTGCAAAGAAATCAATGTAGCGATTAACTGTCTCGTCCCAAGTCTCCCTGCGTCCCTCATCGTCCAAGTAACGTGCGTACCGTGATTTATGTATGTATTGTTGATATTGATCCATTAGAGTTCGTAGTCCCCTCCAGTTAATAGTGATAGTTTTAATTGATCCAGTAGGAAGTATAAGTCAAGAGTGTCCATATTGGTAGACACAACAATAAATTCCTCCGACTTGACAACACAGAAAGCATCTTCATAGGTGGTTAGGTCTTCCTTCTCAGTGATTGCGTTGAATACCAAAGGTACTGTTATCTTGTCTTCGTTGGCTTTCTCACCAAAGTTTCCTTCAATTACCTTCATTCTAGCTCCGATTGTTCTTTGACCATCTTGTTTAAGTACCACTGAGCCTTCTGCAAGTCCTGTAGCCCGTTCTTGTAGCGCCACCTATGTAAATACTTTAGCACATTTCCCTCACAGTAGTCAACAATTCCTTCACCTAATTGTTGTTTAATGTAGTCTATGGCTTCCATACCGCCCTGATTGTAGTGTGGGGGTTTATTTACTACATCGTTCCACTCCTCAGGTGTAGGGTCAGCCCTAAGCTGCATAACGTCATTAATCTTCGACATACAAATCCTCCAACTCTCTAAATAGCTCCTGCTTGTCTATAAATCTATGCTCAAAGGCATCTAAAATGTCTTCAGCAGTTATGTCCAAGACTTCACACAGTAAGTCTACATCGTACTCCTGAAGGATTCGTTCTCTTAACTCATCAATTAGCATTGGCATAATCAATTAACTCTTGTGTTGTTGCTAGGGTAAAGTGCTTTAACTTTTCCTTATCACACCATTGTCCCATTGTCATCTTAGCGCCCTTCCTTACTTTCTTGTTGGGATCTGAAAGAAGAAAGACCAACTCCTGATCTTCCTCCAGACAATCCCTAATTGATTTATATTTAAGTGTGTCTCCTTCCCTAAAGAATCCCTTGCACTCCACCAGCATCCAATCCTTATACACAAAGTCAGGCTTGTAATGTCTATGTACCGTGTAGGGCATATCAAAAGGCTCGTAAGCCATAAACTTTCGGGGTAAGGCTTCAGCAAACTTCTTCTCAAGACCTGACCTGTACCTTCCATAATTCTTAGAAACCATCTGGAACCTCTGATACGAGTGGTTGTTTAACTACCTTTGTCAAGTACTTTGGCCCATTTGCGTAGATAAAAGTACGTAGATCAGGGTAACAGTGATCTTTAAACTGACAGTAAGAACAGCCAATGGCAAGCTTACGGTTCCCTGACTTACCGTCTGGTACGTCTTCATAGCAGAACTCCTTAGGCTCTGGGCCTTTGACCATCTTCTTAACGTGCTTAACCCTTTCCGCAATGTCACCTTTCAAGTGTTCGTGCATGGGGTCAAACTCATTATCAAGATCATGCTCACAGAAGGTTAAGTGACCATTGGCTTTGTCCATAGCCAGCCAAGCAATCTTCCGTTCACCTTCGGAATGAGCATAAGCTTTAAGCTGATCCACGTATCCAAAGGAATCGTTTAGGGGTAAAGTTTTATCTTGAAACTTCTTAAAGGCAAAGGCGCTGGCTGACTTAACGTCCGTAACAACACCGTCAATACGACAGTCCATGCTGCCCTTAACACCCTCAACCTCACACCTTTTCTGTTCACAGGTGACTTCATGCCCAGAGGCTCTAGTTAGGAATAAGACTAACTCCTCAATGACATGCCCGTACAGGAACTTTACTAGGGTGTGAGGCTGCAATTCCTCACCTTCGGTATTGTGGTACTGATTCCAAAGATACCTGTCAGTCCTGCCTATGCTTGACAGGCGTAGCTTTCTGGTATCTTTAGGTCTATCTTCCGATTTAAACTCAGCCCTCATGAGTTCTTTAATTGCTTCTCCGAATGTTTCTATCTCTTTGTCTATGTCTACCCCGTCAGCAACTTCTTTGGTAGACACCAAGCCATAGATGTCTTCTATTAGTGTGTCTGTGCCCATGTCTTTCCTACCTTATATTCTCCGTCCAGAGGACAGTTAAGTTTCCATTCAAGACCCGCTGCCTGTATACAGGACACGGCCAGTCTCCCAAAGGTATCTGTACGCTCATTAATAACTTCAGCTTGTATCTCATCGTGAATGTTACCAACAAACTTATAGTCTATACCCCATATTTTACCATAGTCATCCAGAAGTGTCAAAGCTTTTTTCATTACTAAAGAACCTGCTGACTGTAGCAAGGTGTTTAGAGCGGAATGTTCAGATCTGACTCCGAGCTTTCTACCGTCAAGTCCAATGAGGTATCCTCTTCCAGCTGCTTCAGATACTCTGTCCTTAAGAGCTGCGAATGATGGGAGATTATTGAGGAAAGATTCTCTAAGCTGTTTGCCAGCCTCTCTTCCTCCTCCAGCCACAGACCCAAGTTTTTCATCTCCTGCGCCGTATAAGAGGGCATAAATAAAAGTTTTAGCCTGATTTCTTGATTCAAGTCCTGCAAGTCGTTGGTTAGCAGTGTGTATATCTCCGTTAATGATTTCATTTGTGTAGTCCTCGTCCTTCATGTAGTGTGCCAACATACGTAACTCAAGACCACTAGCGTCACAACCTACAATGCTGTAACCCTCAGGTGCAGACCAACAAGATCTACACTCATGACCATACGGTGAGTACACCGCAGGTACTTGAGCCATGTTAGGGCTTGAGTGTGTCATACGGCCTGTTACAGCGCCATTAGTGTTTACGTAACCATGTACTCTACCGTCATCCTGAACAGCATCCAACCAGCTCTGTACTTGAGCTACACGCTTCTGGATCATAAGGTATTCGGCTATGAGTTTTGCTTCAGGTATATCCGTAACAGTTTCTAAAACTGATTCGTCCACAATGGGTTGTCCCTTCTCAGTGAAAGTCTTAGGCTTCCAACCGAACCACTGTAAGTACCTGCCTATCTGCTGTCTTGATCCTAAGTTAAAAGGGGGATAGTCTATACGAGAAAACCAGCCAGCCACATTCTCAGACTGATCCCCCAGAAACTTTAGGCCAACCGCAGACAGCGTACCGTCCTTCTTAACTTTCGGAGTAACTTCTTTAACAAAGACAGGCAGAGGCAGAAAAGTCCTCTGAACAGTCTCTTCCAATTCATATTTCTTCTCCTTCAATAATGCTATCAAATCGTTAGTGTGTTTAGGGTCAATCAACCAGCCATTCTTAATCTGCTGCTGAATGATCCTCTGAACGTCATGCTCAAGCTTTACGGACTCTTCACTGAAACCTACCAGCTCGTCCTGTAAGCACTCCAGAACACGAACAGTGACCGCTACGTCCTGCTCACAGTACTTGACCATCTCTGGGCTTAACTGTGACCAGTCCTCATGGTCTCCTTTGGGGAAGCCTAAACGCTCACCCCACTGTCTTAGGCTGTGACCAGCTTCTCTGGATGGGTTGGCTAGTCTTGAGAGGACTAACGAATCCATAAGCTCGTAACCAGACCAATCAACATCCCACAGTTTAGACATAACAGTATAGTCAAACCCTATGCCGTTGTGGGCTACAATCCTCTGTACGTCCAGCTCTGCTAACTTTGTGTTAAATGTCTCAGCATCGTACACGGTGTCAAACAGATTGGTAGCACAGCACCAGATCTTAGTGGGGTCAAGACCGTCAGTCTCAATGTCAAGTATCAGCGTTTTGTTTAATAAGTTCATGTATTGGTCTCAGCTCATTAATCGGAACGTTGTAGCAGTCCGACTTTACCTTCCATCCATTAGAAGAGTCAACAGTTCCCTTCTCCATAAAGGTTGCTTTGTCAAAGTATTCGCTCTTTGGCAAGAAACCTAAGATCCATCCTATAGTCATGTCGCTACGTACTCTAGTGAATACGTATACGTCACACTTCTGTTTAGTATTGTAGGCTGTGATTGAACACTCATAGTCAAGTCTGGGTGGGAAACCTGTACGCTTTGACTTTACGTCAATCGTTATGTCACCCTCAAGGATTAAATCATAATCATACGTGTTAGTCCAGCCGCACATTTGGCCTTGATCCTGCAAGTATTCATGAACTAAACCTTCACCGACAAACCCTACAAGATTACCAGCTCCGTTTGTTACTGAGTTCTTCAGGGTTCCCATCTCCATTGACTTCTCATGCGCTGCCGTCATGATGGGCGTTGTCACTACCCGCTCTATAATGTCATCGTAACTAGAAATCACCGTTAATAACCTCCGCTGGTTTGTTTGTCTCTAGCATCCGTCCAGTCACTTTGTCGTACTTCAAGTAACACGCTGGGCCTGTCAAGCCCGTGTAGCGATTCTTGAGCACCCTGAGTGTGGTCGTATTGCGTACTGCTTCGTCGTCATGCTGCTGATCCCTCTCAAGACCCAGCACAATGTCCGACAACTGAGCGATGGCCTGTGACCCTCTGAGTTCAGACAAAGAGATCTTACCACCGTCCTCATGAGCCTGACCGCTGCTGCGTTTGAGGTGACTGACTAAGAACAGACCTACGCCTAACTCCTGAACCAAAGTCCTGAGTTTTGTCATGATTGCGTCTATGTTCTTGCGCTCGTCACCGCCTTCCTGACTGCTAACTACGATGGATAAATGGTCTAAAATTATCCACTTACAGTCCATAGCTTTAGCTAAGTATCGGATTTGTGACATCAAGGTGTCCTCACCCGTAGACCCCCAATGATCCAGCATGAAGAACCGATTGGATCCTAACGTGCTGTCCCAGTAAGGCTTGAAGCTGAGTGTGTCTGCGTCTTCGTCTAAGTGTAGTGGCTTGTTAGCCGCCATTGACATAATCCCTAATGTAGTGCGTGACAAGGACTCTTCAAGGGCTAGGATGCCTATGTTGTCCTCCGTAGCGTTAAACAGGAAGTATTCAACCTCCTTGACAAGCTGAGACTTACCCATGCCACTGCCTGACGTAATCGTAACAAGCTCAAAGGGTCTGACGCCCTTGACAAGCTCGTTAAGACCTGACCACGGATACGGTATGGACTTAACCTTTCGTGAGTTAATGAGATGATCCCAAGTCTCAGATCCTGCCACAATACCGTCAGGTCTGTGTACTTTAGCGTCCCACCATGCCGCAGTGAAGTCTCGGATCTTGTTAGCCACAAGCATCTCGCTGGGGTCTTTCATGGGTAGCTTACAGATCTTCAGCTTGTTGGGACTAAACAACGCCTTAACGCTCTCTGTGGCTATCTCACCAGCTTTATCGTTATCAAAGCACAGAACAACATTCTCATAACCCTCAAGAAACTCTAACTGCTCTTTGACCTCTTTGGCTGCTGAGGCTGCACCAGTCCGTAGGGACACTACGTCCCACTTCCTGTCAAACATCTCGGACACTGACAAGCAGTCTAGCTCACCCTCAGTGATCGTTATGTACTTGCCTCTACCTCTGCAAGTGTCCTGACCAAACAAGCCCATATTGCTGCCGTAGCTGCCGTTAATGAGAAACTGTTTGTCCTTGACTATACGCACTTTGGTGCATACAACCTCACCTGTGTTAGCGTCTTTGAAAGGGTAGTGATGCTTTGCTATCTCACCGTTCTGACCGTACTCTACGCGCACACCGTACTTCTGGCATGTGTCCTTAGACAGTCTCCTGTCTGGTATTGCTGCTATAATTCCTGTCATTTCCGTTACCACCACCTGTTTATAGGTTCCATTAGTAAATGAGGAAGATTGTACCGCAGTGTCAGTGGCAGGTTCAAAGTAACCACAACCTGTGCTAAAACAATAAGCGTGGCCGTCTGAGTATCTGGCTAGATTGTTCCTGCTACTGCACTTTGGACACTCCTCATGCCGTGTAAACTTGTTATCGGACATGAGAAGATACTCCTTAGAATTCGTCGGGGGTTGAACCACCCTCAAAATCCGCTAGTTTTAAGACCTTTACTCGGTCAAGGTATGTTGACGTACCGTGTACGGGGTGAGGCTTGCCAAAGCTGTACACAATGCGCACATGGGATCCTCTGGTAACGTCACCTTCAAATTCCGAACCGTCTTCGTTAAGGATTGGTACGTTGTACTGGCTGACAAACTTACGTTGTGCCGTACCTTCGTAGTCCTTCAGCTTAACACCGTTACTCTGTAACGCTTCAGCAACGTCCTCTGGCAAGCCTAAGGTCAAGGTGTACTTGCCCGTAGACTGTCCCTGCCAGCTGTCATGCTCCCGCAGTGATTGAAAGGCCACTGTACCTTCAGCAATGTACTTATTATTCATACACAAACTCCATTAGTAGTTATCTTCAAAGTCATTGTCCTTATGGACATAAAACATCATATCATCTTCCGCTATATAGTCAACCTCCCTTTCGTCAAGTAATTGTATTGTGTCAATGTCCGTTACCAATCCGTCCATCTCAAGCAATGCTTCAACGGACGCCACCAAACAAGAGCTGCACAAGTCCGTATAGTCTCCGCTACTGGAATCCTTTCGTTTCATTTCAGTTTCCGTCATGACGTTATTACAGGCTCTGCATCTGCTCATGGTTATTTCTTCCCTGTCACGTACCAAAAGCGTTCTTCGTACATATCGGACAATGCGCTTGGGGACATAGTTTCATATTTTTCTTGCAGGAAGTCTCTTAGCATTGAGTGTGCTTCGGACAACCTCAGGCAGTGTAGCTCATCATAAGCCAGCTCTAAAGCCATCTTTTTAAGATGCTCCGCGCTTACCTCACCATCCATTGGATCTGTTACGTCTAATTCATCATTCATTTTATACTCTCCCTGTTAAACAAGACCAACTATAGCTGATCGGTTCATGGTTTACAAGTATCTGGTCAATCTTCTCTGCGACTACTCTGCACTCGTACTGTGCGTCCTCTGAGATCCTCTGAGACACTACACGCCCAAAGGCGGCTAAGGATCCAGTCCAGTACCACTCAGTCATCATGGACTGTGGCAAGACCATACGGGCTTGCTCAGGGGCTACCCCAGAGGCCAGCATGTTGTTGTAGATGGTCTCACAGCGTGTCATCAAGTCCCAGTATTTCTCATCAAACCTTTCTTCGTCCCTGCCTTCAAATGTTTCATTAAGTGAACCTTGTTTCTTATCTGGCGCACGTTTACGCCATGCCTCTGGTGCGTGAAACTCTGGTGTAAAGTCTACGTACCGCCTAGAAATTTCATTGACGGCCAAGCCTATAGAACTCTTATGCAGTTGTCTAGCCACGAACAGCGGCGCTTTAATCCTAAATTGAAGCTGTACGTGTGCGAACGGTGTCCAATGCCCATGAGCTGCCAAGTACCTAATTAGTTTCTTGTCCCTGCTGCCAAACTCCTCAGACTCCATAGCGAAGGACACCCTCGCTGCATTGGCTACTGTTATGTCTGACCCCATGCTATTTAGTAGAGTTACGTTCATAATTCAAATACCGCCCCTGTTGATTCGTGTAGTATAAAAAAAGTAACCATAACTAGACCCCAAAGGGTGACAAAGATCCAGAACAGACTGTCCTTTTCTGTGTCCGTTAGATTACCTTCTAAGATGTCGTTAAAGACGCTCACAGCCCACCCAAAGAGCCTTTTAAAGATGTTCATACCTTTACCCCGTTTAGCATTAAAGCCGCCACAGTCCTATTACGTGCGCTTAGTTTTTCTCTAATGTTCTGAACGTGAGCTTTAGCAGTCCGCTCAGAGCTATAGGTTAAGTTTGCTATCTCTTTGTCAGTGTAGCCCATCTTCAAGTAAGAGATAACCCGCGCCTCTTTGTTTGTAAAGATTATCATAAATTAACCCCCTCTTCTTTAATGACCAAAGAAACTGTGACTTCGCCGTCAGGCCAGTTCAAGTACGCCGATATTAAGTTTTCTCTAAGATTGGTCAAGATTGTCAATTGATCCTCAAACTCAAGATCCCAGTCTCGGTAAAGCCCAATAAAGGCCAAGACAATTTTCTCTTTTTGAGTGACGACTCCATTAACTAACTTATGGTCCCAGTGATAGACCTCTAAATAATAATCACAATGCTCTTTTTCAATATTCATGCTGCAACCTCTTCGTCCTGTTCTAAAGTTTCATCATAATTGAACCACTTCTGGTTTGCGTCCGTCATTTCTTCTAAAATAATAAAGAAGCTTTCAATGTCTATGTCACAATACGATAAGTCTTTTACAAAACGCATCGTCAAGCCATTCTCCTCAAAAATCTCTGAATAACATTGTAAGACAATAACGCCCTGATCCCCGTCAGTATAGACACAAACGGGCGGCCCATCCTTTAGGTCATCGTTGATAATCCAATCTGTTCTGAATGATTGCGACCATTCCAAGAACTCATCAAGGGTTTTATTAATTTTTTTAGCTACGTCTTCTTTTTTTAAATATATACTCATTCTTGCATGTTCCTCTTTTCTTCCTCATAAGCTTCAATCATTGCGCTGTTCTGCGCCGCTGTGAGGCTCTCAGGGGTTACAGGCTTACCGCCTACCGTTACATCGCAAAACAGATACGCTTCGTACAGACAGCTCTCAGGCTCATAGGGCTGATAGTCTTCAAGGTTGAAGCGTATCTCATCCCCATCGTGCATAGTCCAATAATCATGGTCAGTAAACAGCCCGTGTTTACGATCAGTGAATAAATGCGCATGGTTCATTGTCTAAAAACTCCTTTAGTTGTGAATGATCGTCTAACAGCATACCGTACCCTGAGACAATAACAAGTGCATGTCTGTCTAAATCGTACAGCATACCCTCAAGAAACGCAATGGCTTCTTTTTGTTGGGTTAGTAGGAAGGTTCGTCCTTCAATCGTTATCATTTTCGTACAACCTAGCACGCTGAAAGCTGTTCAATAAGTCCATACATTCGCGCAAGGTAGCCTTAAAGTATTTACCAGTGGACGGGTCATCTTGCAGCTGATGCAAGACTCCATAAGCCTGTAGGATCTGTTCGCGGGTTGCTTTGATTGTCATAGCGAAGCTCCTATCAGATCAAAGGCTAAGACAAAACCAAATATGATACCAGTGCCTATGAAGGCTAGAAATGTTTCTCGCATATTTTTAGACATAATTTTTATTCCTATTTTATGTTTCTATTAGTTCCCCTAAGGATACCTAAGGCAACTTTAAGATATACTATTAAAGTAATATCTTAAAGCTACTTTAGGATACCATAGGTAAATTTTAACAGCTACCTCAAAACCTGTCAAGCATTATTTAATGGATTTTAAACCTATGTTATCTTTTAAATAATTTTCATAATCGTTTAAAGCCATTCTAAGGGCTGTCTCTGGATTACAGTCTTTAGGGAAATACCAGCCTTGAGTAGACCGTGGGAACTTGATGCCTCTTATTTTCACCACGTAGCCCACGGGTTTACCGTTATGTTTAGCCACCTTGCTTATTCTAGTTCTCATATTCCACCTCCATTGCGCTATAGAAAAATATTGATTGTAAAGCTGTATCGTCTGACAAGCAAACCGCCTTAGGGAACATCCCGTCCGCTTCTAATGCCTCACCCATGCCGTACAGGTCTACAGTATAGACTCCATCGTCTAGGTTGTCGGTTATGTGGTCCGCTATGCTGTAGCGTCCAGAGACAAAATCAAGCCAGCTCAGTTCGTCGTCTGTCAGCGTGTACTGTTCCCCGTCTTCTAATTGATAGTGGTAGTTCTCAAAGTCGCCGTCCTGTGCCCTTAGGCTGTCGTTAGTGTGGATCATGTTATGCTACCTCATAAAAGCAATTGACTATAAACCTATGGCGCTGATCTAGCATAAACTCCTTGTCAGCCTCATAGGTAAACCGATTGAAGTCTAAGGTGTAGCGGTTGTATCCATCCACCTCAACTTGAGTCAGTACCCTGCCATTGAAGGGCGATATTAAATCACCGTGCTTTGCTAGTTCCTGCTGTCTAGTGTCTCTCATGTTATGCTACCTCCTCATCCGTTACGTAATGCTCTGCCAATTCCTGCCAGTTGACAGCGCCTAGATCAATCAAGTCTTTAAACATTGGGGGTACTTCCGCCTCTTCTAGCATATCCCACACTGTCTCTTCTATGTAGTCAGCCATCAAGCTTTGCCCCTCATTGGCTACGTCTTGGAAATACGCGCCCAACCATAGATTGATAACCCAAGTCTCTCGGTTCGTCCAACCGTTGTAGTCTGTCTTCATGTTGTACTGCTCCATTGTAAAGTTTAGTTTACCCAGACGCCCAATATAGGCGTTTCGCTTGAATCTCACAAGCTCATCAGTGGGTTTATTTAAAGCTACCCCAATGGTCAATAACGTAATCAATCGCGCTTGCCTTTGTCTGGGCGACTTTGTAAATGTGGCCGGTGCATTCCTCCAGCACTAGCCATTGCCCGAAGTCGTCACGCTCTACAGAACAAGAGCCGTGATCATGGTCAATTCTATATTGCCCTGCTCTAACCTTTTTGATCCCGTTCCTGATGTGCATCTTATGTTGCTCCTATATAGTTGATTGATGAACCTATAGTATCAAATGGTTTAGACAATGCAAGCACTGATTGTTGTCTATATAACGCATCATAAGTAAGACCAATAGTAGTCTGTAGGTCTTCCAATGGTTGCCAATCTGTGATAGGTGGACATGGGCCGCCATAGGCTCCCCACTAGACCCACACGCCTAGCAATAAGTGTGCCAATGTTGCCAATGGTATGCTTCTTGCACGTTATGCAAGACCCATGCCAACTTTAGGCAAGCAATAAGCGTGCCAATAGTTATCCACAGGTTATCCACAGGCTACCCCTAGCAACTATCATGCCAACTCTAGGCCCTGCAAGATCCGTGCCAACTTTAGGCAAGCAAGAAGTGTGCCAATAGTTTCCAATGGGGTTGCTTTTAGGGGCGGGGGAGGGGGGCAGCCATTGGTTATTATTAGTAGTACCACCTTAGGCACTAAAAAGGGCCATTTTGAACACTAAAGTGCACCAAAAAGAAGCATTTTAGTACACTAATAGGCACTAATTATTGTGTAATTCTGTAGATCAACTTCTTGAATTCCATAGATTTTGTGAATGGTTGACTAAATGGTCAAATGGTGGGCTAATGGTAGACACAACAAGCATCGCACAGGTGCGGCTTAAGACAAATAGTTTAGGGTTTCTACTAGAAAGTTCTTGACTTTTAACTAAAAATGTGCTATAATATACAGGTATACTAAGGAAGCATAAAGAGATTACTTTTAAGAAATTAATTAAAGTAATATTCTAAAGCTGCCTTAGGTATCCTAAAGTATCTCATAGCAATACTAGGAGGCAATACTTTTGCTTGAAGAAATACCCAAAAGAAAACGGGGTAGACCTAAGAAAGTCCTTGTTGAGTCTAACAAGAAGGGTGGTAGGAATGCCGTAGGTAGACCCAAAGGTGACGCTGCTATCATTAATGAGTACAAAGCTCGTATGTTAGCCTCCCCTAAGTCACAGAAAGTGTTGGACAGTATCATGAATGCTGCTTTGGACGATGACCATAAGCATCAAGCAGCAGCATGGAAGTTAATGATGGACAGGATGTTACCCGTAAGCTACTTTGAGAAGGATAAGCTTAATGGAGGTAGGTCTTCCATATCCATCAACATAACGGGATTAGGTTCCCAAGAAACAACTATTACTGATAATCCTGAAGTTATGGAAGGGGAATACACAGAATATGAGTAAAGAGTTTAAATATTTTACTTATGAAGAGTTTAACTGTCAAGAGACAGGTAAGAATGAAATGTCCATAGCTTTTATTCATCGTTTGGATGAACTAAGAGAAAAGTGTGGTTTCCCCTTTACTATCACCAGTGGCTATAGAGACAGGACTCACAGCGTGGAAGCTAAGAAAAAGACTGTGGGTCAGCATGTCTTAGGTGTGGCTGCTGATATAGCTGTAAAGGACGGTAATCAAAAGCATGTACTTATTAAACATGCTATGGAAATGGGCTTTAAGGGCGTAGGGGTTGCTAAAACATTTATTCATGTTGATGACAGAAGGGGTGTCCCTGTGGTTTGGTCTTATTAGTGTCTGAACTAAATATTAACTTACTGCCGTGGCAGCAGGAGGTCTGGGAAGACCCCACACGCTTTAAGATTGTAGCTGCGGGTAGACGTACAGGTAAGTCCAGACTTGCAGCATGGTTATTAATTGTTAATGCCTTACAGACTGACAGAGGTACTGTCTTCTATGTAGCCCCTACGCAGGGTCAGGCTAGGGACATTATGTGGGAAACCCTAATGAGCTTAGGGCAACCCGTCATAGCGTCCAGTCACATTAACAATTTACAAATAAAATTAGTAAACGGTGCTACAATCTCCCTAAAGGGTGGGGATAGACCTGAAACTATGCGTGGTGTGTCTTTAAGGTACTTAGTCTTGGACGAGTACGCAGACATTAAGCCTGACGTATGGGAACAAATCCTAAGACCAGCCCTAGCTGACCAAAAGGGTCATGCACTATTCATTGGAACCCCTATGGGGCGTAATCACTTCTATGACTTGTATCAGTACGCAGAACTAAGTGACGATGAAACGTACAAAGCATGGCACTTTACCAGCTATGACAACCCATTACTAGACGAAGAAGAGATAAATACAGCTAAAAAGTCCATGTCCAGCTATGCCTTTAGGCAGGAATTTATGGCTTCCTTTGAAGCCAAAGGCTCAGAGATGTTTAAAGAGGACTGGGTTACTTTTGCAGACAAAAAACCAGAACACTACGATTGTTACATCTCAGTGGATTTGGCGGGGTTTCAGGACGTATCTAAGAAGAAGTCTAAAAACACTCGTCTTGATAATACAGCCATTGCGGTAGTCTTTGTGAATGAAGACGGTTGGTACGTAGAGAACATTATTTATGGTAGATGGACTTTGGACGATACAGCACAGAAGATCTTTCAAGCCGTCAGGGACTACAAGCCAATCTCAGTGGGTATTGAGAGGGGTATAGCAAAGCAAGCGGTTATGTCTCCCCTAACGGACATGATGAAGCGTAACGGCTTCTTCTTTAGGGTTGAGGAACTAACTCACGGCAACCAGAAGAAGACTGACCGTATCATGTGGGCCTTACAGGGTCGCTTTGAGAATAATATTATACAGTTAAGCAAGGGAGAATGGAATAGTCGTTTCTTGGACGAACTCTTTCAGTTCCCCGACCCGCTAACTCACGATGACTTAGTGGACGCCTTAGCTTACGTGGATCAATTAGCCAAAGTTGCTTACGCAGGGGACTTTGAGCAGTACGATGATTTTGAAACCTTAGACTCCGTAGCAGGATATTAAATATATGGAAGATTACAACGAAGAACACAAGCCGTTGATGATTGATGAGGCTTTGGAGGATTGGGTCATTACTAAATGTGACTCATGGCGGGATCACTTTGAAGCCAACTATGCACAGAAGTTTGATGAATACTATCGCCTTTGGCGTGGCATCTGGGCGCAGGAAGACGTAACCAGAGATTCAGAGCGTTCTCGCATCATTAGCCCAGCCCTACAACAAGCCGTGGAGAGTTCCGTTGCGGAAATTGAAGAAGCAACCTTTGGAAGAGGAAAGTTCTTTGACATCACTGATGATGCTAACGATCCTGACAAAGCTGACATTGTTTATCTTCGTAATAATCTGCATAAGGACTTTGAGAAGACTAAGGTTAGAAAAGCTGTTGCGGAGTGTCTTATCAATTCCGCTGTCTTTGGTACGGGGATTGCGGAAGTTGTTCTTTCCGATGAAAAAGAAATGATGCCAGCCACCCAGCCCATTATGGGAGGGGACTTAACCGCTGTGGGTGTTAACATTGTTGACAGGACTGTCTGTCGCCTACGCCCCGTAATGCCTCAGAACTTCCTTATTGACCCCGTAGCAACCTCCGTGGAGGACGCTTTAGGCGTTGCTGTGGATGAGTTTGTCTCCGCACACACCGTTGAGCAGCTACAGGAAGCTGGGGTTTACAAGAAGTGTCACGTAGGTTCAGCAGCCCCAGACTTTGACATTGAGCCAGATCAAGACCTAACCACCTACGCAGACGACAAAGTACGTCTTACTAAGTACTATGGGTTAGTACCTGCTTACTTGTTGGCTGACGCTCAGGCTCAGTTAGCTAAGAGTAATGATGACGACGACGATGAAGTTGAAGAAGAAATCATTGAGATGGACGGTGAGCTGGAAACTGATTCAGAAGAGTACTACGTAGAAGCCATCGTGGTTATTGCCAATGGTGGTATTCTTCTCAAAGCGGAAGAAAACCCCTACATGATGCAGGACAGACCCATTGTGGCATTCCCGTGGGACGTTGTACCGTCTCGCTTCTGGGGTCGTGGAGTCTGTGAGAAGGGCTACAACAGCCAGAAGGCGCTGGACGCAGAGATTAGAGCACGTATTGACGCTCTGGCTCTTACAGTCCATCCTATGATGGCTATGGACGCTACACGTATCCCCAGAGGCTCTAAGCCTGAGGTACGTGCGGGTAAGCTTATCCTCACCAATGGTAATCCAGACGAGATCCTAAAGCCCTTTAACTTTGGTCAGGTCAGTCAGATTACCTTTGCACAGGCTGACGCATTACAAAAGATGGTACAAACCGCTACAGGAGCCATAGACTCTGCGGGTATCTCAGGGAGTATTAACGGTGAAGCAACGGCTGCTGGTATTAGTATGTCTCTTGGTGCTATTATTAAGCGCCATAAGCGTACACTGATTAACTTCCAAGAGTCCTTCCTAATCCCCTTTGTAACCAAAGCTGCACACCGATACATGCAGTTTGACCCAGAGCACTATCCTGTCTCTGACTATAAGTTTAATGCTACGTCCACTTTGGGCATCATGGCGCGTGAGTACGAAGTAACACAGCTTGTACAGCTCCTACAGACCATGAAGGCAGACTCTCCGTTGTATACGTCTTTGATTAGTGCAATCATTGATAATATGAACCTGTCCAACCGTGAAGAGCTGATGCAACGCCTAGAGCAAGCAGGACAGCCCACTCCAGAGCAGCAGCAGGTTCAACAAGCCACGCAACAGGCTCAGATGGAGTTCCAGCAGTCTCAGACAGCGGCCCTCTCAGGGCAAGCTCAGGAGTCTCAGGCAAGGGCGCAGAAGATTGCTATGGAAACACAACTTATGCCTCAGGAGCTTGAGATTGATCGCATGAAGGCCGTGACGACTAACTTAAAGTCTGGCACTGAGGACGACAAAGAGTTTGAGCGTAGACTTAAAGTAGCCGATATGCTGTTAAAAGAGAAGGCTGCTAAAAAAACTACATCTAACAACACTATCCCAATGCAACCGAGAGGGCCTAATGGTCAGTAACAGAGAACTAGAAGAAATTGTAGCACAAGTTAATCGTAACTTTGCTTTACTTTTTGAAAGACTGGAGGTTTTAGAAAGTGCCGAAGAAGAAAGACTCAAAGCTGGAAAGGGCGGGAGTAAGCGGTTACAACAAGCCAAAGAGAACGCCTAACCATCCAACTAAGTCCCACGTAGTCGTTGCCAAAGAAGGTGACAAAACAAAGACAATTAGGTTTGGACAGCAAGGTGTGAGTGGTGCGGGTAAAGCCCCTACAACTGAGAAAGAGAAAGCCAGACGCAAGTCATTTAAAGCTCGTCATGCGGCAAATATTGCAAAAGGTAAAATGTCAGCGGCTTATTGGGCCAACAAGGAGAAATGGTAATGCCAAAAGTAGGTGGAAAAAGCTATAGTTACGACAAAGCTGGTATGGCGGCTGCTAAGAAAGCAGCTAAGAAGACTGGTAAGAAGATGACAATGGCAAGTAAGAAGACTAAAAAATAGCTTGACTTTTTGTCTAAAATATGGTATAATATACCTGTACATTAAGTACACAACTTTAATCTGTCCTTTAAAGGAGAAACAGTGAACGATCAAGAATTTGAAGACTATACCAGAAGTATGCAAGAAATGTTCCGAAGCTCAGGCTGGGAGTATTTCTTAAACGATCTCAGAGGAAGCGTCCCAAACGTCAACTCCGTTGAGGTCACTAAAGACTTAACAGACTTATTCTTTCGTAAAGGTCAGCTTGCAATCATGGCTAATGTTCTTAACCTTGAAGCACAGCTAGAAAGCGTTATTGAAGAACGCAATAACCCACAGGACAACGATCAGGAGGAAGCCGCTTAATGCGTCTTCTTTTTGACTTCAGATGCCCTGACAATCACGTTACGGAGGCCCTAGTAGCCTCCGACGAGACAGAACACACCTGTGGTTTATGTAATAAAATTGCAACTAGAATCATATCTCCCGTTCGTTGCTCACTTGACCCCATTAGTGGGGACTTTGTAGGTGCTACTATGAAGTGGGCTAAACAACGCGAACAGAAGATAAAACTAGAAAGAAAGGCAAACTCGGAGTAGACCTTTCTTATACAAACCATGTCACTCCATAATACGTTAGTACGGAGATTTAATAATGGCTACACTCTTAGATGAGCGTCTTGATGACGAAGAACAACCAGACGAAACTGAACAGGCTGGTGATTTTGAAAATGACCCTGTAGAGCAGGAAACTCAATCAGAAATCCCAGACAAGTACAGAGGTAAATCCGCAGAAGATCTTGTACGGATGCACCAAGAAGCTGAAAAGCTCTTGGGCCGTCAAAGCTCTGAAGTAGGTGAACTAAGACAGGTTGTTGATAGTTATATTCAGACACAACTCTCAAACCAACAAGCACCACAACAACAAGAAACTGTTGATGAGGTGGATTTTTTCTCGGATCCAGAAGAGGCCGTTAAACGGGCCATTGATAACCATCCAAAGATCAGAGAAGCTGAGAACATCAGTAAGCAGTACCAAAAGACCACTGCCCTGTCTCAACTTCAGAAAGATCATCCCGACATGCAAAACATTTTGACGGATGATAAGTTTGCGGAATGGATTAAAAGCTCAAAGATACGGACTCAACTGTACGTACAAGCAGACAAGCAATACGACTATGAAGCTGCACACGAACTGTTTACCCTTTGGAAAGAACGTAAGCAGGTTGTACAACAAACAGCTAATGCTGAAAAGCAAGGTCGTAAGCAAGCTGTAAAGAACGCATCAACTGGCGCAGCCACTGGTAGTTCTGAAACGAAAACGAGAAAGATTTACCGAAGGGCAGACATTATTAAACTTATGCGTACAGACCCTGAACGGTATCAATCATTGTCCGATGAGATTATGAAGGCTTACCAAGAGGGGAGGGTACGAAACTAATCTATTAAGGAAAAAATATTATGGCTACTTCAGTATGGCCCAGCCAAACAGGTGCAGTAGATAATGCTCGCGCCGCAACGTTTATCCCCGAAATTTGGAGTGACGAGATTGTCGCTGCTTATCAAGCTAACTTAGTACTTGCTAATCTCGTTAAGAAGATGGCAATGACTGGTAAGAAAGGGGACACCATCCACATTCCTAAGCCTACCCGTGGCGTTGCTACTGCTAAAGCAGCAAAGACCGCTGTAACGATTCAGGCAGACACTGAGAGTGAAGTACAAGTCGTTATTGACAAGCACTTTGAATACTCTCGCATGATTGAAGACATCACCGAAGCACAAGCTTTGTCTTCACTACGACAGTTCTACACTGGTGACGCAGGGTACGCCCTTGCCAAGCAAGTGGACAACGACCTCTTCACTTTAGGCAAGTCCTTTGGTGACGGTGACGGTTCTGACTGGACTAACAGTGCTACGTTTATTGTTAATTCAGGCGGTACTGGTGTTGAAGCTTATGCAGGCGCAGGTACTGTAAACGCATTTACTGACGCTGGCTTCCGAGCTTTGATTCAGAAGATGGACGATGCAGACGTACCAATGGACAACCGTTCATTTGTTGTACCTCCTTCACTGCGTAATGCAATCATGGGTGTTGAGCGTTATGTATCTTCTGACTTTGTTGACGGACGCAGCGTACAGAACGGTAAGATTGGTAACTTGTACGGCATTGACGTATTCACCACCAGCAACTGTCCTTTGACGTACACCACGACTGTTAAAGCTGCCTTCCTTGTCCATAAGGACACGATGGTTATGGCTGAACAGCAGGGCATCCGCTCACAGACTCAGTACAAGCAAGAGTTCTTGGGTACGCTTTATACCGCAGACACGCTCTACGGTGTTAAGACGTTACGACCAGAATCAGGTTTTGTATTGGCTGTAGCCGCTTAATCTATAAAAATATGTGTGAGGGAAAGCCTTAGGGCAAGTACCTCACTTTTTATTCATTTATTTTTTTAGTAACAGCGGAGAGCAAGTATGGCGATATTTAGAGGGGACGGAGGATCTGGAGATAGTTCTACGGATGCCTACGCCAGTCAAATAGCAGTCTACGCTCAAACTGCTACTACAAAAGCAAATGAAGCATCAGCTTCTGCAAGCGCAGCGGCCATAAGTGCAACTAACGCTGCTATCAGCGAGGTAGGGGTAGACGCAGACGCACTTGCAGCAGCCATCAGCGCCACCGCAGCGGCAACTAGCGCAACCAATGCTGCATCTTCGGAAACTAGTGCTGGCAATAGTGCAACCGCCGCCGCAACCAGTGAGACCAACGCAGCCACAAGCGCAACTAATTCAGCAACCTCTGCAACCGCTTCAGGAACGTCAGAGACGAACGCAGCGGCTAGTGCTGTCACAGCTACTACTAAAGCTTCAGAAGCCGCCACAAGCGCCTCAGATGCCTCTGGGAGTGCTACAGCGGCCAGTACTAGCGAAACTAATGCAGCAACCAGCGCCACTAACGCTGGGACAAGTGAAAGTAACGCTTCCACCAGTGCCAGCACAGCGTCAGATAAGGCAGGGGAAGCATCCACCAGTGCTACTAACGCAGCAACGAGTGAAAGCAATGCGGCTACCTCAGAAACCAACGCAGCGTCCAGTGCCACCAGTTCAGCGGGTAGCGCCACTACAGCTACAACCAAAGCAACGGAGGCAGCAACAAGCGCAACCAACGCTGCAACTTCGGAAACAAACGCAGCGACTTCCGCTACTAATGCTGGCAACTCTGCAACGGCTGCTGCTACGTCTGAAAGCAATGCTTCTACTTCCGAGACCAACGCTGCAACCTCCGCAACCAACGCATCTAACAGTGCAACAGCGGCGGCTACAAGCGAAACAAATGCAGGTACAAGCGAAACTAACGCAGCAGCAAGCGCAACGGCAGCGGCAGCTTCGGCAGCGGCAGCAGTAGCTACTTTATCAAATTTAAACGCAGACAACATGACAACTGGTACGCTCTCAGGCGGCACTTACTAACAAGGGAATTAAACAATGGCTACAACAATTGTAACTAAAAGCGGCTCAGGTGCTCCCACAGCCTCCGATTTGGTA